>Ga0206123_10003838_pt1 | contig 12161 bp, 9 predicted proteins | sample Helgoland_Spring_2_FD_160086 | JGI IMG/M metagenome (GOLD analysis project Ga0206123, IMG submission 160086) | Pelagic subsurface seawater microbial communities from Kabeltonne, Helgoland, North Sea - Helgoland_Spring_Bloom_20160316_1 | ecosystem: Environmental > Aquatic > Marine > Epipelagic ... | reverse complement strand
TGTGGAATGACTGCTGAGTATGCACCATCGGACTTTTGCCCGTTGCCATAGACGTTAAAAAACCGCAAAGCTGCTGCGTTGAGGCCTTTTTGCCGAGCATCATGAATCTGTTGTTCATTCATCCATTTCGATTCAGCGTAAGGAGAAAGAGTCATCCCAGCGTCATCTTCATGCAAGGGAAAATTTTCCGAATTTCCGTACACTGCAGCGCTTGAAGCCATTACCATACGTTCAACTCTGTTCAATAGACAAAGTTCGAGAACTTGCGCAGTACCATTCACATTTACATCCATGGTTTCTTTAGGATTGTTTATCGAATTTGGTACTGATACTTGTGCTGCTAAATGGACCACAGCATTGCATCCAGAAATGGCTCTACTAAGAGTTTCAGAATCCCGTATATCGCCTACAATGAGTTTAACGCCAGCGTCTTCGAGTTGAGCTAAAGTTTGGTCTAGACCATTTGGAACAGTGTCGTAAATTCGAACTTTCCAACCTTTTTCAAGAGCCTTTCTTGCTAGAGAACAGCCGATAAATCCGGCGCCTCCAGTAATCAGCACTTCCCCCATAGAGGTTATTGGGGGTGTGTTAATTACATATCCTTCGGTATTCCAGTGTTTCAGTTGTTGATATGAGAGCATATTGATAATCTACATGTGTATCCATCACTATGATTCGACGAACCTTGATGCGTCGAGCGTACAATTCGGGCAAGTATGCCAAGGCGAGGCACCATGCGCAGAAACTCCTCGATATTCCTGCTGAACAGCAACTCGCAAGAAGCGTCATTATTCGTTCATATTGGAATCAGCAGCAGTATGAACAAATAGTTCAGTTGCTTCAACAATGGAAAGATTCAGAACTACTGCCTTACCTTCAAAAATCGATAGATCAATTGCTGGTGTTGGAAGCTAAAGGTGAGGAAGTGTCGATTTCACTCAGAGGTTTCCAATCGAAGAGACATGCGTCGTTACAGAAAAACCAACCCATACCGGTTATTGAGAGAGAATGGAATAAAGAAAATATAATCGATAATTTCTTCCAAGAAAATCAGCGAATCTGGTTTCGATTTCCCCAGAACTATTGTTATTGGGATATGCCTGAAGACTTCAATATAGAACAAGTTCATCCAAGTTTGCTCGGTTTAGTCGCTGAGTTACTGCTTTCTCCGTGGCATAATGAGGCCAAACTTCAAATTCAATCTCCACGAGAAAAAGGGTCTTATCCAGGCCTTTCCTTCTCAGCCGGTACGGATTCAACAGCCGCCTATCTCGTGTTGCCAGATGATACGATTCTCGGGTACCATGAACGCTCCTTCGAGTCACAATTGAAGCATGATAATGCCAAAAAATTAATCAATCATCTAATCGATGTTCATGATAGGCAAGTTCTCTCAATTCCTTCGAATCATGAAATAATTCGTACATACCATGACAAAAGTATCGGATTTTCCACAGATCTAGCATGTGCTTCACATTTGATTTTACTTGCAGATCACCTCGATATAGGGGGTATAGCATTTGGAATGCCTATCGACAACTCATGGCTCTGGAAAGGTCGAGTTTTTCGAAACTTCGAGAACACGCCATATTTCCAGTATTGGAGAGAGAGATTTTCACACGCAGGTCTTGACCTCATTCTTCCCATTGCGGGAGTTTCTGAAGCTGGAGCTATGAAAATCTGTCAACAGTCTGAACTATTGCCGTATCTGAATTCATGCATGAGAGGAAATGCGAACGGAGGGTGTGGAGAGTGCTGGAAGTGTTTTCATAAAAATGGACCATTGGGTCGAGCTTTTAATTTTAATGCGAAAGAAATTCAAGTGTTTTTGAATCGGAAAATAATTCCTACGGCCATGCATGCGCTTTGGGCTATCGATATAATGGGGTTGAAAAATCAAGCCCCATTATCGATACAAAAACTTCTAGAGAACGATTTTTCTTGGTGGGATAAAGTGTACCCGCCCTCCAAAGAAATTATTCCAAGTCAATGGCGTGAGCATGTTTGGGAACGAATTTCCACCTATCTAGAGATGATGGAAGCGCCGTATCCATTGGAGATGGTAAATCTCTACAACGAGATATTGGAATAACACCGTCAATACGAAATTTTACCCCTGATTATTGCGAACTGTCAAGAACTAAAGTGGCTACCATGTGACATGGAGGATTTTGAAGAAACAGCCGAACTTGAAGAAGTTCGAAGAATTCGTAAAATTTCTTCACTCAAAAGGGAGAACCGTAGGCTGAGACATTCCGTTTCTTTTCAATTAGGCCTCCATCTAACCGATGCCGTTCGAAAACCATGGAAATTAGTGTTTCTTCCTCTTACTTTTCCTCTCCTCTGTCTCCGCATTGGTATGACTCGTCTAGGAAAAACAACTGCTTCAACTGATGGTCTTAAGGTCGATTACGAGGTACAACCTCGAAAAAATGCGATTGTATTGTTTCCTACCAACGGCGTAGGATTCGGTCATTTTACCCGCATGTATTCTGTAGCACGTGAAATGCGTAGGCAAGACCCTGAAATGGAAATCATCTTTTTCACAACAATGCCGACGTTGCATATACCGTATGTTGATGACTTTGCCACCTATCATTTGGCGGGTAAATACAAACACAGCGATATGGATTCTTCGACTTGGAATATGTTGGTTGAAGAAATGCTGACACTTGTCTTAGAAACTCATAATCCAAAATTTTTCATGTTTGATGGCGCTTTTCCTTATCGCGGAATGTTAAATTCGATTTATGGCCGTGAAGAAATAACTCGTATTTGGATGCGTCGAGGAATGTTCCGTAAAGGTTCGTCAATTCCAGTTGATAGTATCGAATATTTTGATCTGATTGTCCATCCTGGAGATGCGGTGAATGTTCCACAATCTGATTCTATTCACTCCGTTGAGACATTGCATATTCCTCCAATCACATTGCTAAGTAAAGATGAAATGTTGTCACGAGAAAAATCAAGGAGTCGATTGAATCTTCCAATCGATGCTCGAGTAACATATGTTCAATTGGGAGCGGGTCAAATAAATGATATTGATTCGGAGATTCGGCTGACTATTGACGCCTTGCTTCATTATCCGGATATGCATATTGTACTCGGAGAATCAATGTTAGGTGAGCGATTAGATTTTCATCACGAGAGAGTACACTTACTTCGTGATTACCCGAATTCGATGTATTACAACGGGTTTGATTTTGCTGTTCAAGCAGGTGGATACAACTCGTTCCATGAAATGAGGAATCTGGGTATTCCAACTCTTTTCTATCCAAATATGAACACAGGAATGGATGACCAACTCGCTCGTTGTAAAGTTGCGGAAGATGAGAAATGGGGAATTGTTCTTGAAAAAAGAACCAACAGCAGTATTTCTGACGGCGTGAAAAATTTAACTAGAACCTCAAGAAACTCATCCTTGGTGAACGAGAACGGGGTAATCTCCTTCATATCCTGTCTGTTAAGCTGAGATGTTACAAGTCAGCAATTGCGTGAATCGCATCAACAAAACCCTTTTGCCTTTCTAACAAACCATTAGTAACTAATTCTATGGGGAAAAATTGACGAATGTTCAAGTTTTGAAGACCTACTAGGTTTTCAACAATAGATTTTGAATTGGGCTCAAACGAAATTGCAAGCCTGAGGGGTGTTTCCTTACTGGAATCAATTAACAGTAAGTTATTTTTAATTGTCTGAATCTCATTCATGGGCCATCCATCCGTACACATTACCGGTATTCCTTGGTGCATCGCTTCTAGCATACTTAATCCAAATCCCTCAAAACGAGATGGATAAATAATGAGGTCTGCAGATGAAGTGAGTTTTCTTAAGTCGTCTCTTGACATAAAACCCTCAATCAATGTGAGGTTATTTGGTAGTGTTCCTAGATCATATTCACTCCATGGTTTGATAGTTTTAAGTATAAATTTGAAACTGTTTTTTTTTGGAACTAGTCTAATCGCTTCTATGAATATGTCAACCCCTCTTCGGCCCCTCCATCCACCTTGTCCAGCATTCATCATTACAGTAGTTTTTTTTTCATCAAATTTAGGCATTCTTTTGATAAGTATCGGATCAGGGATGCTCCATCTAACTAATTCACTAGTGATTTTTTTGGATATTAATGACTTCTGAATCATCTTAGATTTAGCAATCACTACCATTCCTCTAGAGCAATAATTGCGAACGGTTTCTATCCAGAGAGAAGTGGATTGAATGTTGTTTTCTTTTGATACTGCCCATTCTAAATTTGGTACAAATACGACTTTAGTTTTTTGGACAGCATAATTAAGAATGTTAATATTCACAACTTCCAATACAAAAAGTACGTCTATAGTATCAATCCATTCTTTGACTGAACCTTCAGTTACGATGGAAAAAGAAGTTGGTTGGTTTGAGGATACAGACCCAATTTCAATTTTGTCCGTTTCGATAGTTTTCAAGTGAATGATTTCAACTTCGGTTGTTGGCGATTTATCAAGAGCCCATCCTATGAGTTCGGCATCTCTGTGCAATCCTTTGGATGAATTGGAAACAGTAATCACTCCAATCTTCATTAATATACACCCAAAAAGACCAATATGGTTTGCTAGAAAGACTACTTGATAAACTTTCAAACAGTGAATCATGAAAATTACCCTAACCAGTTTTGATGTTGAGTTGCCCATGGCTCAAATCTATTTTTGATAGGCCCATCTACCAATTGATTGAAAAGCAATGCCAAAGGTACGACACATGATGCTCTCATAGTCATTATTTGGGTGCTCTCATTAACGACATATTTCAAGAGATAGAATGGAGGGTGAAAAGTGGAAGATGACGCATCAGTCTTGGAACTCATGCCTGTTGGGCAACGTTCATCGAGCATATATTCTCCAATTTCGAATATCTTAATTGCCCGGAAATATAAATTCTTGACCAAAAACTTGGTTGGACGAACAGTTAGGGGTAGATACCGAAATTCAATGCTTGGCTACTTATGGTCAGTTTTGGAACCTCTTCTGCTTTCAATAGTCTATTATTTCCTTTTCAACATGCTGGCAGGCAATCCTGACAGGTTTTATGGAGTCTGGGTATTAATCGGCGTGATTATTTGGACCTCCTTTGGTAAAAGTTTGACCGCAACAATTACTTCACTGTCCTCTAACAAGGGCGTCATCAATCTCATTTATTTCCCGAGAGTAATTTTCCCTATTAGTCAAATGCTGTCAAATATCGTATTGTCATTGATGAGTTGTATTGTGATATTCCCTATACTTTATGCTTTCAACGTTGAATTAAGTTTGTATTTGCTCTATATCCCGATGGCAGTGTTCCTATCCGGATTTTTGGGAATCGGACTCGGTATGATTTTTGCCCCCCTCAACTGCATTCAGAAGGATGTGGAACATCTGTTTCGATTCATTGTAAGAGCTGGCTTTTTCTTCTCACCAGTAATGTGGACCTATGAAATGGCACTAGAAAGAGGAACATTTGGCAGTACTCTTTTGTCCTTGAATCCAATGGTGACCCCGATCACTATGGCTCGGCATGGATTTGCTGGCCATTCAACAACCCTTCCAACCTTTTCAATAGTATATTGCTTATCATTTGCGGCGATTATGTGGATTATTGGAAGCATGATTTTTAATCGATATGAGCGACAGGCGGTGAAATATTTATGAGTCAAACTGTGATTAAGATCAAGGATGTTTCTTTAGAGTACCCAAGGCACAGGCATTTATTGTCAATACTGACGAGCAAGATCAAAAAGCAGCGAAATAATTTCAAGGCACTTAATAACATTAATATCGAGATTTCTAAAGGTGAAGTTATTGGGATTATAGGAAACAATGGTTGTGGAAAGTCTACTTTATTACGCGTTATATCGGGAATAATCCCTCCGGATAGAGGAGAATGTTTAGTCGCAGGTAAAATATCACTATTAGCCGGTCTTGGTACAGGTTTTTCTAACCATCAAACCGGAAGAGAAAATGCAATGTTATACGGCAGTATACTTGGATACAGCGAGTCACAGATGTTGGAGAAGTTTCCTGCCATAATCGAGTTTAGCGAGTTGGGAGATTTTATCGAAGAGCCATTGCGCACGTATTCTGCAGGCATGAAAGCCCGTTTGGGTTTGGCAGTCGCAAGCGCCATTGAACCAGAAATCCTTCTCATCGACGAAGTATTGGGGGTTGGTGATCCAAATTTCAAGGAAAAGTCAACCAATAGAATTATGCAAATGGTAAAAGGCGCTGGAACGGTTGTGATAGTCAGCCATAGTTTTGGTATGCTTGCGGGAGTGTGCGATCGTATCATATTAATGGATAAAGGGAGCGTTCATTCAATTGGCGATCCCAAGGATATAATTCGGAATTATTATGATTTAGAATGAGTTGATTTAATGAAGCCATATCTCAGAATTGAAGAAGACCCTGGCAGTTCTATGTCTTTTTTGATTGGGGATACCTTTCGAGAGGCGTTTTTCAAACCATGGAAATTGTTTTTTTTACCCTTAATGTTGTACCGGCGAATTAGAAATCAAAGGGTTGCTCAACAGTCAATTTTAGAGTCGAACGTCGAAATTTTATATCTTATCGATGCTGAATCACTACTCGACAATGAATTCAAAATGTTTGAACAAATCCTCGCCTCTCGAGGAAACGATTTAATTGCTTCAGTTGGAGACTTTGGGACAATTATGGATTTTTCCATTCCTTCTCGAAAAAGTAACTCGGATACTAAACAACAATGGAATAACGATCTAGAAAAGTTCATTGAAAGTCTTATAATTTCTCGGAGACCAAAAAAACTCATTTTCATTGGGAAATACCCCTATGCAGGCCTTCTTGGAATAATCAGAAGACTAGAGTCACAGAAATTTACTGCATGGTTGCCGATACGTCCCCATCCTAAAGCGATTAAGGAGCGGTCAAGTAGGTTTGGTCAAATTCTTGATTGGAGCTTCGAGATAGATCCTACGATTGAACTTGATTTAGGCAGCGTATTTATTGATTCAAAAGTGTCATCTGAATCAACTTCTGAGATTTCACAATGGGTCAAAGAATACGGCTTAAACCATTCAAACCCCCACGATGCTGGATTACATATCTATTCTGAATCCGGCCTGGGTCGCATTATGAATGCTCTAGAGCGTGGCCATTTGGTTGTATATCTTTATGAAACTTCATTTGACAAGGACTTTACTTCTAAAAGATATGCTCCGTTCTTTTTCCCAATACTTAGGACCAATTCAGGGGAGGCAGAATACTGCGTCAAACAAATATTAAATTTGTATTCATCAAAAAGAATCAAACTTCGTACATCAAGTATTAATCAGTACGAAAAGTGGAGCAATGTCATTGAGGACGCCTTTAATTGAACAGGTTGAGTGATTCTAATTGTTTGACCTCTTCTGACGTCATCTCTTTGAAATTTGCCTGTAGTTTGTTTAAGTAAAGACTCTGATACTGCTCAGGTACAAACATCTCTGATTTAGGGTGGTAACGTTCCAAGAAAGTGAAATTTACATCCATATATTCTTCAAGTTCCGGAAACATTTTCAAAATAGATTGCTTGTCTTTCAGAGGTAGTTTTTGTATGGCAAAAAGAGTCGATGCTGCTTGTTTTAGCGGCTTTTTTGACAAAAAGGTTTTCACTTCTTCACTAAGAACAATCTCTTCTCCTCTCATTGAATTTTTCCTAAAGCATTTCCAACATATTCCACAGACTTTACCAGGTTTTTTTGAGCGAAGACAACTTTGCGCTAATTCACCGAATGAAAGGGAATTTACGATCTCCAAATTTATAAATTCTGATAAACCTGCACTTGGATAGTATAGATCTAGCCCACAGGAAGCGAATGTTTTACTGTGTTCAACCCAGTATTTCGATGTTGCGAAATTCCGCCCTCTGTGGCCATGGAAGAGATATGAATTTTCTAGCGGTAGGCCGAATGCGATTGAATCTAGATTCAGGTAATCTGCCATTAGAATGACATGAACTCCCGCTGAAAAATCAGAAGAGAAACCAATACTTTTGCTGTAGTCCGTTCGAATAAGTTCGTGATTTGAAGGAATTTTGTATACTGCCGTCCCCTCATCTTCCAGTTTATTGATTATAGAATAGGCATTTGAGTGATTCAATATAGATGAAAAACCAGTTCTTTCATGATATAAAGCGATTGTATTCTTCGGCATCAGTTCTAAACAGGCAGTTGAATCAATCCCTCCACTGAAGGACAATCCTGGTCTAAAACCCGGAGATCTGCTGGGTTTCCAGTTATCCAAAATACCAGTTTCAAATGGATACATCAATACATAATGTGCAAGTTGGAAGAGATCTGGATGAGTATCAAGGAGATTCCATCCAGCAGGCATTTCAAATTGAATCGTTCTTTTGAGTGCATCAAAATACAATATCCGTCCTTTTTGTTTCCATCGTTTAAGTGGTTCATAGCCCCCCTCGCCAGCGAATCTCACATAATTTGTGGGTATCTCAATATCAAATCTTGCATCATCAATTGGGTCTGATTTCAGCAAATCCGAACCTGAAATACGCCGATTGCGGGAAAGATGATAATCCCAATTTTTGACTACAGACAGGACTTCAATCATTTTGGATTGCAAATCATGGTTTGATTTCACTTCTTTCCAAATGGAAAGATCATTTGGCTCCTCAGAGAAAGACTTGATCCAATCTGTTTTGCGTGGAACAATAACCATTTGAACACCTTTCTTTTGGTTTTCTACTGCTACATGCAAATCAACCATTTTCCCATGGCTCCATGACTTCCAATCAAACTTTATTTTTCTTGAATCATAGGCCATTGTTCCGGTACCAAGTGCATGGCAGGGGAAATCTACTGATTGGCCATGCTTAAAATGATGAACTCGGCGGGTTGAAAAGTACTGATCGATGTGATTTATCTTTTTGTCAAATGGAAACACAATCCCATGAGTACCAACACATGCCTCACCGTTGAATCTTTGGACATGGTCTGCCATTTTTTCGACATAATCTTTTGGATAATGTAAATCATCATCTGCTAGAATAATGATGCCAGGAACAGCATAATCAACCATCTTGATTTTCCCAATATCTGTAAGATTTTCATTCGGAGATAAATGTACCTTAATCCGTGGGTCTTTTGGCAATGGTGGCGCTTGATTTGATTCGTTTACGTGGATTAAGATTTCATCTGGAGGCAAAGATTGGTCAAGTAAAAATTCAACTGTTTTCTTGATTTGTTTGAATCTTTTTGGAAATGTAGCCATACAAATAGTGATTTTAGGCTTAGAAATATCTACATCAACAGGGACTAAGGGTTGAGTGATTGAATCGACTATACTTGAACGTAAATCATTATGAATCGCGATAAAATGTTTGTCGACTGGTGGTGAATTAGAACTGAATTCATGTGTGCGTTGCATTCCGATGGGCATGCGAAACGGAGGTGAGTCACGGTTTGATTGTAGATTGAATACAGAGATTTCATTTCCTAAACGTTTGTGCCAAGTTCGAAATGAGCCAGCATATGCAGAGCGTTTTTGAGACACGCCCCTCCAGTCAATCGAGAACTCCCCGCCACCGGTTAGTGATTTGTCATGTGAGAACGCGATATATGCAGGGATTTGCAGAGTCGATATAGCACCTTTACCGTACCTTTTCTCGGCACGTTCGAATACTTCAGCGTCAGCTGCAATTCTTACATCATCAAAGCCTCCGAGTTCGTCTCTAATGATTTCGGTACGCCATAGGCCTAGCATGCACCGCCTAGCAAAGTATCCTCCAGATAGCGTCAATTCGCCGTTTTGATTAAGACGAGTATAACATTCGGTAGCGAAGATACAGTTTGGATTTTCATCTAATCTTTTAAGCGAATTTTCAATACGTTGGGGATGGGACCAGTCGTCAGAATCAACAAACATTACATAATCGCTTGAGATTTCTTCAAGTCCTCGGTTACGTGCAGAATAAGTTCCTTTATTCTCTGGTTGGCGAATCATTTTAACACGAGAATCCAATTGTTCAAATTTTTTATACTGAATTTGGTCCTCTGAGGAACTAAAATCATCTACGATGATTAATTCAATAGATCTATGCGTTTGATTTAAAATGCTATTTACTGCAGCATTCATCATGATATTGTTTTTGTGCGCGGTCATGATTACAGACACAGTTCTCTCATCTATGGAAGGTTCAAGTTCATCACAACATAAGTCATATAGTTTGAACCCAGCAGAAGCCCATTTTTTGGAGATTGGAGCCCAATTATGAGCGATAAACAATTTGTTGACTGATTTTAAAGCTAGATCTGGCGATTCCTCTCTCAAGATTCCATACATAGTTATTGCCGCATTTGGATCTTTTTTATCCATTAAGGGCTGCAAGAGATTTGTGGCGGAAAAGAGATCACCCAACTGGGAGTAGGCAAGTGCCGCGTGCGTTAATATTTCACTGGTCCATTTTTGTTTGTTAATTTTCAAAAAATAATCTATTACTTTTTGAGGGCTTTGTATACCGTAGAATATGATTCGTAATTCGAGTTGAATCATTTTGATTGTTTTTCGATTATCATCAATTCGGTTTAGAACTTCTAGGCATCGTTTTTCATCGCCTAAGGCCAATAATGAGTCAAGGAGACGTTCGACAGATCTTAGGTTTGATTTACCGGTTGCAAGTCCTAGTTCTCCACAATAACGCATCAATTCATAATCTAATATTTCCGAACTTGCTTCGGTAAGTAAATAGATAATTTTCTCATTTGTAGGATGTAAAAGATATCGTTCCATCAACCACCGAAAACTCCAATTCGAATATCCGTTTTTGATTAAAATATCACTCGTAATTTCGATTAATTTTACATCATTCGTTCCTTTAATCAAAGGCCAAAAGTTTGGCAGTGAAAGCATTGCAGAACGGTTTCCTTTTTCGTTCAATAAAAATTCCAACTTGTCAGAAATTTTCTTTGATTGATCTGAAGAGATTATGATTTTATCATCTCCTTTTTTTTAATAGCTTATCCTCTAGGTTACTGCAGTGTGTCTGATTTTTGCATTGAGTTAACGAATTGTTCTAATTGTTCGTATGCTTCTTTGTAGTATGGTAAAATATAATGAAAGGGGGCAACGCCCCACCTATGATTGACATTACTGACGATTTTATCTTGGTTGACTTTGATTATCAACACGGGAGAGACTTCCTCAATGAAAATCTGTTCGTATTTTAGAAGTAATTCATTCATTTTAAGAATCATATTCTGTTTATCATTTGCCTCTAAACTACTATTTACCAATTTGTGGGTGGCAAAACGGCTGGAATGCAAGATGGTTTTCACTCCAACAAATCTTTTTGAGAACTTTTCACACGATAAGCGCCAGTTAGATAAATCTTCAACCGACCCTCTCTTAAATGATACTTCAACATCACCAATTTGGTCAATAACTTTTGACAATTCATTCGAGAGAGTAACTTTTGAATTTTCAAAATCAACGATGTCGAACCTTTCATCGATGAAATCTATAATTAAATAGTCACAATTGAGTAAATTTAAATCTTTTTTTCTAAAATCAGCCTCAACCATCCTTCTCTGAAATGGAGAAGTGATTACATCTAAATTCGGCATCTGATCTTTCCTAATTGGATCTTCAAAAAAAGAATGAAGTGAAGTTCTTGCACGATAATCTCCAACATATTGATCAATATCTAATTCTGAAAAGATATCTCGAGTAACACAACTACCCCAAATACCAATTTTGAGTTTCAAATGAATCCATCCTTAGTTAACGTTCTTCAGTTCAGTTTTACGAAAAAGAATTTTTATTCTCGATGAGTCTTGATTGCGTTGCTCAATGGTTTCAACATACTTCCATCCTCTTGCCCCAAAGTGATTTAAACAGAGGATTGGGTTTTGATGCCATTCGGAACTAATGAATTCAGAGAGTTCTTCTGAGGAATTCGGCCAGTGAACTTTTCCAAAGAAGTCGTCTCCAATATTGGAAATCACGACCTGGAGATAAGATATCATCTCTGCCATGTTACTACGAGGTTTAGTGTTGTTTTATAATTGTTCAATTATTTACCAACGAATTGATGAACTCCACCCTTCACCGATAACCATGGCCCAAACAGCGGATTTCACAACACGCGCTGCTATTGGTGATTTGACGATTGGG
>Ga0206123_10003835_pt1 | contig 12167 bp, 15 predicted proteins | sample Helgoland_Spring_2_FD_160086 | JGI IMG/M metagenome (GOLD analysis project Ga0206123, IMG submission 160086) | Pelagic subsurface seawater microbial communities from Kabeltonne, Helgoland, North Sea - Helgoland_Spring_Bloom_20160316_1 | ecosystem: Environmental > Aquatic > Marine > Epipelagic ... | reverse complement strand
AAAAATTACTACCACTATAAGCTATTCCACCCTCTAATGCGGTTGGTAATGTTGATTGTTCTTTTAAGACAATACTACCTGTAAATCTACTAACATCACTTACGAATAAATTTGTTGAATGTATTTGTCCACCAGAGTTGATATCCATATATTGAAATGAACCACTCAACCAAGGTATAGTTGAACTACCTACATTGTAAGTTGATGCTGCGTCTGGCAAGAATGAACCACTAACAACATCAATACTTGCTGTTGATAATGTTAATAAACTTGCGAATTGTTTTGATTTAATATTTGCCATTATATATTCCTACTTATAAATATCTAACTATTGAATTTACCGAATCCAATTACCTCATCTGATGAGTCTAAAATATACCCTAATGCGTCTGTATCTATTCTTAATTCTAAATTTGTTGAACCTTTTTGTTCTATGGTTAATGCGTCATTTTCCATTACCATACCATTTATAAAAAACATAAAGTCATTTTCACTTGTAGATGTCATACTTGTTGGTGATGACGCTGTTATAGCTGTGAAACTTGAAGTAGCACTATTTACAAAACTACCTGTATGAACAAATGATTTTCTTAAATAATCTCTATCTGGTTTAATCGTTGCTAAGTGTGATTTTGCTACATTTTCCGTTACAAATGCCTTAGGACTTTGGTCTGTTAAATCGGTATCATTTGAAATTTCATTTATTTCATACCCATTTAAAAAGAAAGAACTTGAAATCTCAAAACTACCTGTTGCAAATTGTTTCTGCGTAAGACTTTCACCCCACCTTGTGCTACCTGTATTGTGAGTAGTTGTTTTAGAGGTGGAACCAAAAGTTCCTGAACCAGAAGTTATCGTTCCGTTAACCACCAATGAACTGGTAACTCTTAAATTTTGTGTAACTTCAAGGTCTTGTTGAAATCTAACTCTTGAACCTGATATTGTTCCATCACTTATTACGAAACCACCAACATTTAAACTATCTCCACTTGTTAATGTAACACTATCAAATTGAACATTGTCTGATATTCCGATTGGTTGTCCTATTGCTACTTTTACATTTGCACTATTTGAACCATCAAAATCTTTTTCTGTAAATCCAATTACACCCTCAGATAAAGTAACACCTGTTCCAGATTTCAAAGTTATGGGATTGTTAATTTTAAATATTATAGACATAGTTATGAATTAAATTTACCAATTGCTAAAATTTCATCATCACTTTCTAATGAATAACCTATTGATGTTGTGTTTACTTGTAAATGGAAACTACCTGTTGCTTTTTGTCTAATTGACAATGCATCGTGTTCCATATATTGTCCATTGATAAAGAACACAAAATCATTTTCAGATGTTGTGGTTACACCACTCGGTGCGGATGCCGTTGTTGCTGTGAAACTGGCTGTATTACTACCACTAATACCTGTTGATGTTTTGAAAAATTGTTTTCTTAAATAAGTTGTTTCTTCTGTTGTGGTTGATGAAGGATTGAATTGTTTTAATGCATTTTCCGTAACGAGTGCAGTTGCACTTCCGTCTGTAAAATCACTATCATTAGATATTTCACTTACTGAATATCCATTTAGTTTAAATGAACCCGTTACATCTAAACTACCTGTAAATCTATGAACATCATTAAAATCATCTCCAAATGCATTTGAACCTGTTGAATAATCTATTGAACGAGTTGTAATTTGTTCTATTAATTCATTGGTTGTGATACTTCCTGTTACGGTTAGATTTCCACCTACCGTTAAACTACCAGTAACTTCAGTTGAACCTGTTATTACCATATCACTATCAAAACTTTGGTCCGATATTATGGTTGTTGCACTTCCGATACTTACTGAATTTGCTGTTAAACTATTAAAAGTAGGACTATCAGTAACAGCCACTGCCTGTCCTATGGAAAATGTTTGTGTTAATGCAGATGAACCATCAAAAGTAGTGGAAGGTGCAGATAATGTCACACCTGTTCCTTGTTCAAAAGTTATACCATTGGTAATACTGATTGAAAATATATCTTTTGTTGGGGCTCCACCCTCAACTGCTGCATTTGGTGCTAATGATACTCTACCTTTGTCATCAACGATAGTTGTATCTGCGTTTTCTCTTATGACTAATTTTTTAGGTGTTAGATACTTTTGTGTTGTTGTTTTACTATTAAATGTTTCTGGAACGATATATCCATTTAGATTTAAACTAAATGTTGTTTTGATTAATCTTTCTCCATCTATTTGACTTGCATCTGAAAAACTCTCTATACGAGTTCTAAATCTCATCTTACCCGGTTCACCCCAATATGCTCCGTCCGAATAATTAACTTTTTCTACTATTTGATTCATTTGTTCAATGTATGAAGTCCATATGGTAAATTCATATGATAACTGAACATAGTCTGGCATAGCTACATTATAATATTCTTTTCCTGGTGATAAATTTTTCTGAACTGAAAACTTATCGTAACGATTATGTTGAGTAAACTTTTTCTCAAAAGAGTAAAATAAATTTGGGTCGTTTGCATCCAACTTATCAACTGGCATATTATCATCACGACTCATACCGGTTCGTTTGAACACTATCAAAGGTGTAATAATTTGTCTTTTTTTATCTCGTAAATATCCTTGTTTAGATATTGTCAACCACCTTTCTGGTGATGCATAAATACAAGGAACCTTTACCTTTTCTTTATTGACTTCTACTTCTGGTTTGATTACTTCGTTGAAGTAATACATAATAGCAGAGTCCATATCCATAATACCTACGGATATATTTTTGACATCATCTTTTACTGCTGATGAATTACGACTTAGTTTTTCTCCACGATTGAAAATCTTTCGTTGACTTCTTGGTATTGGTTTTCTTCTAGCCATTAGAATCCTCTATATTCTTCTAAGTTTGTTGTTGGCATTCTTGTTAAGTGTGCCTGAACAACTATTGAGTGAGATTTTGTTGGGTCTCCACCTATTAATTGATTTTCATTATAATCTTTGATTTCAAAATAACCCTCGTTCCATTTCAATATATCACCGATATCTGGTTTTAAATCCACTTCAACTAAGTATGCTCTTTGAAATGCAAACTTAACATTTTGTGTATTGTCTGGTCCGAAATCAGTATATTCAAAATTGAAATCTTCGGCATTAACAATACAAGGAAGTTTTACACCTTGTTTATAATTCTTACCCTGTGAAGCCTCACCATACATATTTGTTTCTGTATCATATACTGAAGTTCTGTAAAGAATTACAAACTGGTCTATTATTCCGCAATCGTCAATATTTGGTTCACCTAAAAGTTCTCTATTGAACTTTTCAAAGGTTGCCAAATCTTTGTTTCCGTAGAATCTTTGTGGCATTTAATTATCCTATGTAAATTGGGTAAGGAACTTTTTTAAGTGTTTCTTGTTGGAATTCACTTTCGTCTTTTTGTGCTTCCAACAATGCCTTACGACTGGTTTGTTCTAAATTTTCTCTCAATTGTTCTATCAATTGTTCTTTTTCTGCAGTTGCTTCTGCTCTTAGAGTTTCCCCGTCCATTGAAACTTCTGCATTTGGAATAGGAATATTACCATACTTAGAACGAACGATACCTAATAACTCTTTTGCTAATGCTAATGTGTATTTTCTAATCCATTGTTTACCCACATCATTGATGTTTGAATATTTCATAAAATCATAATTAACATTTGAGTAATCAGATACTATCGTATCATCAGCTGAACCACTATATCGTGTTCTTAATGGATTATCTCTATCACTCGTCAATACATAGTCTACCCAAACTGAAGCTTTTTGTGTTGGAACTGGGAATATTCTTAATTGATTATTACGAATTTCAAATGTATAAGCAGATTTTCTAATCTGGTCATTAAATTCAATTGCTTGAACTCGTAGTAAGTCTGCATAAATTGGTTGTAAAACAAATGTAATTGCCGGTGAATAACTTCCAAATCCAAATCCGTCCAACATATTGTATGTCCCCATACCAGTTGATGCATATGGGTCAAAATATCTTGATACTGCTGGTTTTGCCTCATAATGAACTCTTTTAACTTCAATTGCAGCTCCTGAGTGACTTGCTTCAGCGATAACCGTATTTAGATTGTATGTTTGACTTCCTGAATTAATTTCAACTGCAGTTCTTTTATAATCCACAGTTCCACCTACTTGTGCTTCTGAACCATATTCCTCTGAAATAAAAATATTTTCAGATAAAGTTGGTTTTACTCGTTTGTGAGTAAAGTTTGAACTTGTAGATTGTCCTTTTAAATGTAATAAATTATCACGAATGTTAAATTGATTAACTTGTGCACCATATTCAGATACACTTTCCTCTAAACAAGCATAAAATTGATTGTCTTGAAGTTCCACATCCATAATTGGATACCCAAGTCTTTTTGCACACCAACTTGCGACCTGTGGTGCTTCTGTTTGGAATTCTGAATCCGTGTCGTATAACCCAAATGGTGTAGAACCACTAGCTGCGGAACCACTACCTGGCCATATTGCTTCTTGAGCCATTAAAATCTCCTATTAATAGTCTATTGTATATACATTAATAAATATAAGAAAAACAAAAAACCCCTACAAAAGTAGGGGCTTTTCATTACTATGTAATTAGTTTCAGGACTAATCACTAAGTTATTATGCTACTTGAACGTATTCAATTACCCATCTTGCAGTTCCTGGTGTTACTACTGCTGCTGCATTAGTACAAGTTGTGTTTAAATAAACTGTTCTTGCTGCTGCTGTGTAAGCTGTGTTTGTTGCCAATGTAGTATCATCTTCTGTTGGAACAACTAATGTTGTTACCACAAAAGCACCTGATGCTAAGTCAGTTCCATCTGCACCTGCATCGATGATTTGGTCTGTCTGTTGTGCAACAATCTGTGCGCCAGAACTTGATGTTCCAACTTCAAATCCTAAGTCATTACCTGTTCCAGTGCTATATGCAGCTGAAGGGAATAAAATAGAAATACTTCTGATGATTGTGTTTGCTGGTTGAGCCCATTGAACTATTGAGTCTGCGTTACGCACAAATGCTGTTGTGTTATCAACAATGTTTGTGTGTGGGTGATAAAGAGTTGTTTGTACTTCACCACTTGTAAGAATTGAATCACATAAATTATCCATATAATTTGCGTGTGAGCGTCTCAAAGTGCTTTTTAGACTTACTTTTCCTGTTACGGCCATTTTCTTTCTCCATTCAATAAGGGGATTTCCTGCTTCCCTTATCCTTTAATTGTAGATTACAATACCCACGACATCCGTCGCCAGGGCTGGAAATAATCTCTGTATATAAGTATCAATATAAAACAAAAAACCCCTACGAATAGGGGCTTTTTGTAAGCTGTTAAGCTATTATCTGTCTGTCAATACTAACTTACACGAAGTTAACATCAGCTACTACGATTTTACCATAGAATTCAGGACGAACCATCTTCTTGGCATATCTTGTCATCACACCTTTTCTTGGAGTGAAGTTTTTAGGGTCGTAGACAAGCGGTGTCATAATTAACGGAACATATGGTGAATAAACCGCACCAGTTTCAAGGAAGTTTTGTCCTCTGAAACCGACAAGTATGCTATTTTCTAACATATATGGGTTTTTATACACTGTGAATCTGTTATTTAACGCACCTACTTTTTGAACACCCATTGCGAACTGGTTTGAACTAGCGTCGCCTGTTGTGTCTGCTGCGTATCCAGGAATTGACTCTATGATTGTTGCTGTTTCTGGTGAAACAACTAAGAAGTTTGCACCTCCTCTTAGAGTTTTCTGGTGTATTGCATTACTTACTGATTGGATTTTGTTTCCAAGTGTTTGGAACCATTCACCTTTTGTGTAAGCGTTTGAAGCACCTGATGATTCTACAAATGTTGAACTTGCTGAATCAAATTCGTGTCCAACTCTTGCTGACCATTTCTCTTCTTTTGCTGAAGCGTTTGCAAACAACATATCAAGAATTTCTAAATCAATTTCCATTGAAATATACTCACTTAATAGTGATGTTAGTTCTGCTTCTGCATCAACTGAGTGGTAAGCGTTCAAGTCTTGAGCAAGTTCTGGAGTCCAGACTGCTTTTAACTTACGAGTTTTCGCGATTATCGGAATACTCTTTAACGCAATATCTAATTCTGGTATATCAATATCAGTTTCAGGGTTTGCGTCTGTTTGAGTTGCTGTTGCTTCAAAATCAGTTCTGCTATAGTTTGTAGCAGGCTGTTTATGATAATCAACCTTTACGTTACCGGTAAAGTTTGTTGCACCTTTTTTAACAATAAAGGTAATTGTTGAAGCGCTTTTGCTGTATTTAGTATATGCTGGATAGAATTCTGTAAATCCTAATGCTGCACTACCTGATGGTGCAAATGCTCTTACTCCATCTGTATCTGGGTTTGTGTAGGTACCTGTACTTGTTACAAGTTTAATCAAACCTAAATCAGCGTTACCGATGGCAACTGATGCTGATAGGTCTGGTTCAAAGTCTACATCTGACCAGGCTACTGATGATGTGGTGAACGTAGCTGTTGCTGCCGCTGCACCGATTGTAATATCTGCTGTCTGTACGTCATTAATGGAATATCCGAACTTTCCTGCACCATATAGACCGCCTGAAGCGTCTACATTTGAACCTGATGTATTACCATATACATCTGAGTTGTTTGCGTGTAGTCCTGTTTGGTCGGTTCCGTATTTGAAGTCAAGGTAGAAGATAAGACCTGATGGTAAGTTCATTGGTTGAACTGACACAAAGTCTTGAGCTGCTAACTCACCAAAAATTCTACGAACTAATGGTAAAGCTACTCCACTCCACTCTTCTGCGTTTTGACCGCCTGTTACGGAAGCCTCTTGGATTAACTGTCCTGCTTGGTTTTCAAGCAATACTGCCATTCCGTGTCTTTTAGTTTCGTCTTCAAGACCTTCTAATAGACCTGTTGGTTCCCATTTAGTAACTAACTGACGAGTTTGCTCAAGTAACTGACGTTGTGGATTATATCCGTCCATCAATTTCTCGATTGAATTTAATTTACTCATTTTTTAGTCTCCTAAAGTATGTTTGCTAATTTTTTGAATCTTGCTTTTAGCTCTTGTCCTTCTGACAATACCTGCGATTTTGCTGGTTTTGTAGAACGAGTTGGTTTTGAACTTGAACCTTTTTTAACTGACTCACTAAGTCTATTACCTGGTTTCTTAAATGATTCTGCTAATGTAGCATAAACCAATTTAACTTCACGTAAGTTCTTAGTTCTGTCAAAAGTTTCAACAACTTTTAATTTCTGGTTGTTGTTAAGTCCAAATGCTCTAAACAATTTGTTCGAGAACAATAGTTTTGCATTCAAAAGATTAACTTCGTTTAATTTACTTCTCATAAAGTGTATTACTTTACGGTGTTCTTTTATTTCTGATTTGAGTTTTTCATTCTCTTCCGCGTCTTCTTCTTCTGCGTCCTCTTCAGTAAGTGCTCTTAACACTTCGTCTAAGTCAAGGTCTTCCTCGTCTTTGTCTTCAACTTCTATTAAGTTGTCAACAGTTTCGTGGTCAGATAGCTCGTCTCCGGCTTTCTTGTCAGAACCTTCTGATTCTGGTCCTTGTCCTACTGATGAAGAGTCATTAGCTTTAGCGTTAACTTTGTTATCGCTTTTACCAATGTCAGATGAAAGGTCGTTTTCTGCTAGTTTATCTTCCTCTGGTGATTCAGCTTCTTCCTTGTCGTGTCCGTCTTCGATATTGTTATCGTATTCTTCATCAACTTGGTCTTCATCATCAAGGTCTTTTTCTAACTCAGCAAGAACTGATTCTAAGTCTAATTCATCATCTTCCTCAGCGTCCTCTGCTTCGTCCATTTTATCTTCTTCTTCCGCATCTTCAGCTTCGTCCATTTTGTCTTCTTCGTCTTTATCTTCCATTTCAGACATTTCGTCTTCATTTTCGTCTTTATCTTCAGTTTCTCTCATTTCCTCAGCGTCTTCTTCATCTTTGTCTTCTGCTTCTTCCATTTCTTCTTCGGAATCTCTCATTTCCTCAGCGTCCATTTCTTCTTCAGCGTCTCTCATTTCCTCAGCATCATGCATATCTTCTTCTGCGTCGTGCATACCTTCTTCGTGCTCGCCCTCTTCGTGCTCGCCCTCTTCGGCATCCATTTCTTCATCTGAGTCTTCCATTTCTGCTTGGATTTTCTTAGACAACATAGATTGTAAACGTGGTGTGAATGCTTCCTCAAGTGCTATTTTTGCGTTTGCAAGTGCAGTTTCTCTAACTGATTTTGCATCAGCAATAGCTTCTCTTAGTAAATCATCCATTGTTATTTCTCCGTTTGGATTCAATATAGTTATTAAGAACTATAATATAGTTTTATTGATTTACACTATATGATGTGCGATAGGCACGATAGTGTATTTAGTTTCGTATATATAAATATAACGAAATGAAAAAATATACACACTTTGTGTGAATTATTTAATCTTCTTGATTTTTTAATTTTTCGTATTTAGTTCGTAGTTTTGCTTTATTTGTTTGTTCTCTTTTAATTGCCGATGGCTTTTTGTAAAAGGAACGTTCTTTTAATTCAAACATAAGACCTGAGTCTTTTACTTTTCGTTTGAATATTTTAAGTGCTTTTTCTACTGATTGTCCTTTACGAATATTTACTTTTAACAACCTTTACTCTCTTTCTTTATTTTATTTTTGAAACTATTAATGCTAATTCTTTTAAATTGGCCTTTTCATCACTACCAAGTCTTTGACTATATCTTAACATATAGTTAATTTTATACAATGCTTCTTTTCTAACTTTAAGATTTTTATTTTCTTTTAGTAGTGATTTTAATTTAATCATTTTTTTGAATTTTTGTAAGCTTCGTGTGCTCTTGTTAGTAAATATATTAAGTCGTGGTGAGTATCTGCTTGGTGTTGTTTTTTAACTGACCTTTCTAATGACTTTACCGCATCTTTTAAAAGTATAACATCTTTTCTTAACAAGTTGTATCCCATAGGTGAAACCTGGTCTCTTTTATCATTAGTATTGAATGAATAAGAAATTTCTTTTACGGGTTTTACTTCTTCACGAAAATATCTTTTGTATTGTTTTTTTAAATTTTTCATTATTTTTTTACCTGGTTTACGGAATCAATCCATTCATTATATTCTCGTATGGATTTAGCTAATTCATAATATGTATCTTGAAATTTTGAAATATTCTTTTGAGCTTTTCGTTCTATTTTGTTCCACTCTTTTCTGTGAGTTTTAAATTCATCAGGTCGATATGATTTATTTAAATAATAAACAACTCCGTCTCCATCAGTTTTATCGAATAATCTTCTTACTCTCATTTCCACACCTGCTGGGTCAAGATTTGTTATACCTAATAAGTCATCTATCTTTTGATGTTTAAACTCGCTTTTAAATCCTTTTAGACGATTAGATAAACTAAATTTGTCTTCTTTTATTAGTTTTTTTAATTTAATCATTTTATAAAAATCCTAATAAATCGTCTAATTGTCTTAATGCTTTACTTCTACCATTCATAGCTGCGATAATCATTAATGAACTTCTTCTTCTGTCTCCAGCTTCTATCACATCTAATAAATCGTCTGCGTCAAGTTTATGTTTTTTTAGAAACTTATTAACATCATTTGATGATTTACCAAGTATACCTGATACTTTATTTAAATCATTTTCATTTAAGTTTTCTTGTTTTAATGCGTATGCTTTTCTGGTATCTTCAAGTGTTGGTAATGGCTCACCAAACTTTCTGTCCCATACTTTTGATTCTTTTAATAGTTTTTTAAGTTTCATTATCTTTTACCTTCAGCTTTTGCTTTATAGTTTTTATCCACATAATTGAAAAACTTTTTCTTTTTCTCATCAGAACCTAATTCGTCTGGTGATGAAATTCCAAATTTCTTCATTGCTTTTTGGAAGAATGCTTCGTAGTCACCTTCTTCAATGGTATTGCTACCATATTCTTCTTTATCTTTATCTTCATCTGAGTTAGCATATTCTGGAATATCATAGTAACGATTTAAAATCATACCCATATCTTCATACAATCCAGCTAATCTTTGTTGAACTGATGATGCTTCTTCAGCGATTTTTGAAAATGATTTTGAGTGATTGGTTAATTCTTTCATATTACGAGTTACCGTAACTTTATCAAACCAATCTTCTGTTTCTTGTAATGTATGTGATGCTGCCATTTCTGCTACCTGTGATAGTGATTTTGCAGTTTCTTTTAATGATTGTTGTTGATAAAGAGCTTCCCCTAACTTGTTATAGTTTTGTAAAGCTTCTTTAACTTGGTCTGATGATACCTTCTTTGTTTCAGATGTTTCACCATACTTTTCTTTTACTATTCCTGATAAAGAAATTTGTCCTGCATTAATTGCTGGTGTAGAAACTACTCCACCCACTAATGAGAAATTTTCTTTTAATAAATCTTTTAACTTTGCCATTTTATATTCTCCTTGTATATAAATATACTAAACTTATTTTTTTCGTCTATTGTATTTGTTAAATCTTTCTCTTACATCATAGTATAATCTGGACAATACTTCTCTTTTAGAATTACTTGCGTCTCTAATATTACCTGTACTGATAGCTTTTGATAAGTCCATCTTGTCATACTTGTTATTTTTTAAGTCTGATGTAAAAATACTTACTGCTCGGTTTTGAGCTTTTCCAATTTCTTTAGCTGCTTTGTTCACTGCTTCTTGTGAAAACTTCATTGCTTCCGGATTAGACCATTTAACATTACCACTAATGTTTGGTGATTCTTTTAAATGTTTTTTTGATATCAAGTGATTGTTTATTCTTTGAAATCTATTCTTTAATATCATATAATCGTCCCAAAAATCACTTAACATTTTCTTTTCTTTTGCTGGTAGATTTGACCTTTCGTAATCTCTTAAATACTTAACACCTTTATCCATTGCTGCATCCATACCACGAGTGATAGCTCTTGATACTTTTCTCCACTCTTTTGCACTAATGGTGTTGTCTTGTTTAGCTTCTGATAATATGTTTTTTAATTTAATCATTATCTAAACTTCATCTGCATAATTGTATTGAATTGGTTTTGAATATCTTTTGCATATCCCTCAACATCAGCTGCTGCAAAATCTACTGTTCCGTATTTAATTTTATCTTCTTTTTGTTTTTGGATTGCACCTAAGTAATACCCATAGTATTCATACAAACGAGATAATTGTCGACCTACTTCTGCGGTTAACTGATATGCTTCTGATTCGCCAGTCTTTGCGCTTCTATTAGATTGATAACTATCAATAAACTTTTTAACTTTACCAGTTGCTTTCTTGCCACCAAGTGCCGAATCAATAATTGATTGACAAAGGTCAGCTGCTTGTTTTACTTTTTTCTTTAATTGTTTTGGGTCATTTAGTTTTTGTCTTAACAACTCATCAAAGTATTGTTTATTAATTCTTGCAAATTCATCATTAGTTGTGAATCTTGCTGCACCGAATTGAGCTGCTTGTCTCATTTGTCGTTTGATTCCAGCACCCATATAAGGCATATCTTCTTCTAAACTGATGTGGTGAAATTTAATTCCTGGTATTGACATCATACCTGATAATGACATATATCCCATTTCGTTTATACCGAATTGTCTATTTCTTGAATAACTTCTTGTTCCGGCGTCTACGTCAGGAATAGTGCTTCTTCGACCATAATAACTATCTTTAGCTTTTTTGCCTGTTGCGGTCATTACATTGGTTAATGGTTTCCAACCTTTTGTATACCAAAGTGGTTTTCCGTCTTTCAATACACTAATGGTTGTAAATTTGTCAAAACCAATTTTACTTCCACGATACCAGTCTGATTGTTTACCTTTCATCGGTACCGTAACATCTTTATCAATGTAGGCAATCTCAATACCTTTTTTCTTTGGTTTTGTGTTGGTTTCTATTTCAGCGTCTGTAATTTTTTCCCATTGGATTCCAAGCTTTGCTCCGTATGACCAAAATGTAGAGTCTAATCCTCTCCAATCATTTGTCAATGCACGAAGTTTACCTGATTTAAATGATTCAGTCATTATGATTGAGTGTTCTTTTATGATGCTTTTAATATTAATCATTATATAAAATCCCTTCTTCCTTTTGATTCACCTTTACGATAAGATGTATTTTGTTTAAATAATTTAACCA
>Ga0206123_10003834_pt1 | contig 12171 bp, 6 predicted proteins | sample Helgoland_Spring_2_FD_160086 | JGI IMG/M metagenome (GOLD analysis project Ga0206123, IMG submission 160086) | Pelagic subsurface seawater microbial communities from Kabeltonne, Helgoland, North Sea - Helgoland_Spring_Bloom_20160316_1 | ecosystem: Environmental > Aquatic > Marine > Epipelagic ... | reverse complement strand
TAGCCGGGCCATTGGCCGCCCACGGCTACGTTTAAGATGAAGAAGAACGGGTTGTCAAATGGGTAGTTTTGATTCCCGGAAACGCTGTTGTCGACCGAATAAAAGGGTTGGTCATCGAGCAACCAGGTGATTCCATTTTCGTCCCAGTCAATGGAAAAAACGTGGAATTCATCCGCAAACGTTTGACCGCCCGAAAGGTATCGACTGCCTCCCGTGTATTGGTGCTGGGGGTAGCTGTTGCCAAAATGAACCGTTCCGTGGATGCTGCTTGGACTTGATCCAATGAGTTCCATGATGTCTATCTCCCCGCATGCCGGCCATCCTGCGCTTGGGAAGTTTGCTCCCAGCATCCAGATCGCAGGCCAAATTCCTTGTCCGAAAGGCAAAATGGCACGGACATCGATTCGACCGTATTGGTATTCTTGCAGCCCGATGGATTTGAGCCGGGCCGAGGTGTATTGTGAACCGTTCTTTTTGGCGACAATCATCAGGTTGCCGTTGGCCACATACGAGTTTTCAGAATTCGAGGTATAATTCTGTAATTCTTGGTTGCCCCATCCGGAGGCCCCTAAATCATAGGTCCAATGTTGCGGATTGATTTGGCTGGCGTCGAACTCGTCAGACCAAACCAGTGTGCGTCCGGGGTATTCGTTGGCTGCTTCGTATCCTTCATTCGAGACCTGGATCACGGTGTCGTCATTGCGGATGGTGCCAATGGCTTCTTGCAAGCCATCTGCGATCAATCCATTGGATGAGCTCGTCAAGACCACTCGGAACTGTTCGTCTTCTTCAGCGAACTCGTCCACAATGATTTCGATGTCAATGGATGCAGCCGTGGTGCCCGCAAGAAAAACAATCGTTCCGGAATCAGCGATGTAATCTTCCCCTTCCGTGGCCGTGATTGGCTTCACCTCATAGGTGACTGTAACTTCTCTATTGGTGCCGACGCTCAGTACAATTGGGAATTCGAAGAGGGCATTCTCCTCATTTTCCAGTTGACTAATGTTGATCGGGAGAAGGACTTCAGGCACGGCGCCATTGGGTTCGTCCTTTTCGCAGGAGGTCAATACAAGAAGCGCAATGAGCGAGAGGGGAAGGTGCTGGAATTTCACGTTTGGGTGTGTTTTGTACAAAGTTACAGTGGCAATTCCATAAAAGGATTCCCTTGTACCTAATCATTAGCGGTTTCGAGCACGTCAATTTGCGTGCCTCAATGAAAAGTGTAATTTTGACACTTGAAAAACTTGGTCATGCATAAGTTCCTTCCCGCCTTTTTCGCAGCATTCATCCTCTGTGGTTCGCTGCAAGGACAAAATCGGCTCGCTACACTCGGCCACGCCATCGTCAATGAATCTCAGGATACCATTCTGCTGCGCGGAATGGGACTAGGCGGTTGGATGGTGCAAGAGGGTTATATGCTTCAGACTTCGGCCTATGCCAACCCCCAGTGGGAAATTCGGCAGAAGATTGAAGAGACCATTGGAGAAGAGGCTACGGAAGAATTTTACGACGCTTGGCTTCAAAATCACGTCCAAAAAAGTGACATCGATTCGATGAAGGCGTGGGGGTTCAACTCCGTGCGCTTGCCCATGCATTACAACCTGTTTACGTTGCCCATTGAAGAGGAACCAGTGCCAGGTGAAAACACCTGGCTTGAGATTGGATTTGAGTTGACTGACAGTCTCATTTCGTGGTGCAAACAGAACGAAATTTACGTGGTGCTTGATCTTCATGCCGCCCCAGGGGGCCAAGGCTATGATGCCGCCATTTCGGATTACAATCCCGCAAATCCTTCATTGTGGCAAAGCGCAGAAAATCGCAATAAAATGGTGGCTTTGTGGAAGCGATTGGCGGAACACTATGCCGATGAAGATTGGGTCGCGGGATACGATTTGCTGAACGAGCCGAACTGGGACTTACCGGGCAACACCGCCATGCGAGCATTGTATGAGGAGGTAACGGATAGCATTCGCACGGTGGATCCGGATCACATTATTTTCATTGAAGGAAATTGGTGGGCCAATGACTTCACGGGTCTGACCCCACCGTGGGATGACAACCTGGTATACTCACCCCACAAATATTGGAGTACCAATACCGCGGAGACCATGCAGTGGGTCACAACCATGCGCAATGAGCACAATGTCCCGCTGTATTTGGGAGAGAGTGGTGAAAATTCAAATGTTTGGTTCCGTGATGCAATTCGTTTGCTGGAGGACCTCGGCATCGGCTGGGCGTGGTGGCCGTTGAAGAAGGTTGACAATATTTCGGCGATTTTGAGCATTCCCAAAACGGATAACTATCAGGCGCTGTTGAATCACTGGGGAGGCAGTGGACCAGCGCCAACGACTGAGGATGCGACGGCTGCGCTGATGGAGCTCGCGGAGAATTTGAAGACGGGAAACTGTGCGTTCAAAGAAGACGTTGTGGATGCGATGTTCCGTCAAGTCTATTCCAATGAAACACGTCCTTTCCAAGAGCCACAGTCCATACCGGGTGTCGTTTTCGCTACGGATTTTGATCTGGGGGTGGTAGGCTCGGCGTATTCGGACACCAAGACGGCGAATTACCACGTCTCCACCGGAAATTACACCGAATGGAACAGCGGGTGGGCATACCGCAATGATGGAGTGGACGTGCAACCGTGCGGAGATGTGATCAACTGCAACGGTTACAACGTGGGTTGGTTGGCTTCCGATGAGTGGATGAATTACACCGTCGATGTTGAAGTTGCCGGAGTCTACGATGTCGCGTTGCGCGTTGCTGCAGGTGCGGACGACGGAACATTCCATTTTGAGGTCAATGGAGCCGATGTGTCTCAGCCGGTTTCCGTGGCGAATTCGGGAGGCTGGGAAAGCTGGACAACCGTGGAGGTAGAAGATGTGATCCTTTACGAGGGCCAATCGACATTGTCGTTCTACATGAATCAGCCTGGATTCAATTTGAGCAGCTTTGAATTCCAGTACACCGGAATGTCACCGGCAGACGCCGACCATGAATTTGTTTCGGCTCAAACCCGAAACAACGACCAAATCGAGATGACGGTGAATAAGCCGATTCAGGCTCCCTTGGTATCCGTCCCAGGAGGTTTTGAGATTGCTGTGAATGGCGACGTCCGTTCGTTCAATTCCCTGGCGCTGAGCGCTGAAAATGACCGCATGGTTGTATTCGATATGGATCAACCACTGAAGGGAACGGATGTCATCAAAATCTCGTATTCAGGATCTGCTGTTCAAGCGGAAGACGGTGACCTCCTCGAAGCATTTCAATTGGAGGATGTGCTGAATACCTTGGACATCGTCCACGAAATCCCCGGTCGAATCGAGGCAGAATCATATTCTTATCAAATGGGCGTGGAATTGGAGGGAACATCGGATGTGGGAGGCGGACAAAACGTCGGCTACTTGGATGCGGGCGACATTCTGGAATACCAAGTCCAGGTCAGCAATTCAGGCTTTTACAATGTGGATTTTCGAACCGCATCCCTCGACGGCACTGGCGCAGTTCTCGTTCGGCTGATCCGGGAAAACGGACAAGTCATCTATGTATGCCAATCAGAATTTGAGCCCACTGGAGGATGGCAGAACTGGGCAACCACTTCGGCTACGGCCAACTTGGACACGGGCATGTACACCATGCGTGTACAAATCACGGATGCACCGTTCAATCTCAATTGGATTCAGTTTGATTATCAGGAACAGGAAGAAGAGGAAGAAGAGGAAGAAGAAGAGATTTCTTACGGTTTTGCTTTCAATAATATCGTGACGTACCCGAATCCTGCAGCGGATCAGATTACCATCGCGTACGGGGTGTTCCTCAGCCAAGATTTGGCATTGTCCATTTATGATTCGAGGGGAAGGCCGGTGTATGGAAAGGTATTTGAAGAAGTATCAGTCATTGAGGAACCGTTGGATTTGAGCACGTTGTCGATGGGGCTCTACCATGTTTTTATTCAAAAAGAAAATGGTGAAATCGAAGTAGGTCGTTTCGTCAAAGCGGCGAAATAACGGACCCAATTAAACCACTTTGTACAATTCAAATCTGCAGTGTAAATTGCACACGAATTCGGGGAGTTTAATGAACTACGCACCGAATCATAGGATTCACAATCCCTTCAACTCAACAACTACCATGCATACGAACCTGCTGCGCTTTTGGCGTAACTCGCTCATGCTCATCGTTGCTACACTATGTGTAGCCATCGGAGCGCAAGCACAATCCACTGCCCTTTCCGGAAAAGTTTTAGACGGCAACTCAGAAAATGCGCTCATCGGAACAACGGTGTTGGTGAAAGGAACGACCAACGGTGTCGTTGCAGATGCAACGGGCGCCTTCTCCATCCAAGTACCTTCATTTCCGACCGAGCTCGTATTCAGCTTCATTGGTTATGAAACGCAAACGGTTACTGCGGTGGATGCGCAACCTTTGACGATTCGGCTGATGGTGGATGCAGAATTGGTCGATGAGGTGGTCGTCGTGGGCTACGGTCGACAGAAGAAGAAAGTGTCCACGGGCTCCATCTCGAAAGTTGATGCGAAAGACATCGAAGGCATTGCCGTTCCCGACGTGATTAGTGCGTTGGAAGGTCAGACCTCAGGTTTGTTGATCAATGAGTCCAGTGGACAGCCCGGTGCTGGCAAGAGCATTCTTATTCGGGGTATCAGCACAAACGGAGACAATACACCGCTTTTTGTAGTAGACGGTCTTCAGGTTGGCAACATTGATAATATCAACCCGAGCGACATCGAATCTGTCGATATTTTGAAGGATGCGGCCTCCAGTGCCATTTATGGAGCCCGCGCAGCCAACGGCGTTGTGATCATCACCACGAAGAGTGGTACAGGGAAGGATGCAGGTTCGATCACATACTCAACAAGCTACTTGAACTCACGCCCTTGGAAATTGCCCGAAATGCTGGGCGCAGAAGATTACGTGATGTTGATCCGTGAAAAGTTCGCGAATAGCAACCAGACTGCTGGGCTGAATTCATTGGGCTTTCCGGACTTGGGAGATGCGCTCGCCAATGATACCGATTGGATGAATGAGATTTTCAATCCGGCTCAAGTGGTCAATCATCGGATCACGGCTTCGGGCAAAAACTCGTACCTATCCATCGACTATTGGAATCAAAATGGTGTCATTGGCGGGGAGAAGTCCAATTATAAGCGCTATGCATTGCGCTACAATTCAACCAAAAAAGTCAAAGGAATCTTGACGGTTGGTCAGAACCTTTACCTGAACAGGACAGACAACAATAACATTGGAACGAACAGTGCTTTTGGCGGCGTCCAATCGGACGCATTTGCGTACGACCCATTGACGCCTGTATACAGTGATGAAGGCCAATATGGTTTTGCACAATCACCATGGGTCCAAAAAGAATACATCAATCCGTTGAGCCGATTGTGGCTTATGAACGGAGATGGCAAGTCCGATCAGATTTTGGGCAATGTCTATTTGGAGGCGGAGTTGATCGAAGGACTGCGATTGAAAACGGATTTGGGCTTTGACCTCAATTGGTGGGATTACCGCAATTTCACTCCTACCTATGAATTCCATCCTGCAGCAAGCAATTTGACGAATGACGTCAGCCAAGGTTCAGGAAACTTCCAGGGCATTCAGTGGGAAAACACAGCGAATTATGTCAAGACCGTGAATGAGAAGCACAATTTTGACTTCTTGCTCGGAACGTCATACCGAGCGAATGAATTCCGTCAAGTGGGAGGCTCAACATCCAATATTCCTTTTGATTCCCAATTCAATCCGAATTTTCAATACATCGACGCGGGACAAGACACGTTGGACCTGACGTTTGGTGGCGCTTCTGTGGACTATGCGTTGATCAGTACATTCTCGCGATTGCTCTACGACTATGATGAGAAGTACCTCTTCTCTGCAACGGTCCGCCGGGATGGCTCTTCCAATTTTGGAGCGAACAACCAATTTGGTGTCTTTCCTTCCTTTTCTGCGGGTTGGGTAGCCTCCAATGAAGATTTCATGGATGGATTTGAAGATGTCAGCTTTTTGAAGGTGCGGGCTTCTTGGGGAGTGAACGGATCCGATCGCATTGCTCCCCTGAGTTATGTGTCACGGGTTGAAAATGTGTTTACCTACGCTTTTGGAGCGGAGGAGCAAACACTCAACACAGGTTCTGCATTGGCTACGCCACCGAACAAAGACGTGAAGTGGGAGGAGAGCGAACAAATTGACATCGGAATTGAGCTTGGCTTGTTTGATGATAAGCTTACCGTTGAAGCCGATGTTTACCGAAAGACCACGAAGGATTTGCTAATGGCACAGTTGATTCCGGGCTATATCGGTGCAACGAACAACCCGATTTCGAACTTGGGTGAGATTCGAAACCAGGGAATCGAGCTGTCCCTTACACACCGCGCATCCGTTTACGAAGTAGATTTCTCCACAACATTGAACTACACGCACTTCACGAATGAAGTCATCCATGTAGCAGGGGAAACAGGGTTTCTCAATGGTTGGGGCTGGCCGGTTCGAAACACGGCGATTACGCGCATGAGCGAAGGCTATGCAGTTGGTCATTTCATTGGCTACCAAAGCGATGGGATTTTCCAGAGTCAATCGGAAGTTTTCTCCCACATCAATTCAGAAGGGGATTTGCTCCAGCCCAATGCAGCGCCAGGGGATATCAAGTTTTTGGATTCAAATGGTGACGGAGTCATTGATTCAGACGACATCACAGATATAGGCAATCCTTGGCCGAAGCACATCTTTGGATTGAGTTCCAACATCGATTACAAAGACTTTTATATCAGCGCTGTTTTCAATGCGCAAATTGGACATGATATTTTCCGGACTTACGAGCGATCGGATGTCACGTTCTCAAACTACCAAAGTTTTTGGATGGACCGCTGGACACCGAGCGCTCCAAGTGAGGTGTTGCCACGTCTAACTTCTACCGACCCCAATAACAACCAGCGCCCTTCAGATTTCTATGTCGAAAAAGGCAATTTCTTGCGCTTACGCAATCTTCAAATCGGTTGGAACTTGCCAAAGCGCTGGATTGACAAGGCGCAGATGCAAGAAGTGAAGGTTTACTTCACGGCGAATAACCTGCTTACCATCACCAACTACCGAGGTTTCGATCCGGATATTGGAACGAGCGGGTGGATCTTGGATACAGGAATTGATAAAGGTTTTTATCCAAATAACCGTTCCATTGGAGCGGGCATTAACGTAACCCTCTAAAGCACAGAATCATGAATACGACATTCCGCAACCTTCTCATTCTTGCTGGTTTTACAATGGTGTTTGCTGCATGCAACAAAGACCGATTGCAGGTGGATCCTGTGAACCAGTTCCTCTCCAGTAACTATTACCAGACCGAGGAACAAGTTTCGAATGCCCTCATTGGTGCCTACGATCCCGTCGGTTGGTCCATGGCATTTGGCCAATGGATTTCCCCGACCATGTTTGGTGAAATTCGTTCAGACAATGCCAACGCAGGCGGAGATCCTTCCGATAATGATCAGCCCGGGTGGCAAGAGTTTGATGATTTTAGAAACACGAACATCAATACCGTTACACATCCCATTTACCGCCGAAGCTACATCGGTATTGGCCGCGTGAATGCGTTGTTGGAGTTGACGGAGCTTTCGACCCCAGCTGTGGAAGTGTACAAAGCAGAGGCGCTTTTTCTTCGCGCTTACTATCACTTTGAATTGTTCCGTCATTTCGGTCCAATTCCCTTGGTAACGACAACACTCACGCCAAATGCGCTGGATTTGAGTCGCAATACACTGTCGGAGGTCATGCAGCAAATTGTGCAAGATTGCGAAGATGCTGCGGCAGTTCTTCCAACGAGTGCTCCTTCCGGTCAAGAAGGACGAGCGACGCGCGGTGCGGCCCTGGCGCTCATGGGAAAGGCATACCTCTACTGGGCAGATTTGAAAGGAGATGATGTCATGATGTTTGACCAGGCAGCATCCGCACTTCAACAAGTTGTGGATTTGGGAGTTTATGAATTGGAAGATGAGATGGAGCGTTTGTACCAGTTGGGCGTCCGCAATACCACTGAATCCGTATTCGAAATTCAGCACAACCCACTTTACTCGAGCGACTGGGGATGGAGCGAAGGAGTTGATGGCAATGCAATGATCCAATTGTGTGGCATTCGAGGATTGTGTGCGGAACATCCAGCGTATGAAGCAGGGTGGGGCTTTATGGCCGTAACCGAGGGCCTTTGGAATCACTTCTTGGACGATGATCAGTACCGTCGTGACGTTGCGATTATTTCAGAGGATGAGTTGGCCCAAGACTTAGCTGATGCCGGCTTGAGTTGCGACCCCATCATTGACATGACACAGAATAACCCGCAAGATTTCACCGGTTACTGGCAGCAGAAATATGCCAATTACAAATCCTTCGCCGGCATGAATGTCAACGGTGGCAATGAGCATTTGACCAAATCGCTGAATGCGCACGCACTGCGCTACGCCGATGTTCTTTTGATGCTTGCAGAGGCATTGCACCGGGGGTCGGGAGATGACGGCTCAGCCATGTCTTACATCGACATCGTCCGTGAGCGGGCGGCAGGGCCTGGCGACAATGCCGGCAACTTCCGAACAGCTTCTGATGTAATGGCCGCTGAAGGGTGGGGCTTACAGGAACTCATTTGGTACGAACGTCGGGCTGAATTCGCTTGTGAAGGGGATCGTTGGTTCGACCTCGTTCGATCGGGCCGTGCCGATGCGAGTCTGTTTGTTGGCGATGGAGATAAAGAAGGGAATTTCAATGAGGAACACTTGTGGTTGCCCATTGCCCTGGAGGAAACAGTCCTCGCTACGAACCTCACGACGTACCCAGAAGCGTCACTATTCAATTGAATCGTGGTGCAGGTGAAACCCTAGAATCATTCAATCAACCCAAATCAATAATTCATTTCAGATGAACAAGACCTTAAGAGTTCTTAGCGTCCTATTCTTGTCAAGCTTGGTAATCGCCGCTTGCAACAAGGATGACGACAATCCGGAGCCAGCAGATGTAATTGCGAGCTTCCAATATGAAATCAGTGCGGACAACTGGTCCGATGTTGTCTTCACCAACTATTCACAAAATGCGTCAACCTACGCATGGGATTTTGGTGACGGAAACACAAGCACAGAAGAAGGGCCGACCCATTCATACGCAGCGGGTGGCACGTACGAGGTAATGCTCACCGCAACAGGTGAAGCAGGGACAGCCTCGAAATCAGAAACGATCAATGTGGTCAATCCGAACACCGCGCAGCAATTCCTCACAGGAACGGACGGCAAGGTGTGGTACCTCGATCGGGAGGAAATTGCGTTGGGCATTGGCCCTGGAATTGGTGATGTGTCTTGGTGGTCATTCGGCGGTGTAACGCCATTGGGTGAGCGTCCATGCATTTTGGACGATTCATTTACGTTCAACCCGGATGGAACCTGGGAGAAGAACACCGAAGGGACCGTGTTCGTTGATTCTGACGCCAACGGCGGATGGTTGGGCAAATCGACCGAGAGCTGCCATACCGAGGATGAGCCAGGTCTTTTTGTTGGACCAAATGGCGAAGACCTCAGTGCATGGGCGAATGGAGGTGAGTATACCTTCAGCTTCAATAGCGCGCAGAATACCGTCGTCATCGAGGGATTCGGAGCATACATTGGATTGCCAAATAAGACGGAAAATGGCGATAGCTACTTGCCAACGGCAACGCGAACGTACACCATCTTCAACATGGAAGAGGGCGAAATCGCGGACAAGATGGATGTTGCGATTGTGAACTTGGCAGACGGATCAGCATGGAACTTCTACCTGAAGAGTTACCACAACCCGGCTGACATTCCGCCGATTCCCGTTTCTTCTCCAATCGCTGGTTTCTCATTCGTAAAGGATGGCAACACGGTGACCTTCACGAATACCTCTTCGAATTCAACTTCGTACGAGTGGAACTTTGGTGACGGTGGGTTCAGCACGGAAGAAAACCCGGTATACACCTACTCCGCTGATGGAGATTACACCGTCACTTTGACGGCAATGGATGACGATATGCTGAGCGATCAAACGTCACAAGTCGTGTCCATCAGCTCTGCTGTCTTTACGGCAGCCGATTTGTCTAGTGCAGAGGGAAAAACATGGAGACTCGATGGCGAGAGTTCATACTATGTTGGTCCTGGTCAGGGCAGCAGCGAATGGTGGGGCGGCATTGACGCCGCTGGTGTCATTGAGCGCGCTTGCCAATTGGATGATGCATTCATCTTCTTCGATGATGGCACATTCGAAATCGCAACCCAAGGTCAAGTATGGGCTGAAAGCTACATGGGCGGCGCCAACGAATGTTTGGATGATGCGGCACTCGCAGCACCATTCGATGTGTTCGGTTCAGGAGTGCATTCATTCACAGCGACGGACACTGAAATCACAGTGGACGGACTCGGGGCATGGATTGGTTTCAACAAAGCATACAACGGGGGTGAGTTGAACAACGAAGGCACGGGTACGCCGGCTTCTTCCATCACCTACGAAGTCTTCGAATACAGCAACAATGACGGAATTGAGCGTGTGACCGTAACGGTTGACTACGGTGAATTCCCAGGTGAAGCGTATTGGACCATGCGCATGATCGCCGAATAATCATTTTTAGCAATCTTAAGGAAAGGGAATCGGTCACGGACCGGTTCCCTTTTTTGATTGCTATTCCGAGGAGGAGGCCATGAATCATGCATTGCGCGCCATTCAAGGATTGGCACCAATCCGAGATTGTGTTCGGTTCGAGCGACTGATTTCGTGCCGCCAACAGCAACTCCTTACGGTTGGGTGGCTGTCAGGATTGCACGCGCGTGCTGTAGGATGTAGAACATTTCCGCGCCAATTTCCATGGACCGCTCTTGATAGATGCGTGACTCTTCTGCTGTACCATCGCTGATTTTCGGGTCTACATAGGGCAGTGAAAACCGCGCAGCTGCGCCGGAAACGATGGGGCAAGCCTCATTCGCCTCACTGCAGACGAGGATGGCCCCAAATCCATTTTGGGGATTCGACGGATGGGAATACCGCTTGCTAAACACATCGAAGGGAGGCGTTCCGGATTGAAGTTGAATGCGATAAATGGGGTTTTCCCGGTCGGTGTTTTGGCTCAGCTGAACGCCTTGGGTTCGGAGTGCTTCAGCAGCACTGGGGTACAATGCCGTGCCTTCCGTGCCACCGCTCCATGTCCGCAGATTGTCGAATTCGTATTGCCAAGCTGCTGCCTGAAGCCACACCTGACCCAAATGGCTCCGGCGGCTGTTGTGGGTGCAAATGACCGTAATGTCGATGTTTTCTGAGGAGGATTGCGATGCGATCCAATGCGCCACGCGATCCAGCGCCGCCAGTCTGTCTGCGTTCACTTCCTTGGGAACGTTCGAAGCCCGCGTTTGAAGTGCCACTAGTGTTTTTTCTAAAAGACTCATGGCTGAGGTGGTGTGTGATTGTGGTTGGTCGTCGCCTCTTGAACGATGGCCGCAATGGGACAATCGGTCGCATGTGCGCCGGGCAGGTACCCCGTGCTGACCAAAAATTCGCGGGTGATTTCACCACCGGTGAATTTGAACGTTCGTTTGAATCGCCTTACCCATTGGTCCAGCTCGAGATTTCCTTGTTCATTGAGCCAATCTTTGAAGGATCCAAATTCCATTTGCAGTGCTTCGACTTGCTGCGCGTTGTAGATGACCGCCGCGATTTTGGCGCGGTTGCGCACGATTCCCGCATCGCCCAGCAAACGGGCCACATCTTTCGCTCCATAGGCAGCGATTCGTGGAATGCGATAGCCGTCAAAGGCCTTTTCAAAATTTGCTTGTTTATTTAGAATCGTGGTCCAAGAAAGCCCCGCTTGGTTGATTTCCAAAATCAACCGTCCAAACAATTCGTCATCGGAATGCACCGGAAAGCCGTATTGGGTATCGTGATAATTCCGGTGGACACTGTCTGCTGGTAAAGTGGCGACATGGGCACAGTAGGAGGCAGAGGACGTTTCACTCGCAGCCATATTCGTTGGATTCGATTAACATTCTTGTCCAAATGCACCGAGGAATTGAAGGAGGTCTGCTGTGGTTACGATGCCATCTTGGTTGATGTCTTCCGGACAAGCGTCTACGCAATCCCCAAACAAACAGGAGCCGTCATCCCAGTTGGCGTCCGCAT
>Ga0206123_10003833_pt1 | contig 12172 bp, 17 predicted proteins | sample Helgoland_Spring_2_FD_160086 | JGI IMG/M metagenome (GOLD analysis project Ga0206123, IMG submission 160086) | Pelagic subsurface seawater microbial communities from Kabeltonne, Helgoland, North Sea - Helgoland_Spring_Bloom_20160316_1 | ecosystem: Environmental > Aquatic > Marine > Epipelagic ... | reverse complement strand
TGATGCCGAATCCTTCGGTGCTGAAACACCATGCGCTGTAATGGTTTGGAGAGATGGAGCATTAACCGAATGTGGTTGGTGGAATGAAAAGAATGAACCTTGCGTGTATCATCCTGATGGAAAAGAATCTTTTGATGCAGATTGGGACAACGCTCCCTACGGCTCTTGGGATGAGGCTTGGTCTGATGATGTATCATTCCCGACGGATAAAAAGCCAGATAGGTTATGGTTAAAGAATCTTTCAGTTATTGCAGTTCTTGCAGGGGCTATTTTGGTTGGTAAGCAAACGAGGAAGTGATTCCTTGAAAGAAATGAAATTTAAGCCTATTGCTTCTTATAAGTCCGGTTGTAAAGAATGCCTTAAAATTGCATCACAAAAAGGACAACCTTTTAGAAGAACGGAACTTGGAGACAGAAACTCTTGGTATGAAAATGGAACCTATACAGAAGAAATCAATCACCTTATAAGCCACCCCCAATTGAATCCTACCGTTTTTGGGGCTATTTTAGAATCTTTTAGTTTTCTTGTTTACGATTATTATAACAATGGAAACGGGAATTTAGTTTCAATAGAGTCTGTGGAAGAAGAATGTGGGTCTTGTTTAGGAGAGGGGGAACAAGAATGTTGGTCTTGTAATGGAGAAGGTGAAGATTGGGAAGGGGATGAGTGTGATGAATGTAATGGTTCTGGAATGGTTGATTGTGAACTTTGTTATGGAATGGGAGAACAAGATGGCGGGTATGAAGTAACAGGGATTGATTCTAACAGATATGAAAATTATATTCAACCGATTTACGATTTAACCAATAGGTCTTCTGCAGGTAGGAGGGTTAGGGATGCTATGTATAGATTAGAAGCGGCTTTAGAAAAGGGCGTTTTAAATGAAGGACATAATAGAGAAAGAAAACCACTATACGCCCCTAAAAAAGATAAATTATATACTGATTTGGGAGATGCCATAGGATTTTATATTATTAACGAACCGAATTCTTTAACAGGCGGAAATAATTTTATTAATTACATGGCAGAAGGCTTTGGTGCAGAATCTTTTGACGCAGAAGACAAGAGAACTTTGAAAAAAGACTCTTGTTGTTGCGGTGCTACAAAATCGGTTCCTTGCGAATGTATGTATTTAGGAAATCCATGTAGTGCCAGAAAACCTATGTGTCAATGTTATAAATTACTATCTGTCCAAACTGATGGTAAAAAGGCTGAAGAATCCTTTGAAGCAAATTGCGGAAATAGGAGAGATGCAGAATCTTTTGAAGCCGATTTTAATGACCCTAAAAATGAGGACAGGTTTGAAGAAAGCCTTGAATGCAGTTGGTGTGGAGACTCCTATGATAAAACTATGATTTATGATTCTTTCACAGGAAGAACTATACATAGAAGGTGTGCTGAATCATCAAATTATGATGCAGAATCCTTTGAAGCAGATTGGTTTGCAGTTAAATGCGTTGAATGCGAAAAGCCCGGATACTCTGATGAAATGAATATGTATAATGGAATGTATCTTTGTGCAAGATGTGCCAATCCAGACCTTGACTTTTCAAAGTATGGTGCTGAATCACAAACTTTCTATGAAGTTATGGGAATTAATCCGATGGCTAAAGGAGGTAAAAGGTGGGTCATTGAAAATGAGTTAGGAGTCCCCATAGGAGATTTTGATTCTATTACGGCAGGTAAGAAAGCGGCAATAGAAGATTATGCTAAAAAATCTAAAAAAACCGAAGGGATGATGTTTTGGCCTCCTGCATTTTTTGGAAAAGGAAGTCATAGAAAATCCAATAAAGGATATACCGTTCAAAGAAATTCTGCTGAAGGTTTTTTAACCCCTACCCCCTCAAAGAGTATTTTAGCAATTGCTTTAATTGCAGGATTCCTTTATGGTAGGAGACAATAATATGTCTGGAGTTATGTATACACCATCCATGCCAATGATTGCTTTTGGAAGCACTCAAGCCCAATTTGGAAATGAAACACAAACTCCAAATAATGTATTGGTAAGTAGCCATTTTCCTGTTTATGAAACGGCTATTTTTACATCAGGTATCTTTTTAGGAATTTTGATTACTCTTTCAATGATGACTATTTTTAGAAAAGGTTGAATCGTAATCTTTAAGTATCGGTAAGATAAGAGGGATAGTATGGTAAGTGGAAGAACGGTTCTTTTAACTGGTGCATTGGCATTAATGACTTATCACTTTAGAGGTTCATTAGGTTTTGAAGCCGAACAGGAATCTTCCAATGGGTTCCAAACTATTGTAGATAGGATTAAAGCAAAATTTAGCCCTTCTCAATTAGAAGAAGTAGATAGACAAAGAACTGGCATGACTGTAGACTTAGTTCCAGTTCAATATGACCCTTCTTCGTCTTATGCAGGACACCTTGCATTTGACAAGACTACTACCTATGTAAACGATAGTCCTTATGGTGGTGGAGTTTCAGATGTTATGATTGGGGTTGAAAATCCATATACTTATAATCTTTCTGCTGAAGATTTTACTACTTTTAATGCAATGGCACCGGGTCAAGAATTGATTCCTTCGCCAATTGCTCAATTAAAGCCTTCTATTCCTACATCAAAGGATGATTGTTGCAGACCTATTCAAACTTATGGTCTTGATTTATCACAAACCTTTATGACTCCTGCAGGAGACGGTTCAAGAATTGGACTTAGTTCTCCTAATGGTAAGACTTATTCGGGGACATTAGACCCAAATGCTAATGATTCGTATACCGATGGTTCTAAAACCTTAAGTCTTGCCCAATGGAGAAGCGAAGGCATGGTGGATGTAGTAAATGATTTCACAGTAATGTTTAGACCATATGTGGGAACTGAAAAAATGATAAGGAGAGTTTGAAATGGCAAGAGAAGAAGTAGATGCAGTATATATTGGAAGTAATGATTTTTGGGGCTTTGACTCCGATACTTTCAACGAAGAAACCAATTTCTATGGTAGGGCTTGGGTTGTTCCCCAAAACAAGGCTACACCGAAGATGGTTGAAGATGAAAACCTATCAAGGTGTCAAATGTATTACGAAATTGGTAAGACTGATACGCACCTGTTCACCCCTACTCAAATCGTGTTTGATGATGAACAAGATGTAGTTATGATTAGAGGAAATCAAGGTAGAATCGGACAACCAGAAATAACTGATGTAAAGACCAGAGTTTTCAGAGTTGGTCAAGACTCTCAAAGGTATAAGAACCTTACTTCAGGTCCTAAGTCTGCTGAGGGTGGAAGATTTACTGTTAATTTTATTATTCCAGACAATTCAGAGGAAAAGACCAAGATTAAGTCCTTTATTGAAGACTTAGACAAAGAAGAATCTGCTGAAGAAGCAACTGTTGCTGAAGCAGAAGAAGATATGCTTGGAACCATTGGCGAAGGTAATGACTTCGGACAAATGGGTGCTGAAGAAGAAATGCTCGGAACCATTGGTGAAGGCAACGACTTCGGACAAATGAGTGCTGAAGAATACGGTGCAGAAAGTCTTTCCAGAATCAATCCTACGGTGGTAGAAGGTGCTGAAGATATTCACGGTGCTGAAGACCTTTCTGTTCAAAATGTTGAAGATGGTATTTCGGAAGAAGTTTTCGGAGATGTTGGAGAAGGAAATAACTTTGGTCAAATGATGGCTGAAGAAGATTCTTATGATTACACCCCAGAAAACTTTTCTCCTTATGAAGAGCCTATGGATTACAGCCCGTATGATTCTGAAGATATCGTAGACTACTTCCAAGACCTACCAGTCGTTAGAAACTTTAGACTCGGAGGTTGGTCTGCATCTGCAATTGTTGTAGGTGTTGCGGCACTATCTGGTGCTTGGTTCTCTAAGAGAAGAGGTTAAATAGGTAAACAATAAATCTCTTTTTATGGGATTAACTATTGCAGACTTTATTGACACTACACAATTTTCATTAGAAGATTCTAATGACCATTATCATGCACATTATATAATCCCTAATTGGTTCTCAAAAGAATTACAACCCTTTATTGCTCAAGTTCAAAAGATGGCCTCACAAAATAAACCTTTTAAGGCTACTGATTATTTTAAAATTAAAGCAGGATATCCTCATGAAGTAGTAAAGGAACAAAAGGAAAGGCTTATTCAGAAAGGATGTTCAAGAGATGTGCTTTCTTATAAACACAATATTACGATTCCTAAATTGGATATTCAAACATTTTTTTTAAATTATAAGAATATTATTGGATTTACTACTCCTAAAGATAGTCAATTCGTAAGAGATATTACTATTTACGATATTGAGTCTCATAAGGATTTAGCGTTTATATACATTGTGAACAGAAAGGCACAAGTAATTGCAGGATGGTCTGAAAAAAAGGCCAAAGGAAAATACCAAATTAAAAAGCCAGATAATTTAATTAAAAACATTAAATATAAAAAGTAATCCAAAGTTTTAAATAGCGGTGCGATTAAAAAAAGATTATGTCTGACGAGAGCAATCATTCTAAATCCTTAGAAGAGTTACTGTATTCTTCTGAAGAATTAGAGTCTGAAGAAGTTGAACAGTCTTTATACATGGCTCAAGAAACTTCAGAAATTATTGCTGAAAAAAGAGAAGCAGAATCTGAATTTTTAACTGCATTAAAAGAATTTCACGCAGAACAGGAACAATTATTGCAACAAGCAGATTCTATGTTGCCAGACCAATGCCCTAAGTGTGAGTCCTATATTCATTCTAAGAAAGACAAGGGTTCAATGGTTAAAAATAGTGAGTGTTTCACTTGTTTTACTGCAGAGCAAAGCAAGAAAGTAATGGAAGCCGAAGATATGGTTGAAATTAAGAAAATGGATGCTATTTCTACAATGGATTTATCTGATTATGAAGAATGGCTATTTGATGATGAACTTGGAAGGAGAAGCCTTTCAAGAATTTTAGCAAAATTCAAGGCACAAGGATATGATTATAAGCCTTGGCAAATTTCTATTGGAGCCTCTGCTTGGAGTAAGGACAATTTCAACAACACATCCTTAGAAGATACCAGATATTTAGTTGAAAGAGCGAAAATTCAAAATATTGTAGACTATATTCCTGAAAGCCCTGACGGAATTGATAAAGTAATTACTACTTTAAAGCAAGCAGAAGGAAAATTAGAATCTTTAACTTCAAAAGAAAAGAAAGAACTTCCTATCGCTATGCTTGGTGGAATTGCAGGATTGTCGGTTCTTGTTCCTTACCTTATGAGGAAAAGGGTAAGGTGATTAACTTGTCAAGCGATAATGAAATAGAAATTCCTGAGGATGCAGAAGTCATCTATCACGATGCTTTTTCTAAAAAGTGGCTTACTAAGGGAGAATGGGAACAACAAATGTCTGAGAATCCTTATTATGATACTCTTTACGAACAAATCAGAGGAGATGGAGGAACTTTCTTTTTAATGTTTTTTGTAACTCAACACCCTGAAATTAAAAATCCCGGTTGGGAACATCTTATGGGGGTTTATGGATATTACATTGAAGATACTCATTTGGGAACATGGATTGAAGTTTTAGGGATTACATGGTATGGATATCCTGTAAAAACCATCACCAATATTGATGATTTAACAGAAGAGGCTGAACAATACTTCCCAAAACTATTAGGTCATTTAGATATCTTAAAAGAAGGGGCTAATAACGGTAAATTTTATTATACTTATGCAGGAGATGTTATCAATTATCCTGATATGTTAAATGATATTAAGTATGTTATTACTGAAAGAAAGCCCAAATCTAAATCCAACAAAATAGGAGGAATGTAATTTGGGCAACCTTTTACCAATTGACTATCCTGAATTCTATTCTTTCAAAGAAAATAAATGGTATAATGCTGAGGATTTCATGATTGAATATCCTAAAGAATTTAACAGATTTATGGATTGGGAATTTAGTTCTGAAAATGTATTTATTGTTGTAAGCAGTAAACTAACTTCTAATAAAAAATATTCTTTATTAGGCATTGAAGTTCAAATAATTTATGATGCTATGGGAAATCCTGAATTTTTAGATATGACTGTTTTGTATATTATTGATGAATCTGATGCGATTCCTGTTTTTAATCCTAAAGAAAATGCGGCGGCTAAAAGATTACTTGCAGACCAAGGCTTGCAAATGTTTCAATATGGTGAAAGATTATGGATTGGAAAAGCAGATAAAATCTCAGAAATCAAAAAAAGGATTATTAAAATATATACTGGAAGTGCAAAGGGGATTGAGTTCTAATGTCTGGAGAAATTAATTATGCAAACATTTTGCCTAAAACCATTCCTAAATATTATTATGATAACAAATGGCATACTCAAACTGAATTCCAAGAAGATAAAATAGGATATGGAGTTTATGAAAAAAAGTTAAATTTAATTTTTAGTAGTCCTAACTTATATAAAAAAAGTAAAAAGCATCAACTTTTTTGGGTTGTTTTTACAACATATAAAAATGTAATGGTTATGTCTGAAATGGTTTATTTAAATAACGAGGCTTATTCAACACACTTTTTACATGAAGTAAGAAAGATGGTCAAGGATAATGTTGTCGTTAGAGAGGGTGGATTACACACCTATTATGTAGGAGAAGTTAAAAATCAAAAGGCATTAACAGGAAAAGCCATACAAGCCATTAAAAAACCAGAATCTCTTGCAAACTTTTTTACAGGATATAAGCAGAAGTAAAACAAAATCTTTAAGTATCAAAATAGATAACACTCTATTATGAACTTGGACTTAGCGATTCAAAACACCCTTAAAAGAAGTCCTATGGAAAACGCCATGTATGGAGTTGTTTCTAATTTAGGACAATCTTTTGAATTACACGCTATCCATAACACAGTTAGGTCGGCTGAACAAATCATGGGGCAAAAGATAGGTGTTGCACACACCAACCCTCTTGCAAAGCCAACAGCAACCAATCAAAAGGTTGCTTGGATTGATGGAGTTCACCATGCAGATACTATGGTTCCTGCACCTATCACGATGAGTAGCAATGATATTCTTAGGAATGCTCCTAAGTCGTATCCTTTTGAGGCTCCTATCGGGACAAACGCCATCCCTCAGGTGAAGGGGCTTGGTCAAATAGATTTGTCTCAAAGGAGAAAATTTTGAATCGTTATCTTTAAGTAGCAGAAAGTAAAAATGGAATAATAGGTGAAACAAATGGAACTGATGGAAGATATTTATGATACAAGCATGGATGCTCTTGATACTGCGATGGATGCTCAATTCATTGGCGGTGTAGGTGGTATTATTGCTGGTGCAATGGTTGGAGGAATGTTATCCTCTGTATTAAGTTTTAGTGGAACCGTTGGAAGGTTTGCATCCTCTGGTGCTATCTTCCTTGCAGGTGCAAGCCTTTATGGATTTGGTCTATCTGGCAGAGTCGCAGAACCAGCACTTAGAAGTCTTACTCAAGTAACGGGCGTTGTTGTCGGTGGTATTGGTCTTGGAAGACTTCTTTCAGATATTGGACTTCCTTCATTCGGCCTTGGTGCTGAAGATATGATGGGTATTCCTGATGCTGATGATGGCAGAGTCATTGGACAGGATTATGGTGGCAGAACTGTCGGTCAAGCGGCTGAAGATGATGGCGACCAAGGATATATGTGGAATTGGAAAAACGCTGAAGAAGGCGTTCCAACTCTTGAAGAATCCAGACCTGAAAATTACAACCCTGCAAAAATGATGGATTCGGCTCCTTCGTGGGCTTCTGGTGCTTCCAAAGTTGCGAATCCTTGGGCAGTTGCTGAAAGAAGTGATGTTATGGCTCCCTCTGCCCCTATGGGTGGAGTTGACCAATGGTATGGCTCTGCTGAAGAAATGATATTCTCCCAAAGAAAGGCTACGCTCGGCAACATGGTTGCGGGTGCAGAAGGCTTAGGGAGTGTAATTGGACAATAAGGTGAAAAAAATGTATGATAAAATGTGTTATTGGTTTTCAGGCAACAAAGGACAATGTGTAGCAGGTCTGCTTAGTGTAGTAGGTGGTCTTCACCTTCTATTAACGGAAGCACAACCTGTTCTCGGCTTCCTTCCAGCATTCTCTATGAGTGTTGGTGGAATGACGGTAGGCGCACAACAACTCGTAGGTCTCGGTCTACTTGTTAGCGGTGTCTGTGTCGTTGGTGCTTGTAGGAATATGAGGTGAATGAAATGGATGTAATGAGAATTGTAATTGCGGCTTCTATGGTCGTAGTCGGTCTTACAACGGTGGGTTATGCAGGTATTGCAGGTTCTTGGGTCAACACAGACCTATTTACCATTCCTGTTGTAAACCTAAGCATCACTCCTCTTGCTCTAATGGGTCTTGTTCCACTATCTTTGGGTGCAGGAATGCTCCTAAGTGGTGCTGACCTCCTTAGAGTTAGAGATGATGTTTACGGACCTGCCCTTGTTTAAGGCTAACGGGAATATTATCAGAATCAATTAACCTTCCTCCTTCGGGAGCGAGGATGCCCCTTGCCTTTAATAGGTGAGGGGTTTTTTTAATTTATAAATCTTTAAATAGTCGTCAATGAATTCTTATATATGCCTTTTTGGATTCACCCTGCTTGGGCGGACATTTTCTTAAGAGTTAGGGAAGAAATGGGTGATGAGATTATTTACTACTATTTCAATAATAATAAAAACCCCAAGTTAGGACTTCCTCCTTTTGTAAAACAACCTCCAATATCTTTTACAGAAATTGAACATTTGGTGTTTAAACATCCTTTTATAAGGTTTCTTCCTAATCCCTCAACTATTTTCCAAGGTGTAGGGACTAACTTATGGTTGAGACTCAGATACCCCTTGGAAATAAATGAAGAAGTGATTAAGGAATATCTTTACAATATAAATTGGGATGGGAAAGATAAAAGTTCTGATTATTCAAAACCTTTAAAAGAAATTTATTTTTATGATGTTATATTCCTTAGGGCTTTTAACAGTATGCTTTATGATGCCGTAGAATATTTTGAGGGCGATGACGAAGACATATCCCAAATTGCAGAATTAAAAATCAAAATCAATAATATCTGTGTTCAAGTTTGGGAAGAAAAATATGGTAGGAAGTGGGATGGAATAACTCCTCATGTAAATGTAAGTATGCAGGATACCTTATTATTAGGATATTTGGGATATCCTGTTCCTTTTAATGATTATGATGAGTGGTCTTGGGTTAATTTGCAATTCGTAAGGTATAAAACATGGATGGAAGAAATTTATAGAAACTATATTATGAATACTGCAGGTATCGTAAGTCTTTCCAAAAAAATCCCCTCTAATTTAATTCCTTATCTATGGTTCTCAACAATTTGGGAACCAAAAATAATTAATAAGCCATTTATGAATTGGGACAAGTCTCCTTTTAACAAGACCTAAAGGTTTAAGTAGTAATAAAAACAAACTATATAATAAGTCCTACGGGACTACAGATAAAATATTGAGGTGAACAAAATATGGCAATGAGAAGTCAAGTATATGAATGGGCAAACCTCGCTACCTCTGGAAACAGCACTATCAGGAGAGCCGCTGGCTCACAACCTGTTAGTCTGACTTCTGGTAGGGAATATGATATCTTCATCGGAGGCTTTGGTAACAACATCACCAAGCCAGCCGAGACCACCGCTACACAGTTCGTGGTCATTGAAGATATTTCGTCTTCCCCACAGAATGGTAGTGCGGTCCAAGTTAGAATTAACACAACGGATTACTTTCAGAATCCTGATGTGACAAAGCAAGATGGTATCCCCGGTCTCGCAAGTCCCTACCCTGTAGGTGCTGATTCCGCTGGGTCTCCAACTGGAACGAACTATGTTCTATCTTCCTTTAACCTATATCCTGATGTTTATGTCCTTCCGGGACAAACATGGGGTGTCCTTTACTCCTGTCAAACGGATGTAGCGGGCTCAGAAAACGCTGGCACTACTGGTGTTGCTTGTTTCGTCAAGTATACCCTTTACGATGGTCCAGATGCACTAATTGCAAACAAACTATTGGAACTCGGTGTTACCGTCAACCCAAACAATGTTGATTGGTATAAGAGAACTCTGATTGAGCAAGCATCTGCTCCTATGAACGGAGGTGAAGCCTGATGGCAATGAGAAGTCAAATCTATGAATGGGATGCAAGTAGAAGCGGTCATGGTGGTCAACCAATTGCTGCAAGCAACACGCTAAATACTGCAAGACCATACTCCATCTTTATTGGTGGCGTAGGTAACAACATCACCAAGCCAGCCGAGACTACTGCTACCCAGTTCGTAGTTATTGAGGACATTGGATGCTCTCCAACAGACCTTGCTACTGCAACTGAAGACGGATTGGCGGCTGACGGCGTTAGGGCATACATTCAAGTAAGAATCAACACAACTGATTACTTCCTTGACCCAGACAACATCGGTAACGATGGTATCCCCGGAACTGCATCTCCTTACCCAAGGACAATTGCTTTCCAACCATCTTTCAACCTATACCCTGATGTATATGTCCTACCCGGTCAAACTTGGGATGCTCTTTACACCCACTACGAAGGTAATACTAATAACACGAATAGCACACACCAAGCATTCGTTAAGTATACCCTTTACGATGGTCCAGACGCTCTAATCGCTAACAAACTGTTGGAGATGGGCATTAGCGTCAACCCCGGCAATGTAGACTGGTATAAGAGAACCCTCATCAGCGGTGCTTCGGCAACCGTTTGAGGCTCTTAAAGAGGTTAGTTAAGATTCCAATAACCCTCGCTCCTTCGGGAGCAGGGTTTCCCCCTTTTGTTCTCATCTTCGGGTGAGTTCAGGAGGGGTTTTTTTTAATTTAAAATTTTAATAAGTATTAAGTAGTCGTGCAACATTTTTAAATCTATGGGTGTTAGAGTCCAAGCATGGGAATGGTCTAACTTAGGCTCTTCAACTTCAAGAGATGTGAATGCAACTCCTCAAACTATTGATGCAGGGGCTCCGTATGATGTTTTTACTGGAACTGTAGGTAATCAAACTACGATTCCCGCTAAAGCAAAACCGAATGAATTTGTCGTTATTGAAGATATTGGGATTACTCCTACAAATCAAAGTTTTCTTCAAATTACTGTGAATTCTACTGCTTATTATCAAAACCCTGATGGCCTTCCTGCTGACGGAATTCCTGCATTAGCAAGCCCCTATCCTTGTGGTGCTTCCCCTTACTCAAACGGAGAGGGTGGCACAGGTTCTTCTGTTTCTATGTCTTCATATAAATTAGACCCTCCTCTTTATATTTTGCCCGGTCAAAAATTCTCTTTTGAATACAAGTCCATGCAAGGAATGTCGGGCGGTTTAGGTAATGAAGGAGGAACTGTAGGAGTTATGATTTTTTACACTCTTTATGATGGAGTAGATGCTATGATTGCTAATTCTTTACTTTCTCAAAATTTGCCAGTTAATCAAAACAATGTAGATTGGTATAAACTGAATTCTTTGGCTAACAATGTAGCCTCTTTAACAATGACGGGGGGAAGATAATATGGCAATGAGAAGTCAAGTATGGAATTGGGACCTTGCAAGAGGAAAGAGTGTATCCCAAACAGGGTCAATTAAAACCATTGTCCCGCTTGCAAGTTTAACTTCAAGTGTAAATCAAGTTAGTATACCAAATCCCGGCACAGGATATTCTACAGGAATTACCACCACTACGATAACCACAGGTAGTGGAAACGGCTCACTAACTTTAAATATCACAAGCGTAGGAGGTTCTGGAAATATTCTTACTTTAGAAGTGGTAAATCCCGGTAGTGCATATGCTATTGCTGACACCGGAACTATTGTGGGCGGGGATGGAAATGCAACATATTTTATCCCATCACCCCCTCTTACACCACCTAATGGTGGATTAGTTTCAAGAGGGTATGGTTTTGATTTTTCAACAGGAACTTATGTAGTAGTAGGTGGAAATGGTGATGCGACACTTAATGTTTCTTCCATTACTGCCACAGGAGAGGTGAGTGGCACACCGAGCATCGTTTTAGGAGGTTCTGGATTTTCAGTAAATGATATCGTATACATCCAACCCGGCCCTCCTTATAATCTTACAGCCGTTTATACAGTTACTGAAATTAATACTATTTTTACTTCACAAGATACCAATGCAATTAAATTAGGAGAGTCTTTTTCAGTATTTATTGAAAAGGGCAACAGATTGAAGAATAAGCCAATGACCAAAGA
>Ga0206123_10003832_pt1 | contig 12172 bp, 7 predicted proteins | sample Helgoland_Spring_2_FD_160086 | JGI IMG/M metagenome (GOLD analysis project Ga0206123, IMG submission 160086) | Pelagic subsurface seawater microbial communities from Kabeltonne, Helgoland, North Sea - Helgoland_Spring_Bloom_20160316_1 | ecosystem: Environmental > Aquatic > Marine > Epipelagic ... | reverse complement strand
ATCGGTCGCCTGTTGCTCGAACTCATCTACCATCGCCCCTTCAATGGTCCGGTACATCCAGCGGTAATAGAGTGTAGGAGCAATCTGATGCCCAAGGTGACTGCCGTTCCAATCCTTCATGAAGCGCTCCACCTGCTCTCCAGCTTCCTGAGCCATTGCCACCATCATTGCTGCATTTTTGGAGTAAACAAGTGAATGATGGTCGAGTTGAATCGCCTGCGCATCCGCTACTGTCCAATCCGATTTGGACGTTGAAAGTGCTTCGACAATTCCGGCTGCACGGGTGTTTCCAGAATAGTAGTGTCCCGGATAACGCATTCCGTCTCGGGGTTCAGGCGCATTGTTCGCAGAATAGACGTAACCACTGGTAGGATTGACCGATTGCGGGTTCTGTTCAAACCCATGCCAACCCTGGATGTCATTTGAAGCCTCGCGGCCATCGATCAATGTTTTCGTATCCACATCAGGGGAACGCATCGGAAGCTTGGCGCTGGCCCACCAGGCAATATTGCCAGCCGAGTCACCGTACATCAGGTTCAGTCCCGGAGCATGAACCAGCGAGGCCGAATGTTGGAATTCGGTCATATTCGATGCTCGTGAGAAGCCATAAAATGCTTCATGCATCAAATTTTCGGGGTATTGTGTAAACGTCCACCACATGGCCACATCCTCTTCGATGAGAGGTCCATGATGGGTTTTGCGAAGTTCAAACTGCACCGGTTCGCCACCTGCCACGGCAATGGTTTCTGTCGTAGACGCGATCGGCAACCATTCCCCTTCGTGAAAGTAACGATCACCATCAATGGTTTCTCGGTAAAGGTCAATGTCATCATTGACAAACATGGTTATGCCCCAAGCATGCTCGCGGGTATGCCCAATGGCAGGGAATGGCAATCCAGCAAGGTGATTGCCATAATATTCCACTTCTGGTGTCACGATGTGCGCTTCGTACCAGACCGAGGGAGAGGCATACGCCATATGCGCATCGTTGCAAAAGAGCACGTGCCCGGAAGCCGTGCGCTCCCCGCTGATCACCCAAGCGTTGGACCCCAACCATTGAGGCACGGGTCGAATCTCATCCAATCGCGTAGCCCGTGATGACAATCCGGAAGCATCTCGGAGTACCCGTGTCGAATCAACACTCATGGGAATTCGCGTGAAACCGTCTTGACCCAGCGCCAGGTCATCCCAATATACTTGGCCGAGGTTGTGCTTCATCCAGTCCAAAATCGGTTCGGTTTTCAAATGAATCGCAAAAGAATAAGCCATGAAACCGGTTGCGCAATACACATCCTGCGTCGTGAATGGCCGCGGATCCTCTCCCAAGAGCTGGTATTCAAAAGGACGTTTGTCCAATCCGATAAACGCATTGATGCCCGACAAATAAGCACCCATTGCTGCCTGAATCTCAGCCGGCGCATCCGCCTCGAACGCCGCGGCTGTGCGGACCGCGGCTTCGCGCATTCCCAGAGAACGCAAGTATTGATCGTTTTCGACCATTTCAGCACCCAGTAATTCAGACAACTCACCCGCACCTGCCCGTCGCAGCAAATCCATCTGCCAAAGACGCTCCGAAGCATGCACATAGCCCAATGCATGCATCGCATCCTTCTCATTTTCAGCATAAATGTGCGGCACCGCCATGTCATCAAATATGACCTCCACCGGCGCCTTTATGGCATCTGACTTCACGTCAAAACGGTAGTCGGTCACATTCAATTGGGTATAGAAAAATGCCGTCAATCCCGCAACTATCGCGACCATGGTCAAACCAAAAATCCATTTCTTCATTTCAAACGGTGCATTATTCTTCGCTGCATGCGAATAAGGCGGGAAGGTACATCCTGAGCGGGCTTCGATCGTCATGCATAATTTTAATCCACTGTTTTTCGATGCATCTTTGCAGAGCGCTTCACATTCTTTTCTATGCAAAAACTTATCAGTGGCATTCAGCAAATCGGAATTGGCGTTCCAGATGTGCACAAGGCTTGGACTTGGTACAGAAAAGCGTTTGGCATAGACGTAAGGATGTTTGAAGAAGCCGCTGAAGCGGCATTGATGACGCGGTATACCGGCAACGAAATACACGCGCGGCACGCCGTATTAGCGCTGCACATGGGCGGTGGAGCAGGCATGGAGATTTGGCAGTTCACGAGCCGAGACCCTCAACCCGCTGCATTCGAGGGCAAGCTTGGAGATACCGGCATTTTCATTTGCAAAATCAAGTGCAAGGACGCCGATTTCATGCACGCAGAACACCTGCGCCGTGGCATCGAAACCCTCGGGCCGGTGCATTTGCGTGAGGACGGTCGAAAGCACTACTACCTGAAGGACCCGCACGGATACCTCTTTGAGCTGGTCGAGAGTGACGAATGGTTCGGACCTGCTCCTTATGGGGGAGGTGTCGGGGGAGCCGTGATTGGAGTCTCAAGCATCGAGAAGGCCCTCGTCCTGTACCGCGACGTCCTTGGGTACGACCACGTCGCGTCAGATGAGTCTGGAAGCATCGAAGCATGGAAGCCAATTCCAGGTGGCACCGAGAATTACCGGCGCGTCATTTTGCGTCGCTCTGCGCCCACAGCAGGACCGTTCAGTCAGATCCTCGGTGGAGGAGAAATTGAGCTTGTGGAAGCGCTGGACCGCAAGCCGCGAAACTTATTCGAAAACCGCTACTGGGGAGACCTGGGTTACATCCACATCTGCTGGGACATTCGTAACATGAAGGCTTTGGGCAAGGAATTGGAAACGGCAGGGTTTCCATTCACCGTCAATAGCGCCTCCTCCTTTGACATGGGCGAAGCGAGTGGGCAATTCACCTACGTAGAAGACCCCGACAATACATGGATTGAATTCGTGGAAACCCATAAGATTCCCATCAGTCAAAAAATGAATTGGTACCTCGATACACGGAAGCGCCCGGCAGGAAAAGCCCTTCCCAAATGGATGCTCCGGATGCTACGCTTCAATCGGGTGAAGGACTGATTGCGCAGCTTGTTTTAAAATAGCTGAATCAATCGACTCACAGCATCCACTCGAAGGAGGTACATGCCTTTTGGAAAACTTGAAACATCGAGCGTGATATCATTGCCTGTCGCTGGCACCCCTTGCTTCTTCAGTAGATCAATCAATGACTCAAAACTTGAACTTTTACTGCCATAATCGACTGTTCAAAATGTTCAACCGAGGCGCTTCATTGTTTCGGATTTCGCTTGGGCAGATGCCGCTCATTGTGCATCCGCCGGCGCTCCGTCATGCGCTCCATCGATTCCCCCCATTCATTCAGCGCCTCTGAACTGGACGATTCAATGCGTGGTGGCCGTCGCCCATGAATGTTTTTTAAATCGCGCTTGCGCCCCATGGGAAAGGGACAAATGGAATCAAGGATTGTTCTTTTTTTTTGAATTCATGAACCCCTTCATGCTCAGCGAAACGATGGCAATGAGAAACAACAGCGTGCCCATATCTGAAAACCCAAGCACATGAGAGAGTACAGCCAAGCCCATCAAAAACAGGAACTCATACTTTTTCAATACTTTCAACATGTAGCTAAATTAACGAAGGAAATGCCTCAAATGGCGGTTGGACTCAAGTCGTTGAATCCCCTTTGAGGCTAACCCGGCATTCCGCCATCAGGCCAAGGGCTTCGACTCGATGTTCCACTCCAATCTTTTTAAACAATCAGTTCCGATCGGAAAGAGAGCAGAAGAAGTGCAAGAGAAATGAGAAAGCGCATGACTTCCTGCTAATTAATCCAATGGACAAGTAAAGTGGGAATGCGTTTGATGGTGATACAGCGTTTCGCATGTAAAAAAAAAGCTCCCCCACCCCAAAGGATAGAGGAGCATTCGATAAAATTCGCTGCAGTCAGCGCTGCGAAAATTGATCACTCAACTTCAACATGGAAGCCAGTCTCCATGGCATTCCCTGCTGCATCCGTCGCAGTCATTTCGAGATGATACTCGCCCGCTGCCGCATCGGCCGGGATCACAGCATCAACAATGAATTGCAATTCTGTCACGTCATCTGGCACCAAGTTTAGCTCCCAAACGACTGTTTCATCCTCTTCCCTCACAACGGAAATAAACGCTTCAACAACGCCATCAGGATCCTGCACCATTCCCGACAATGTGATTGACGCGCCAGCGCTCCATTCAGGCTCTCCCGTCCATGTCGCTGGATCAACACCATCCACTTCACTGAGTGTGAATTCAGGGAGGTGCTCATTTTCAATGTGCATTTGAGTCACAACGTCCGGCCCAGCATTGCCAGCCTTATCGACCAAAGAAACCACAACGTCCCAGATACCGCGAGCGGTAAGTGGAATGTCCAAGGTGATCGAACTTGAGGTGCTTGTTCCAGACAATGAAGCCGTTTCGAGCACTTCCCAGTCTGTTCCACTGTGCAAAACGAAGCCCTCCTCAGATTCACCTTCCTCATGCTCATGATCAGCAGCATTGTGAATGTCCCATCGAACTTCGCTGAGTTCTTCATTGTCGCAGAAGACATCTGTGATGGTCACTGATGTCCCAGCAATGGCTTCGATCTCGTCAGCAAGGACACTTGTTTCACTTCCAGCCTCTGTGCAAACAGCAGGAAGTGCGGTATCTGTCTTGCCACAAGAAGAGAGTAGGATGGCCCCAAGAGCCAAAGTGATGGCGGAGTTAGAAATAGAAAAATTCATGCGATAAATTGTTATTTGTTTTTATTGCTTTGCTTCACCGAAGTGGTGAAGCTGAGTTGCATCCATCGACCCTGCGCTACCAGACCCAGAGCGCGATAAGCGCTTGTGTGATCCAGCCATGCAGTGTTGGATGCATTGTGTAAATTGATGGACCAGGTGCCGACACGTCGTGCCAAGCTCCAGCCCAATCCCCAAAGAAGAGCTCCTTCCGTGGGTGCTTCGTTTCTTGCCGTGAGTGTGGCATCAGCAATGGCCCGGCATGAAACTGTCAAATGATGGTTTTGGTTTAGGTTCCGACCGATAACAGTGTGCAATTGAGCAGGAGTTGTGAACGGAAGACCAAGTCCCGTCTCTACATCCCATTGCCCCAAAAGCGAGCCATCAGCAGAGGCTGACCACCCCCCCTTGGTTGCTTTTACTGAAGCTTCCAGTCCTGTTCGAAAGGCATTCACTGATTCGAACGTGTATACCTGACCGGCATGTGAGATGGGAGCGAAAGTTCCGCTCGGTCCTAAAGCGATGAAATCACGATGCAACGCTGAAAAAGCCTTGACGTTCCAACTCCAGCCCGCCTTACTCGCCAAGGAACGGGCTTGGAAACGAGCCTCAATCGACTTTTCAGATGGCAACGCTGCATTGCCCTGTTCGAATCGAAAAGTACCATGATGGACTCCGTGAGCACCCAATTCATAATTGCTTGGTGCTCGCGTGTATGCTGTCACCGAGGCCGTTCCTGTCCAAGCAGCCATAACCGGCTCCAAATTCACCAACCACGATGCCATCCCTCCTGGAATGAGTCGCCTCATTGCGGAGGCTCGGCGATCTGAACCGACGATTGCTCCAACGGTGTCATAAAGCGGCTCTTCATGGCCCACTTGCTCTGTACCGACCAAGTCTGCTCGAATCCCCAGTTTATGCCTGCCGATGCTCTTTTCCCCTAAAATTGACCATCGAAGACGGCGGTGACTTGGCAACAAGAATTCCCACCCAGCAGTAGCCACCGCCAATCCTTCCAATTGCATCCCCCAAGTGCCATGTGGGCCGCGGCTTGTAGACTCCAAAAATCCAGTCCACTCTTTCAAAGACAAACTGAGATTCGAATCTGGTTCAGGCCCCCACCCGTGCGCGTGAGGAGGAGCCAGCTCCAACCGCTGGTTCCATGCAACAGATGCCTTCAAAGATTGCGACTTTCCCAGGACATTCGTGGCAGATTTCCACTGGCCCGTCAGCTGGGTGCGGGTGGCATGTTGCTGAGGAATTCCCGAGCGGTAAGTCTGTGATGGCGCATCCAAGTCACCTTGACGAGGAACTCCCACAATGCCCGGAAACAGCCCCTGTACAACGTCTGAAACACGCATTGACGCCTCGATTTTCCCTCCCTTAGAAACGGATCGCTCAAATCCAGCGGTGCCGTGCATGGAACGACCGGAGGTATTGGGCAAAAGCTGGTCGGTCAAGGCATATGAACGGCCGATGTAACGGAAGGAAGCCTGGGGAATGTTTTGATTCCCAAAGGCAGAACCCGACACGCCCAGGTACCAAAACCTGCTATCTTTTGTAACGGCGTGCAGCACATGCGATTTGAAGCGCTGATCTCCAAAACGAAAAGATGCACCGAATGCAGTCTCGGTTCCAAGGGTTTCGCTAGGCTTTGGAGAAGTCAGCCGAAATCCTCCACCCACCGACTCTGGTCCCATCCAAAGGTGTCCTCCACCTGGGATCCACTCCATTGAACCATACAAATCTGGGTCCGCAAGAACACCATGATCTGCCCCCCATCTGCCTCCCTGCTGTGGCACACCATCTTCTAGAAAAGCCACACGAGAGCCAACAAGACCGCGAACCACAGGCTGCATCATGGCATTACCCAAATCAAGGCTTTGAAGTCCCGGTGTCCGATCCAATGCCTGCATCAGATCGAAACCCGACAAACGCTGAGCCTCAGCCTCAGGCGAACGCAGGGACTCGATTGCCACCAGATTCAACTGTACCTCAAGAGGCTTCAGCCATATGTCCAAGTGATCACCAATTCCGGGAAGGATGGTTAATGTCTCATAATGTAAAGCCGCGCACGTGATGGAATCGATGCCCTCGGAACATTCAATTTGATAAAAGCCAAATCGATCTGTGGTAGCTGTCTGACCACAAGGCCAAGCCACCACCAAGACATCCTGCAAAGGAACCTGAGATTCACTGCGCAGAATATGTCCGTTGCGTTCGGAAAAGAGGTCTTTTTGCGCTTTGATCTGTGTTCCGTTTAGAACCAAGAAAAAGGCCAAAAGAATTCTCCAAATCACACCACACGCGCCGACTCCAGCTGCATGAGCAGGAGGGATTGCACGCATAAAAACGGGAAGAGAAATGAGTAAAAAAGGAAATCAATTCACCCGTTCGAAGGCGGCCCCCTGTGGCTCTCTGTTCGATAGCAATGATTGGGACAGTGTCCCGGTTCCACCGCACCGTCTTTCAGGAGCTGGCACCATTGCTTGGCAGACTTCTGCAACGCTTTCGCGTCAATAGAGCCAGCAGGCAACCAATCCCAATCGCAAAGTTCACACGCCTCATCCGACGCAATGGCCTCGCCATCGGGAAGAACGATTTTTACATGCTCATGGTGGTGATCACAATGTATGTTAGGATCACCGGCAGAACCATGGTGGGCGATATGATGTGACCAACCGTGAAAACTCTGCAGGCCCATGACAGCAATCCACAGGAACAATCCCAAGGAGCTGAAAAGGCGCGATATCACGGAGACGCTTTGCATTGGACGGCAAAGAAAACAAGTTTCAATGAAACTCAGCTAAAAAGCCGCAAGAATTAACACTACAATGCTTTCCTATTTTATCTTTAGGGAATGACGAGGATGCTATTCTGTTTTCGATTGAAGCCACTCGGAATTCTGTGGCTTGCAATCGCGTTTGCCTTTTCCACACAGGCCCAAGATGACATCCATCATTGGGAATCCGCTGTTCTTGATGGCACGTCGTGGCACTACTTGGTTCCCACAGGACAGCCCGCGGCAGATTGGATTGAGCAAGAATTTGACGATTCTCTCTGGCCTGAAGGCCCTTCAGGTTTTGGGTACGGCGATGGTGATGATGCCACTCTGGTCTCCTCTACACCGTCGCTTTATCTGCGCCACACCTTCTCCGTGCAAGAACTTGATTCGTGGTTGGACGTGGATTTTTTGATGGACTATGACGACGGTTTCGTGGCCTATTTGAACGGAATCGAAATTGCCCGGGGCAATACAGGTCAACCCGGCGAATTCATCGCTTGGAATCAAAACCTCACCACCGACCACGAGGCGGTATTGTATTCCGGCGGGATTCCCCCAACATTCGAGTTTGACTTTCCCAATCTACTGATCGAAGGTGACAACACCTTGGCAATCGAACTGCACAATGTGAATCCAACCTCATCAGATTTGACTGCTCGTCCCTTCTTATTGGTAGGAACCAATGAGGCTGGGCTGGGCTTAGAATCCGCTCCTCCATGGCACAACCCATCGAATGGAGAAATTCATGACGTCACGTTCAACCTGAATATGGCCAATGAAGCCGTATCACCAACAGGCGTTTTTGTTGCAGGAGGAAGTTTCTTTGGCGTGGCCGGGGACCATCCCATGACCGATGCAGATGGAGACGGAATTTGGACTGTGACCATTCCTGTACCGAATGGTTTCACGGGATACTACACTTTTCTCAATGGCAACTGCTTGGACTGGAGTTGCAAAGAAAACATCGCCGGTCTTGACTGCGCGCATCCCGAAAATTACAACGACCGCATGCTCGACAACATTGTCGGTGACACTTCAGTCAGCACGTGTTTTGGGCAGTGTACCACCGATGGCTCTTGCGCTGCTGTGACCGGTTGCACAAATTTGGATGCCCTGAATTACGTCCCCGCAGCCACTGAAGATGATGGCTCCTGCGTCTTTTTCGGAGAATCCGACCTTCCCATCGTAGTGCTGACATCAGATGAACCCATTTTAGATGACCCGCGCATTGTCGCCCACATGGGCATCATCAATAACTCCTCTGGCTTCAATCAAATCAGCGATGCCCCGAACGATTACGACGGCCTCATTTCCATCGAAATCCGTGGGTCTTCATCGCAAATGTTTCCGAAGAAGTCGTATGCGCTGGAAACCCAAGACGCAGAGGGGCAAAACAACAACGTATCGTTGCTCGGCATGCCTGAAGAAAATGATTGGATCCTTCATGGCCCATACACGGACAAGACATTGATGCGCAATGCTGTGGTATTTGAACTGGGCGAAAAACTGAACCGTTATACCCCGCGACGTCGCTATTGTGAGCTTTTCATCAATGGCGACTACCAAGGGGTTTATATGCTGATGGAAAACATCAAGCGTGACGAAAACCGTGTGGACATCGCCACCCTTTTGCCGGAGGACATCGAAGGCAATGAACTCACGGGTGGTTACATCCTGAAGATTGACAAATTCACAGGGGACTTCAGTGGTGGATGGCAATCCCCCTACTCCACGGTAGCAGGAGACAATCTTTACATTCAGTTTCACAAACCGGAGATTGATGAACTCAATGCGCCTCAGATTGCATACATCGAAGACCACATTACCGCTTTTGAAGATGCCCTTGCTGGACCCAATTTTACCGATCCTGAACTTGGCTATGCGCCCTTCATTGATGTTTATTCCTTCATTGATCTGTACTTGATCAATGAGTTATCCAAGAACATCGATGGTTACCGGCTGAGCACGTATTTCTACAAACAGAAGGATTCAAACGGAGGCAAAATTGTCATGGGCCCCTGGTGGGATTACAACCTCAGCCTGGGCAACGCTAACTACTGCGAAGCTGCCATGACAGAAGGTTTTGAAGTAAATACCGACTGTGGCAATACCAACCCTTTTTGGTGGGAGAGAATGTTGGAAGACCCCACCTACCGTGACTTGACGCGGTGCCGTTGGGAAGAATACCGATCGGATGCTTGGAGCAATGAAAGCATCCACAGTACCATTGACTCGTTAGCCACATTGCTGGAAGACGCCAGCGCACGCGACCACGCACGCTGGCCGCGACTCGGGCAATGGGTTTGGCCCAACGCTTTCGTGGGCGACACCTACGAGGAAGAGTTGGATTTCATGCGCGATTGGATTGATGGCCGCCTCGATTGGCTGGACATCAACATTCTTGGCGATTGCGAAGCGGGCTGCACCGCCACTACTGCGTGCAATTTTAATCCCGATGCCAACTACGACAACGGAACGTGCGAACCCTGTGCTTGCCCCGGAGACATCAACGGCGACTTGGCCGTGACTGTGGCTGATGTTTTGTTTCTGCTCGCAGAATTTGGGTGCACCACGGAGTGCACAGCGGACCTCAATGATGATGGACTCGTGAGTGTTTCAGACCTTCTCTTTTTGCTCTCGTACTACAGCGAAACGTGCTCATAAGTGAATGCTTGATTGCCCGAACCGCAAGACCAACATTTTCAATCAAACTCAACCTTTTCAGGCAATTTCCTTGGTAGTGATGACCATCCCGCGCAGCGATGGACAACCTGTCTCAGATGTAGTTTAAACGAACGAAGCCAGCGCAGTATACGCTCTGCGGCAGGATGTTAAGAAATTCATCAAAGGGTGCACCAACAACTTGAAATATTGTCCTAAGTTGCGCAAACAACATAAATTTCATCATGAAAAAGATTCTCTTTTTGGGCGCAATGGCCTTAATGCTTTCTTCGTGCTACACACATTCGTATTTGGTTGGCAATGGACCTCAAACAGGTGTGCAAATCAAACAGAAAAACCACTTTGTCGTCCTTGGTTTGGTTCCAATTGCGACATCGAACCCTCACACCATGTCTGGTGGAAGCGAAAACTACGCGGTTACAACCTCGCATACTTTCATCGACGGTTTGATCAACAGCCTGACCTTTGGCATCTACTGCCCGACAACAACAACGGTTACGAAATAAGACCGAATTACGTTCGCACCAAAGGGCGGCGCATGCTGCCCTTTTTTATTGCCTCATTTTTCGATGCGCTGCACGCCCAACTTATCACGACCACTAGCGTTTGGGTCATCAATTCCAGAGAAAAATTCCTGTTCTATATTGGCCTTCTGCGCGGTAAAAAGATTCATCATGAAAAACACCCTACTCCTCACACTCGCTGCTGCAGCCGGACTCAATTGGAATCCTGCTTTTGGCCAAACCAATGAGTCTCGCGTATTGATCATTGGGATTGATGGATTGCGTTCCGATTGCCTAGAAGCAGCAAACACTCCCGCCATTGACGCCTTGATTGCAGATGGACTCTTTAGCCCCGATGCTTTGAACAATGACATCACCTACAGTGGACCCGGCTGGTCGGCGATGATGTGCGGCGTTTGGTCCGATTCACATGGAGTGACGAGCAACAATTTCACTGGGAGCAATTTTGACGGGTTCCCCTCCTTCATGAAACGACTTGAATCCGAAAATCCCAACCTCAACACCCATTCGATTTGCCATTGGGCGCCCATCAACGACTACATCCTTGGAGACGATGTCGATGACGCATTGAACGTGGATACGGACGCCGGCGTGGCGAATGCTGCAGTGAGCATTTTACAAAGCGGCAATCCTCACGCCCTATTTCTCCATTTTGACGATGTGGACATCAACGGACACGGATACGGCTTCAGCCCTGAAGTTGCTCCGTATATCGGAGCCATTGAGACGACGGATAATTACGTGGCACAGGTCGTCTCGGCTTTGACCAATCGCCCCAATTATGCGACAGAAAACTGGCTGGTCTTGTTGTCCACCGATCACGGCGGAATTGGCGTGAACCACGGCGGAACCACCATCGAGGAAGAAACCATATTTTTCATTGCCAGTGGGGCGAGCGTTGAAAACGAAGTAATCGTCAAAGACACATTGGATGTTTTGGATCCGGCAGTCAATTGCATCGCACCAGGAGCGGCTGAACTTCGTTTTGAGGGCAATGGCGATGCGGTCCACATCCCCGATGCCACAGAACTTCAGCTGGGATCAGACCAAGACTTTACCCTTGAGGTGCGCATCCGCACCGAGGCCACGCCGGACGTTGCCATCATTGGAAACAAAGATTGGAACTCAGGCCTAAACCCGGGCTTTGTGTTCTCTTTTGAGTACCCCAGCGGACCCGCCTGGAAAGTGAACATTGGAGATGGCAATGAACGCTCCGACGCAAATGGAACTGCGGGAATTTCTGATGGGCAATGGCACACTTTGTCCTGCTCTTTTGACCGCGATGGCATGATGCGGTTGTACACGGATGGCATCTTCTCGAATGAAGAGGACATCTCCAACATTGGAGCCATTGACGTCGGCAGTGGCTGGTTCTTTGGATCTGATATTCTTGGAGCTTACAGCTACACCGGAGCCATTGCCGAGGTTCGTTTTTGGCACGGTGTCTTGCCGGAAGAGTCGATATCCAATTGGCATTGCAGCGCATTGGATGCCAATCACCCC
>Ga0206123_10003830_pt1 | contig 12173 bp, 8 predicted proteins | sample Helgoland_Spring_2_FD_160086 | JGI IMG/M metagenome (GOLD analysis project Ga0206123, IMG submission 160086) | Pelagic subsurface seawater microbial communities from Kabeltonne, Helgoland, North Sea - Helgoland_Spring_Bloom_20160316_1 | ecosystem: Environmental > Aquatic > Marine > Epipelagic ... | reverse complement strand
CATAAAAGAAGAATGTTTGAGAGCACTGATTAGTAGGCTTTAGCAAATAAAACCCTTTGTTTAGAAGGGTTCCCTGAAAAAACACACACGCCATCTTCGGGTTTTGTGTTATTAGGAATGCATCGAATTGTGGCTTTGGTAGCCTTTTTTATAGCTTCCTCAGATTTTGCTGTACCATCCCAGTGAGCAGAAATAAATCCCCCCTTTGAATTCAGGATTTCTTTAAAAGATTCAAAATCATTTACTTCACTAATGTGTTCGTCTCTATAATTTGTGGCTTTTGTATATAATGTTTCTTGAATTTCTTTCAACAAGCTTGGAATTACCACTGCAACAGAATCTTTTGAAATAAAAGACTTTGAAAGTGTATCTCTTCGAGCCAGCTCTACTTGATCTTTTTCTAAATCTTTTGGTCCAATTGCTATTCTTAAAGGAACTCCCTTGAGTTCATAATCATTGAATTTATATCCTGGCTTAACATTATCTCGATCGTCAAATTTTACACTTACACCAGCATCAACTAATTGTTGTTTAATTTCTTGAGCCACCTCTGATATTGCCGAAAATTGTTCTTCTCCTTTATAAATTGGTACAATAATTACTTGTATTGGTGCCAAATTTGGAGGTAAAACCAAACCATTATCATCTGAGTGAGTCATTATAAGGGCACCCATCAAACGAGTTGAAACACCCCAAGAGCTAGCCCAAACATGTTCTAGTTTTCCTTCTTTGTTTGCAAACTTTACATCGAAAGCCTTAGCAAAGTTTTGCCCCAAAAAGTGTGAAGTTCCTGCCTGCAAAGCTTTACCATCTTGCATCAGAGCTTCTATACAATGGGTTTGCTCTGCTCCTGCAAATCGTTCGCTTTCAGATTTAACACCTTTGATGACTGGTATTGCCATAAAATTTTCTACAAAATTGGCATAGATATCATTAATCAAAATAGTTTCGTCTAAAGCTTCTTGTCGGGTTGCATGAGCAGTATGTCCCTCTTGCCATAAAAATTCAGCAGTTCTCAAAAACAAGCGAGTACGCATTTCCCAACGAACCACATTAGCCCACTGGTTAATCAGTATAGGTAAATCCCTGTAGGATTGAATCCAATTTTTATAAGTACTCCAAATAATAGCTTCACTAGTTGGACGAACTACAAGTTCTTCTTCTAGTTTTGCTTCTGGATCAACCATTAACTTTCCCTTCTCTTCTGGATTATTCTTCAAACGATAATGTGTAACTACCGCACATTCTTTTGCAAATCCCTCTGCATTTTTTTCCTCAGCTTCAAATAGATTTTTTGGAACAAAAAGAGGAAAGTAGGCATTTTGGTGTCCCGTTTCCTTAAATTTCGAATCTAATTCTGCTTGCATTTTCTCCCAAATGGCATAACCGTAGGGTTTAATTACCATGCACCCTCGTACAGCTGAATTCTCTGCAAGATCCGCCCTGGATACTAACTCGTTATACCATTTGGAGTAATCTTCTGATCTCTTTGTAAGTTTCTTTGACATTATTTTGGCACAGATTTTGAATGTAGTATTTTTAAATCATTTGTTATGGCAAAACTAATTATTTTACTTTTGTTATGACTACTAAAATAAAATGTTATGAAAAATTTTCAGTTAGCTTCGATTCTCAGAATAAATACAGGCATCTTTTTTTCTATCATTTTATTTTCATGTGGGAGTTTTCAACCCACCTCCTATTACGCAGAAGATGGAATTTATGGTAGTGACCAACAAAAAGTTGTAGTACAAAAAAATGAAACTCCAAAATCTTCTGGCTATTCTCAATACTTTGATGAAAAGTCAAAAGAATATATGTGGGATGACACTAATGAGGATATCTATTTTACGGATACAGGTAGTTATAGCAGTGCAAATTCACCTAATTATGCTTCTAATTCAAGTCAGGGACAATGGGGAAGTTCACCTCAAAGAACCAATATTTACCTAGTGGGATCTCCAATTGATTATAGCCTAGGATACTTGGGATATGACCCCTATTTTTTTAATAATGGTTTTCGTTTTGGTTTTTATGGTGGAGGGTTTTATGGAAGATTTAATAACTTTTATAACCCCTATCGATGGGGATATTTTAATCCCTTATATCCTTCTTATGGTTTTGGGTTTTACAATCCTTATTACTATGGAAGATTTTACCCCCATGACAGGTTTTATAACAATCGTTACAATCGCTATGCTAACCGATATCAACCCAAAAGAAGATCCTATTCAAATTCGAGAAGAGGAGGAAATAGTGCAAGACGTTCCTCTGCTCCCATAAGAACCTCATCGGATTCTTCAAGAAAAGGTGGAACCCTTAGATCCACAAATCAGTCATCAATCAGAGTTCCATCTCTGACTCGAAATGGGGTAAATGTAAGAAGAAATAGTGCGGAGAATTTAAGAAACTACAGTCGTCGATACATTACCACGACTAATGGTAATTCAATCAAACAAGCAGTTAAAAATCCTCGAGCCAGAAGAAATTCTTCTGATCCAAACTATTACAAACCAAAGGCATATTCGAAATCAAATAATTATAATTCCAACAGAAGTAGTAACAGTAATTCAAACAACAACTACAATAGTTCTAGAAGAAGTACTATTGATCGAGCCTCTTCTCCATCTAGATCTAGCTATAGCTCACGTTCGTCAGGTTCACGCTCGTCAGGTTCAAGATCTTCAAGTTCAAGATCTTCAAGTTCAAGAAGAAACTAAATATTTAATTCCATCTAAAAATTTATCCTATGAATCAATTCCATAAAGCCATATTATTGATTTTTTTTACCGCTTCTATGAATGCTCAAAGTCTAGAGGATGTTATTCGTTATAGTACCCCAAACCTTAATGGTACTGCTCGATTTACAGCTATGGGTGGTGCTTTTGGGGCCCTTGGAGGAGACTTAAGTGCTCTTCAAGTTAACCCTGCATCCAGTTCTGTTTTTGAACACTCCCAAATTGGTATTTCGATGAATTCGGGTAGAAATAAAATTAATTCAAATTATTACGATACTGGTTTTGAAACTTCTAGCAATAATTTTGATTTTGATCAATTTGGTTTTGTATTCGTTTTAAAAAACTCAGAAGTAAGTCCATGGTCAAAAATTAGTTTTTCGTTTGATTATCAAAAAAAGGCAAACTTTAATTCCGTTTTTGAAGCTGAAGGATATAATCCCAATGGAATTGATATCTATTTTCTAAATTTTGCGCAAGGAGTAGCATTAGAAAACTTTCAGACAACACAACGGGAAAGCATAAGTGAGTTGTATTCATATTTAGGAGAAAATTTTGGCTTTGATGAACAACAAGGGTTTTTGGGTTACCAATCTTATATGATTGAGGCCAATCTTGATGAGCCATTGAACACAGAATACTACAGCACCGTTAATCCAGCATCTAATGGATATTTTCATGAATATGTAACCTCAAGAAGTGGGGGAATCAATAAATATGCCTTTAACTTTAGTGGAGAATATCAAAAAAAATATTACTTCGGCCTTAATTTAAATTCATATAACCTTGAATATATTGAGCAAACTGACTTTTATGAAAGCAATTACTCCAATACTTCTGCATTAAATTCTTTTCGTTTTAACAACAAGCTTTTGACCCTTGGAAAAGGATTTTCGTTTCAAATTGGAGCTATTACTAAATTAACAGATCAGTTGCGTTTAGGATTAAGTTATGAAAGTCCAACTTGGTTTTCTATTATAGAAGAAACCGAACAATTTGTTGCAAGCAATGATGGCTCAGATATCGCTGTTGAACCAAATGTGATAAACATATATCCAGAGTATCGTTTTAGAACCCCTTCAAAATACACAGGAAGTTTAGCTTATATTTTTGGTAAAGAAGGATTGATTAGTGTTGATTATACTCGAATAAATTATGATTCAGCAAATTTTAATGAACCCAACGATACTTACTTTCAAGATCAAAACGATGTAATAAAAAACAATTTATCTACCGAAGGCATTCTAAAAATTGGTGGAGAATATCGTTTCGGAAATTACAGTTTAAGAGCAGGATATGTAAAACAAAACGCATTCTTAAAGAATTTTGATAATAGTGGCTCCATCATGAGTATTGGCGGGGGTATTAACTTCGGAGGAAGTTCTCTGGACTTCAGCATTGCAAGTAGCGATTTTAACGACCAGCAACAACTATTTTCAAGTGGACTTACCGATACCATAAACTTAAAAAAGGACCAACTAAATTTTAGATTTACTTACATACTCAAATTATAATTTGAAGCAAGCATCTAAAATCTGGTATGATTAATGATATTTAGTATAAATGCTTATCTTTGCTGGAGTTTAAAAAACACTATGAAAATAAAAAATTCCTTAGAAGAGGCTGTTGATTCATATGGTGATGACCATGTGGGAAGTAGTTCCGATAATCCTGTTCGACCAGATGCCTTTGAGCTTAGTAATCAAGAAAAAATAGAATTAATTGAAGAAAAAGTTGCTGACATCCTTCATATTTTAGGTATGGATTTGACAGACGATAGTTTAAAAGGTACACCAAACAGAGTTGCTAAAATGTATGTTGATGAAATTTTTGGAGGGTTACACCCCAAGAAAAAACCTAAAGCATCTACTTTTAGTAATAGTTACAAATACGGTGAGATTTTGGTTGAAAAAAATATTACTTTATATTCAACCTGCGAGCATCATTTACTCCCTATTATCGGAAAAGCTCACTTAGCGTACATCTCAAAGGGTACAGTTGTTGGTTTATCAAAAATGAACCGAATTGTTCAATATTACGCAAAGCGTCCCCAAGTACAAGAACGTCTTACTCTTCAAATTGTTAAAGAACTAAAAAGTGTTTTAGGTACTGAAGATGTTGCTTGTGTAATTGATGCAAAACACTTGTGTGTGAATTCAAGAGGAATTAAAGATATTAGCAGCAGTACTATTACTTCTGAATTTGGTGGAGCTTTTAAAAATAATGAGACTAAACGAGAATTTTTGGATTACATTAAACTCGATACAGAATTCTAATGCAGCAACTTACTGTCTACAATTCCTTAAGTGGTAAAAAGGAAGTTTTTACTCCAATTACAAAAAATTACGTAGGCATGTATGTTTGTGGACCAACAGTTTACAGTAATGTACATTTAGGAAATTGCAGAACCTTCATATCCTTTGACCTGATCTTTCGCTACCTAAAACATATCGGATATAAAGTTAGATATGTACGAAACATAACAGATGCTGGACATTTAGAAAATGACGCAGATGAAGGAGAAGATCGGATTGCAAAAAAAGCACGTCTTGAAGCCATTGAACCAATGGAAGTGGTTCAACGGTACACAGTAGATTTTCACAAAACTCTAGCTCAATTTAACAACCTTCCTCCGAGTATTGAACCTACTGCTACAGGACATATTATTGAACAAATTGAAATTATAAAATCGATTCTAAAAAAAGGATTTGCTTATGAAATCAATGGTTCTGTTTATTTCGATGTTCTTAAGTATAACGAAACACATAGCTACGGAAAATTAAGCGGTAGAAAAATTGAAGACCTTATTCATAATACCCGCTCACTTGACGGTCAAAGTGATAAAAAAAATCCTCAAGATTTTGCTCTTTGGAAAAAATCAGAACCAAGACATATCATGAGATGGCCCTCTCCTTGGAGTGATGGTTTCCCAGGATGGCATCTTGAATGTACTGCAATGAGTACAAAATATCTTGGCAATCAATTTGATATTCATGGCGGAGGAATGGATCTCAAGTTCCCACATCACGAATGTGAGATTGCTCAAGCTGAGTGTATTACAGAGCATTCTCCTGTCAACTACTGGCTTCATGCAAATATGTTGACTTTGAATGGTCAAAAAATGGCTAAATCAACAGGAAATAATATTTTACCTGAGGAAATGTTTTCAGGAGAAAACTCAATTTTCACAAAGCCCTTAAGTCCAGAAGTTATCCGCTTTTTTCTTTTACAAGCACATTACAGAAGTATTGTGGATTTAAGTGAAGATGCTCTCTTGGCTTCAGAAAAAGGTTACAATAAACTTAAAGAAGGTTACTTATTGTTGACTCAATTAACTTCTTCAACTAAAACCGAAGGATTCGATATAGCTAAATGGGAGGAGCTAAGTTATAAAGCAATGAACGATGACTTTAACAGTCCCATGTTGATCGCACAACTTTTTGAGGCTATTCGTTTCATAAATTCAGTAAATAATGGTTCCGCATCCATTTCTAAATCCGATCAATTGAAATTAGTTGGGAAAATGAAAAATTTCATAGAAGATATCATGGGAATATCATTTGGAAAATCAAAAAAATCAGACTTAAATACTGCTTTAGAAGGAACTGTAAACATGCTTATTGATTTTCGGAAAATTGCTCGTGACAATAAAGATTTTGAAACATCTGACAGAATTAGAGATGAACTTTCGGGACTTGGTATCCAACTCAAGGATGAAAAAGACGGAACTAGTTTTAGTATTTAATTTAAGTTCCTCCATGAAAAAAATTTTAATTTTCCCTTTTATCATTCTTATAAAATTTTATCGTTCTGTAATTTCTCCTTTAACACCAGCAAGTTGCCGGTATAGTCCCAGTTGTTCACTATATGGACTTGAAGCATTCGAAAAACATGGTCCCATCAAAGGACTTTACCTCACAGTCAAAAGGATTTTAAGCTGCCACCCTTGGTCTAAGGGAGGGTATGATCCTGTTCCTTAAGTTTGGGAAAATCAATTAAAATCAAGTACTTTTAATCAACCAATAATTATAAATATGCTTTTTTCTAAAATACAATGGGCACCCTCCGAAACACTTTTTAAAATCGGTAGCTTTGGAATCCACTATTACAGTCTTATGTTTGTAATCGCTTTTTCTTTAGGTTATTACATAATGAGTAATCTTTACAAGAAAGAAAAAGTATCTGTTGAGTATATTGAACCTTTACTTTTTTATGTAGTTATTGCAACCCTTTTGGGTGCACGGCTCGGAGAAGTCTTTTTTTACAGTTGGGGATATTATCAAAATCATTTGATCGAAATTCTGCTTCCCATTCGAGAACGTGAAAACACAAGCTTATTGTTCGGGTTAATTGAAGGGTATGAGTTTACAGGTTTTAGAGGCTTGGCAAGTCATGGAGCTTCTATTGGAATTTTCACTGGTTTGTATTTGTATCAAAAAAAATATACTTATAAACCCCTTTTTTGGATTTTAGATCGATTGGTAATCCCAGTAAGTATTGGCGCAGCATTTGTACGAATTGGAAATTTCTTTAATTCAGAAATTGTTGGGAATTATACAGGCAACAATTTTGGGGTTGTATTTATAAATAGAAGAGAAATTGCGCCAAGACATCCTGCTCAACTTTATGAAGCAATTGGTTATATTGGGCTTTATTTTTTACTGCGTTATCTCTACAACAATAAAAAGATCAAAAAGAAGGCTATTTATTTGGGTTGTTTTTTGTTTCGCTTTTTGGTATTCGCTTTATCGTTGAGTTCGTCAAAGAAAGCCAAGGTGGTTTTGAAACCTATCTTCCCATTCTTTCCACAGGACAGTGGCTGAGTATTCCGATGATTCTTTTTGGTCTCTTTTTTATGTTCAAAAAACCCAAAACTAATTAAATGAGTACAAATGATCTTTTTTTGCTTCGATACCCAATTGGAAAATTCGAATGGACAACCAATCAACCTTCATCCAAAGAAAAAAAAGAAGTTTTAAGCGTTTTAAAAAACTTTCCGACTCTTATTGAACAAGAAGTAGAGGGGTTAAAAGAAAGTGAACTAAAAAGACCCTATCGAGAGGGAGGATGGACAATAGCTCAAGTTGTTCACCATTTAGCTGACAGTCATTCACACGCTTATCTTAGATCAAAACATGCATTTTTGGAGTCAACTCCAAAAATCAAAGATTATACAGAATCTGATTGGGCAAAATTAGAGGATGCTTTATCCACAGATGTTTCCCCAAGTATTTTAATGCTTAAAGGAATTCATCAAAGATGGGTAGCTTTTTTCGAATCACTTTCTGAAAGTCAATTTGAGCAAGAATACCATCATCCCGAACGATCAAAAAAGTATCCTTTGTATATTGTTATGAAACTTTATGCTTGGCACAGTATGCATCATCTTGAACACATTCGATCACTCAAAAAAAGATTGGGTATCAAATAATTAAGCCTTTAAACATCAAGATATTTAAGCTGTAATTTTTATTAATCTAATCCTCAAAGCCTTTTAATCCTGAAATAAACTTCAATAAAATTAACTACAGTACCAAAAAAAACACGGCTCTCACCGTGATTTATATTTTATAGAAAGTAGAAGTGATTTGTATCCCCCCCTACCTAGGCTTTGTTTTTATTTTGAGTATCAAACATTACGGGTGTAGCAATAAATACAGAACTATAAGTACCTACAACAACCCCTATTATCAATGCAAACATAAAGCCTCGGATTGATTCTCCACCAAATGTAAAGATTGCTAATAAAACCAATAAAGTTGTTAATGAAGTATTTAAGGTTCTACTTAATGTACTGTTTAAAGCTGAATTAACCGTGGTGTTCAATTCCCATTTAGAATGCTCATTTGTAAATTCTCGAATACGGTCAAAAACTACTACAGTATCGTTCAAAGAATATCCAATTACGGTCAAAATCGCAGCAATAAATGCTTGATTGATTTCCATGTTAAAGGGCATGATGGAGTAAGTCAATGAAAATATCCCCAGAACAATAAGCACATCGTGGAATACTGCGGCAACAGCTCCCAAAGAAAATTGCCATTTACGGAAACGCAATAAGATGTATAAGAATACAACAATTAAAGAACCAAAAACAGCTAGAAAAGAATTTTGCTTGATGTCATCCGCAATTGTTGGTCCAACTTTAATTGAGGACATTATCCCTACTGTCTTTACGTCAGATCCATTTACAAATTCATCATAAGTGATTCCTTGAGGAAGGTAAGCTTGTAAACCTGCATAAAGTTTTTCGTAAATTTCGTTATCAATTACAGTCCCCTCTTCATCAACCTTATATTTGGTTGTTATTTTTAATTGATTATCGTCTCCAAATGTTTTTGCTTCAACACTTCCAAAAGCATCAACAAGAACACTTTCTATTTCTGTTGGATTTACAATCTTATCGAAACGAACAGTGTAAGATCTTCCTCCAACAAAATCAACTCCTTGATTTAATCCTTTAAAAGTAAGTGATGTTACACTAAAAATTAATAAAACTCCTGAAATTACATAAGCTATTTTTCTTTTTTCTAAAAAGGTTATGCTCATGTTTTGAAACAATCCTTGAGTTGCAGAGGTAGCAAAAGAAACTATTTTTCCTTTGATCGAACGACCATCAATTAATAGTCTAGTAATAAAAATGGCGGTAAACAACGAAGTTGCGATACCGATCAATAAGGTAGTTGCGAATCCTTTAATTGGCCCCGTTCCAAATACAAACAGAATCAATGCTGTTAAACCTGTTGTTATGTTTGCATCTAAAATGGATGAAAGTGCGTTATCAAAACCATCAGCAACCGCTTTGAGTTGTCCTTTACCTTTTTTAAGTTCCTCACGTATGCGTTCGAAAATAAGTACGTTTGCATCAACTGAAATACCAATGGTTAGAACAATTCCTGCAATTCCAGGAAGGGTCAATACAGCACCCAATCCTGCTAAAATTCCAAAAATAAGTAAGATGTTCAATACCAGAGCTACATCGGCGAAAATACCCGATGAACCGTAATAAAAGAGCATCCAAAGTAATACGATAAATAATGCAATTACAAAAGAGTATATCCCGCTCTGAATAGCTTCTTTTCCTAGAGAAGGTCCAACAATTTCTGACTGAATGATATCTGCAGAAGCTGGCAATTTACCTGCTCTAAGAACATTGGCTAAATCAATCGCTTCATTAAGTGTAAAATTACCTGATATCTCGGAACGACCACCGGATATTGCTCCTTTGCTAACCCCAGGGGCAGAATACACAACGTCGTCCAATACAATAGCAATATTACTGGCTTCTCTGAAGGCTTTCCCTGTTAAATTTTCCCATACTCGCGCACCCTTCGAATCCATTTGCATAGATACAGAAGGTTGACCAACTTGATCATAGGATTGCAATGCGTCAACAATAACTCCTCCACTCATTGGGGGGGTGTTTTCTCTATTGGACTTTAGAATATAAAGATCAACCAACTCAGACTCCTCTTGTTCTTTTCCCCAAGCAAATCTTATGTAACGGAATTGTTGTGGCAATAATCTTCTTACTTCAGGAAGGTCAAGGTAACTCGAAACAATATTCTTATCCTTTTTAGCAAATTGAGCTAAAACAGGTCCTCCTTGATAGCCATATCCTTTGACTAGGTCCAAAATTGGATTTCCTTGTGCAATAGAAGCAGAGTCTTTTGCTTCTACATCAGCTAAAAGGTCATCAATTGCGGAAGCTTCAGTGGGTTCTTTGCTTTCTTGGACACCTTTTTCAATTAAAAGGTTGTTTGCTTGGTATAAGAAATTTACTAATTGATCGTTTTTGTATGTTTCCCAAAATTCTAATTGGGCAGTACTTTGTAATAGGTTTTTTACACGCTCGACATCACGAGCTCCTGGAAGTTCTACTAAAATTCTTCCCGAGGTACCAAGACGTTGAATGTTTGGTTGAGTTACTCCAAATTTATCAATACGCTTTCTCAATACTTCGAAAGCTGAAACAATAGATTCATCAATTTTACGGCGAACAATCGGACGTACTTGTTCATCAGTCATTTCAAAATTTATGACATCGCTCAATGTTCTGTTAGCAAAAATTTCAGGGTTTGCCAATGAAACATCTCCTTTGATTGCCTCAAAAGCTGTAAAAAAAGATTCTACATAAGGTTCATCTGTACTCTTTTGAAGAAGATCAGCATCATCCAATGCCTTGTTGAAGGTTGAATTTTTAGAATAATCCGTTAATCCTTTTAAAATATCTTTTACCGAAATTTGAAGAATTACATTAATTCCTCCTTTCAAGTCAAGACCTTTATTCAATTCTTTCCCTTTGGCATCATTGTAAGAGGTAAATCCATAAAGAGGTAAATTCCCTATTGAATCCAAATAGTTTGTTTCGATTTGTTCTCTAAGAGTAACATAGTCTGGTTGATCTTCAGCTACCCTAGTGATGGCGAAGGATTTAGCCTTATCTTCTTGGCTACTTGAAATGAAAGTAAACGAAAGTTGATAGATGCTTACAATTCCAAAAAGGATTCCGAAAATTTTTATTAGTCCGTTATTCTGCATTAGTTTGATTTTTAAGCGTGTTAAAGGCGAGCAAATATAAAATATAAGCCTAGATTTAACAACTTTATGAGGTTGTTTTGTACACAAAAAAACCGCCTGAGCGGCGGTTTTTGATGATTTTCATCTTGTTTTTTATAAATTACTGGATAAAGCTTCGTTCATTGTACGAACAGCTGCGGCACTTTTTTTGAATTTTTCTTGTTCTTTTTCATCCAAGTGAACATCTAAGATTTCTTCAACTCCATCTTTTCCCACAATACAGGGAACACCAATACAAATATCACTTTCACCATATTCACCTTCAAGATAAACCGAACAAGGTATCATTCTTTTTTGATCATTTATTATGCTGTCTACTAGATATGCTACAGAAGCTCCAGGTGCATACCATGCAGATGTCCCTAAAAGCTTGGTTAGTGTGGCACCTCCAACCATCGTTGCTGCTGCCACTTCATCTAATTCTTCTAAAGATAAATGTTGACTAACTGGAGTACCATTATAACTTGCTAAACGTGTAAGAGGAATCATTGTGGTATCTCCATGACCCCCAATAACCATTCCCTGAATGTCATTTGCAGGTTTGTCGAGAGCTTTTGATAAATAAGTTTTGAACCTTGAACTATCGAGTGCCCCACCCATACCAATGATTCGGTTTTTGGGAAGCCCTGTTTCTTTAAGGGCTAAATAGGTCATAGTGTCCATTGGGTTAGAAACTACAACAATAATTGCTTCAGGTGAATGTTCTAATATACTTTCTGCAACTGATTTTACTATTCCAGCATTTATACCTATCAACTCTTCACGAGTCATTCCTGGTTTTCTAGGTATTCCAGAGGTAATAACAACTACGTCACTACTTAAAGTTTTGGAATAGTCATTGGTTACCCCTGTGATTCG
>Ga0206123_10003818_pt1 | contig 12193 bp, 8 predicted proteins | sample Helgoland_Spring_2_FD_160086 | JGI IMG/M metagenome (GOLD analysis project Ga0206123, IMG submission 160086) | Pelagic subsurface seawater microbial communities from Kabeltonne, Helgoland, North Sea - Helgoland_Spring_Bloom_20160316_1 | ecosystem: Environmental > Aquatic > Marine > Epipelagic ... | reverse complement strand
GGTGAGGGTTTTATTGAGGGTGATATCATGCTATGTACTGTTCAGAGTATTGAACGAATACTTGACACACACCTCGAATCAGCAGAAGTCCTCATGGTGGATGAGTGTCATGAGTTTTCTAACGGGAAGACGACACTAGCAGCCATTCAGAGCTTCCCTAAGGCCGTCTACCGCTTCGGATTCACCGCTACGCCTCCGAGTGACCCCATACGCCGATACAACCTAGAAGGGGCCTTGGGGGAGGTTCTACAGGTAGTGGATACAGCCAACCTCGTTGAGGAAGGAAAATTAACAAAACCAATCATCCAGTTAATAGATAGAAGTTACGATGCTAGTGGGCTGGATGAAGATATGAGTTACCTTGGGGTGTACGACGAGTATATCGTACACAACGAAAAGAGGAACACTATAATTAAGGAGATTGTAGATGACATCAGAGGAAAACATGAAAACGCCCGTATCCTTGTTCTTACCAAATCACTTGATCACGGAAGAACCTTGGAAGACTTATTTGGAGAAGGATGCCAGTTTCTTGAAGGAGCCAACTCAATCGGAGAAAGGTATTCAAGTATATCTAGATTCCGAGACGCTAGAGGATCTAGCGTTCTCATTGGAACTAAGATATTACAAACCGGAGTTAACATCGAAGAAATTACCCATTTCATCAATGCAAGAGGAATGAAGTCGGAGATCGCCACACTACAGGCTCTAGGACGCGCTCTAAGGCGTCACCACACGAAGGACGTAGTTTATGTGTACGACTTCATGGATAAAGAAAAGTACCTCAGAGAGCATTCTGTGGCCCGCAAGAGGCACTACGAAAGAGAAGGTCACACGGTAAACGTATTATGAAAGCAAAAGAAACAATTGAGAAGCGGCTTGCCGCACTGTCTGAAGACGAAAGAAAAGAAATTGAGTCTATAATCCAAGACCTTAAGGCTGTCCTACAAGGTAGGGAAATAAGTGAAGACGTTGTGAAAAAGCTCAACAACGTCTCCATGTCTGTGGGCAATATGAAAGATAACTTTATGTGGCGTCTATTGCGTGCCGCCAAGCAAAATCATATGCTGTGATCAGGGGCTATAGAACTTCATCGTCAGCTTAGTTGCGGTAGGCTTGTGGTTTAGACCACCACCTACTCTTTTAAGCGTAAATTTATACTTATCCCCTGTAGCTACCGCAGTGGGATCTAGGAAGTTTATCCACACGCCGCCCTCGTCTTGAGTTGTAACCCTTGTGGCATAGTTGTCTCCCGCAGCCACGGTAGCATATCCCCCACCTGTATCTTTTTGAAGTTCGAAATTTAACTCGACACGGGCACTTCCGCCGTTACCACCAGCCATAGCATTTACTTCACAATAATAGCCGTTGAGCCCTGCTGGAATAGTAAACTCTCCCGCTGCGTAGGTTACTGAAGCGGTATTTAATCCTGGAGTATCCCAGGTAAGTAAAGCACCTGCTGTTGTGGGGATAGAGCCTGTGCCACTGAATCCAGCAGAAAGAAGCTCTATGGTGGTTCCACCGCCACCTCCCCCAGAACCATTAGCTGCTGCCGTAACTCTTCCTTGTGCATCTACGGTAATATCGGCGCTTGTATACGCGCCTGGAGTGACCGCAGTATTAGCAAGTTTGTCAGCAGTAACTGCATCGTTGTCAATCTGAGTAGTGCCTACAGTATCAAGATCCGCTAGAGCACCTGTGTTTGCTGTAGCTCCGTCAGCAACATTCAGCATGGTTCTTACTTCAGTCGTAGTAAGAGCCTGAGGAACTGAACCTAAACCAGAATCATTACCCAGAATAGTGTTGTTGTTGATTAGCTGATACTTTGCGTGAGTTACTGCATTGCCTTGAATCTTTCCGTTAGTCACAGCAAGATTGTCAATCTGAGTAGTGCCTACAGTATCAAGATCCGCTAAAGCACCTGTGTTCGCTGTAGCTCCGTCAGCAACATTCAGCATTGTCTGTGCTTGCGTCTTGGTTAATCCAATAGGAGAAGCAGCAGTGCCAGCCACATTTCCTAGTAGTCGATTATTAGATATAGTTTGAATTTTTGGTAAAGTTACAACAGTGTCATCAATAAGTGCTGCTGCATCAATAGTGTCTTTAGAAGCAAGAGCGCCAAGACCAGACACAGAAGAGGAATCAATACTATTGGGAATATCGTTTGTTCTGCCTGGACCTAGAACAATAATTTTACCATTAGAGGCATCGGATAACTCAACAATGCCAATATTCTGAACAAGGTCTGTCGTAGCAGTTGGCCTGACATTTGTAAGACCTCCTGTAGGAGCAACATATAAAGTGTCCCCAGAAGTGAATAAAGAGGTGTTAAGTTTACTAGCTATACCGAACGCATCTACATAACCTTCTGCATTATTAGCTAAGTCTTCAGAAAGAATTCCAACCGCTGGCATGGAGGATGCTACAGAAGCAGAAGCAACACCGATTTCGATCTCATTTGATCCTCCAACATTTCCTGTGACGTATACGGGAGTGCCTCCTGATACGCTGGTTCCTTGGGTGTTCTTACATGCAATATGAATGGCACCAAGCGTATTGCCATTAAGGTGAGCAGCGGCTCCTAGATTTATGTCTGCATCGAAATCAATTTGGCAATCAGCGTCAGCACTTAAATCTGTATTTTTTAAATGAACTAATGAAGGTGCGGAATCTGTACCTTCTACAAGAACAAAAGCCCCATTTGTATTATCAGATCTTAGCCTTACATCAGACTCACCAAGAGCACTAATCTCTAGTGGGACTGAGTTTCTTCCTAGTGCGACACGGCTTAAACCATTAAATTCTAGAAGGGTTTTAGTTGGGCCTGAGGTCGTAAACGATCCACTAGCTGCTGCAAACTCAACCTTAGTTCCTGCGCTTGCACCGAAGTTAAAGGTCGCTCCCTCGGATCCGGGGCCATATGTGCCAAGGGGCTCCCCTAGAACCTGAATTAGTGGAGAGTCGGTGTATGTGAATGTATTATTAGAATTATATATTAAATACTGCCCAGGAGTCGCCGTAGTGGTTACGTCAATCTCATCGAAATCACCAGCACCCACTATAATAGCACTAGCATCGCCAGCGCCCCCACCACCTCCACCAGTTCCAGTCGAGGCGGAAGTTACTCTTCCCTGTGCATCAACTACAACAGTAGCGTTTGTGAATGTTCCTGGTGTGTCCACGAAAACATCATCAAGTTTGTCGGCAGTAACTGCATCATCATCAATTTTAGCAGCAGTGATTGCACTACCCACGATATTAGAAGTATCAATACTGTTCGGGGCCATCCTATCGGAGGTTATGGTATTAATAGCAATATTAGAAGCATCAATAGTGTCTGCTTGGATTTTATCGCCGTCAACCGCATTCTCTGAAATGGCTCCTGGACCTACAGCCCCCTGTTGAATTTTATCCGCTGTTACGGCTTCTCCTGCAATCTTATCTGATACAACTGACGAAGTTGCAAGGATTGCCGAGGTTACAGCATTAGCATTAAGCTGTGCTGTGTCTACAGCACCATTTTGAATTTTGCTTCCAGTGATGGCACCACTGGTGATATTTGATGATTGAACGGCGCTAGGAGCAATTTTAGCAGTTGTTACTGAACCAGTACGAAGATTAACAGCACTTACTGTTTCGTCAAGAATTTTGTCTCCGGTTACTGCGTCACTAGCAATCCTTTCAGTAGTTATAGCTCCTATCGCTATTTGATTAGTGTCTACAGCGCCAGTACCGATTTTAGCATTAGTTACAGCCCCAACATCAATTTTTTCATCAGTTATGGCGCTTCCAGCAATTTCTAGGGTATCTACAGCATTAGGAGCAATTTTAGCATTTGTTATAGCATCATTATCAATGTCAGAAGTATCTAAGGTGTTTTTAAGTGCAAGCGTTCCTGAGTTACCAAGAAAGTAATTTACTGATGCCGAAACGGGGGTAGCTCCATCAGCTAAGTAATTATAAGCGCCGTCCCAATTACCGGAAGAATCTTGAGTTTTTGTATATAACCCTTTAAGAGAGCTTACATTGCCCGTGATAAGTTCTGAACTTGTAGTTCCAATAGTAACGTCATCTAATCCGGCCAAACCCACAGTTACTCCAGATAAATAAGCCACACCGTTTCCAGCAAAATCTTGCATCTTCACTTGAGATGCAAGCCTTCCTGTACTGTCTGAATGACCTATAATTATAGGATTTCCTCGCGAAGACTGTAGAAGTTGGGCACCACTAAGCTGCAAAGCTACTGATTGTCCGGTCTTATCAAAACCCGTCTGAGGATCTACAACTCTAAGTTTATCCGCTACGCTTCCTAACGCACTGTAAATCGCTACATCTGGTCCTCCAAAATTTCCTACAATTGTGCCAGATAGACCGGATAGCACCGAAGAACCATTGGTAAGTATCTCAGTAATAGCTTCTACATTTGCTGGCTCTAAACTTTCTACAACCGAAGAAATTGATGCTGTCGAAGCCTCTAAAGCACTCAATCCGCTGTCAGGGCCAAAATAAATAGATGAAGTTGAGTTTACAGTAGAGTAAGTGTCTTGCCAGTTACCAGAAAAATTAAGAACGGTGGCACTTACACTATTAATGGCTGTAGGATCTATTGTATCAACTACACTAGAAACATACCCTACAGAAGCCTCTAAAGAACTAAAATCGGCAGGAAGAGCTAGAAGTTCACCAGATACATCAGCAAGAGCACTAACGCCACTAACTGTATTCCAGCCCTCATAACTGCCGGAAACATCTGCCTCCTTAACAACATCAACTGTATCTTTTACATCTTGAGGCATTAATGCCGACGCAAAAGTGTCGTTCTCCTCAGAGGCAATAAGCCCCGTAGGTCTACCTAATTCATCGGTATCTACAAACAGTAATGATGATAGTTCCGCCATAACACTCCTCCGTCATTATGTAGTGCTATAGACTATGAGGAGAAATTTTCTTCATTCTCATTCAGCTTCGAAATCGTCGCCTAGTTCAGCTACAAGTTCATCAACAACTTTGTCAATATCGGCAAGGTCATCTATAGCCTCTTTTTCCGTTTTTACTTCCGGCATTTCCGCTACAGGCTCTAAAGATTCTTTAGCCTCTTCATCAGCCTTCTTGACCTCATCTTCTAAAGGGTCAGTGGGCTTTTCCTCAGGTTCTGTGGCCTCAGCAACATCTTCTAGATTTTCGTCGCTCTCATACTCAGCATCTTTTTCCGAAAGCTGCTCTTCAATATTACTGACTAGATTCTTGATGTCAGAAAGCTGACCTGTAATTCTCTTAAAGTCTACTTTCGAAGAAGAGGCTTCTTCTAACACTGTGTCGTACCCTGCGGTAACGAACATCTCAAGAAGGAAGTCGTTAACATCAATACACTCTACACCGTGCTTGCCTTTTAGGTTTTGAGCCATCTCAGAAAGAATACCTTTAAGAACGCTCCCCTTAGGAGCTAATCTAGAAAGAGCCTCGAAGATTACAACTTGGGTGTTGGCTAGGCTTTTGAACGAGGCTGGGTCCTGAATGTTTTGTACGTTGACTCCATACTTCTCATTGATGTTGCTTATGAACACTTCCTTCACATCCTTCTTGTATTCGAAGATTCTAGAAGCGAACTCCTGAATGTCTTTTTCCGTTACGCCTAAAGCGCCATCTACGGAAGCAAGGCAGTTAGAGAATGTTTCGAATAGGCTTTTCTTTGAAGCCAAAGCAAGGTAAGGAACCTCAACTAGAGCTTCACTTAGTGCAGCTACAGTATCCTCAGCACCCTCAAAAACCATGCTCGCAAGCTTGCTTATGGAGGGGGCGCTTGCCCAAACCATCTCAAAGTTTCTTTTGGACTCCACAATCTCTTTCTTGATAAGCTCTTGACGGCAAACCATATCGTAGATGGATTCGTTAACACCTCTCTTTAGGCTGTAGGTTCCTTCTTCTTCTAGCTGCTCTAACGTGATTCTAGGGAAATCAAACGCTTTGGAAACTGCGTTGGAGAGGTTTACCGCGTTACGAATCTCAGGGACCTGAATAATCCGGTCTAGGTTTTCTGTAAGGAAGGCGTTTAACTGAGGAACTACTTCCATAAGGTTTTGGAAAGAATCGGATCCTAGAATGTCTTCTGTTTCGGATAAACGAGCGCACTGCTCATGAAGCCTCTTTTGAACTCCAGAAAGCTTGAGTCTGTTTTCCCAGAGAGTAAGAATGTCAGTGAAGCCATCATCGGCTTTACCATACTCAGAGTAGTGAATGCTTTCAATGAAAGAGTGCATCTTTTCGTTAACAAAACCGTCAAAGGTCTCCTCATCATCAAACACGGAGGAGTCCTGAACTGTGATGTTATCGAGAGCAACATCCTCAGAAATACAGTATTTACCTGTAATAACCTTACCGCTCTCGGTAAGGTAGGTAACCTGATCGTTGTTCCCGTCCATGCTGAAAAGCATAACATTCTCTCGGATTGATCTGCCGATGCAGTCACCTAGTTTTACAAGGTGGGTAATTGTCTTATCTCTCTCTTCAAATAATCTTGAAAACATTTTATTTTCTCCGTTTAAGTTATATAGATTAGCTTTCTAGTAGCTCCTCAGCTTTTTGCTTTTGTTTTTCCACAATTCTGTACATTACTTCTTTTGCTTCATCATCCAAGGTGCGATTTAGCATAAATTCAACTGGTGTCTCGGTGCTTTCATTCGCTGTGGGTGGAGTATTTTCAGCAGACTCCATACCTGGGCCTTGATCAGCCGCCATCTGAGAGCCTTGAGCCTCCATAGCCATCTGGTCTTCTTGCTCCTTCTTCATTTCCTGTATGGTGCGATCTGCTTCCTCATCAGTCATATCAAAGTATTCTTTATATAGATTCTTTTTCGGAAGAAGCTGAAGTCCTTGCGCCGCCTGAATAACTCGAATCTTCTGCTCATCGAGGTCAAGCTTTCTTTTTGCAGACATGTCAGAAGGCTCAGGAAGCCTAATTCTAAGCTTCTTGATCAAGCTCGCAGGGAACCCACGAAGCTGTAAGTGTCTTTTGGCTAGGTTCTCTAGACCAGTCTCAACGTCAACTTGAACACGCTGAATAGTTCTAGCAAACTTAACATCTAGCTGAGATAGGTTGGCCTTTCTTTCCGGGGACTTATCTTTTTCTACAAGGTAATCCTTCGGGACCTTGAGGGCCGCGAGAAGCTTATCTCTGTAGTATCTAACATCCTCAATCTCTCCTAGGTTGGTAGCTCCAGGAAGGGTCTCAATCTTTGTGCCCTTACCATTCTTAGTGGCGACGAAGAAGTCTTCATCTAGAGACATGGGGTTATACCTAGCGTTGACCGTGGAGTTATTTCCTTGGTAGAACTTCTCCTTCTTGAACTTCTGCTTGATACGCTCAATGAACATCTCAGCTTTGCTAGTAGGCAAGTTACCTGTGTCGATATAGAAGATACGGCGCTCAGGAGCGCGAGAGAGGCGATAAATCATCATCGCGTCTTCCATCATCTTGAGAGAGCGGAAGATTCTGTGGCACAGAGCGGCAATGGACTTTCCGTAAGGGTAGAAGATGGGGTCTGATGTATGCATACGGAAGTGTACGATTTGGTGCTTATCCAACTCAATATACTTAACAGGTCTTTGGTTTCCTGTGCCGTTGTACATGACATCCATTACGTCATCAGAGGGAATCTCCTGCAAGAACTTCTTCAAGTACCCGAACTCGTTCTCCACCCTGAGAAGGTAGTTAGGATTAAGAACTTTGAGCTTCTTGATACCTTCTTCTGGTTTTTCTACGTTCAGAATCATCTCAATGAAGCAGTCTCCATACTTAACTGTGTTTCTGACGATATCCCAAAGAATTTTGTCTAGCTTAATGTCAGAGAAGAAAGATTCTACTTCCTCTACTACCATAGAATTCTCTGAGTCTACATTCCATCGTTCACCTCGGTTACCTCTCTGAGTAGCGTCATCAGCGTAAATATCAAACGCTGCGCCGACCTCAGGGTACTCATCCATCTCCTCGTACTCTCTGTATCTCTTTTTTCTATTTAATTCATTTTGAGGTACAATTGGGTTTCTTACTATGCCACCGATGGCTGGGCCGTCCTTTCCTGGAGTATCTTTTAAAACCCCAGTAGACTTTATGGTGTCTCCAGTTAAGGATGTTACCTGCCCTTGATCTAAAGCTTTCTGTACTTCTGGTTGCGCTTTTGTAGCAAAGAACTTGGCGAAGAACCTCCCAATAGGACCAGTAGGCGTATAGTAAGTTCCTGACCTTCCCGCAGAACCACCAAAGTTCGTATACCCGCTTTCGTTTACAGGCTCCTCGTTATTTTCTTCTATTTTATCAGCCATCTGTAGTCTTCCTTGCTCATAGCTCCATGAGCGGTCTTGATATTAGCGGTGTAGGAATTTGTTATCGGTAGAGGCGCATCTCCAGGCAGCGGCCTCGTACCCATGAGTTCCATAGGCGTGGTATCCAACAAGTTTTTGTAAGCATGGACAGAGAGGGCAAGACTCATAACAAGATCGTCATGGTATCCCTTTTCTGCTTGAACTTTACCGTTCTCACCGATGATGAATGTAAAAAGCTCGTCGCAGGTCCGAGTAGAGTTAATTTTGATTAAGTCTGTTCTGACTGCCTCTTCTAACTCCGCTAGGATACTCTCTCTGTTTTTTGCTGTGATTTGAAACCCTATCTCTCCCTTGTCGTCAGCCCATAAGTTCTCATACTCATAGACATTGTAGAGCCAGTCAATCAAGTTGTTTCCAATCGTGTTTCGCTCACAAATAATGTGGGCTGTATTATATAGCATACCTTCGTTAGCTAATATTTGAGCAAAATCATTTATTGCTGTCCTATTAGAGTAGAACTCGGCAACCTGTTGCCCATTATACATGTTTATTATGTGAAAAGCCGAGTAATCTCGGTCTCTACCTAGAGAAGTATCACAGGCGATCAAGTAATTGTAGTGCGGCTGAGGATCTTGCCACACGCGCATACGGTTATTGTGCTTGGTGTAATACTCTTCACTTGTCTGCTGGGCGACATCCTTGAGGATCTCACCTTCAATATAAGTGTCACCTGTACCCAGGAAGCTGCACTCATACTCCTGTAGCCACTGTTTCGTGGGCATGTTGGCCTTAGTGGTCTCTTCCCACTTATGGATGTCTAGATCCTTCTCAGCCATCTGCTCATACAGATGCTCGAACCCAGGAGTAAAATTATACTCTGGGTGTTCTTGCCAACGAATGTCTATGGGGTGGAAGGAGTTTTCCCCATCCAGAGCCTTTTGATATACCTCATGATACCAGTTACCGATACCGTTGACAGTAGAAAGCACGAAAGCACGACCACCTGTAGAAATAATCGGATAAACAGCAGCCCAAATAGTATCAATATTTTCAATGAATGCAGCCTCATCAATGATTAGTAGGGATCCAGCAAGTGATCGACCCGACTGCTTACCAGAAGGTCTCGATTTAATTACAGAGTTAGTCTTGAGTTTTAGCGTGTGTTTGTTATCCTCTACGATCCCTGGTTTCAAGAACTCTGGTAGCTCATCATACATGAGCTTGATTCTGTCCAGCACCTCGGTAGACTCAGCATCACCCTTAGAAAGAATAACTACAGACTTGTGCTTCTGGAATATGATAGTCCACAAGGACCAACCAGCAGCAATGGTAGTACATCCTGCCTGACGAAACTTACGAAGAATGTTAAATCGGTGCTCCTGGAGATTCCCTAGAATTCTTTCCTGAAAGGGGTAGAGTTTGAAGGGTACAAGCCCTCGAACTGGGTGAGTAACCTTAATGTATTTTGATATGAAGTACACTGGGTCCTCTGCACATCGCCTAAATTCTTCTAATAATTTTTCTTTTTCCATGAAAAAATCCGTAATATAATATATTATAGTATATGAATGTAAACGCTGTAATATGTACTAGGTCTAGAGAAGATATTTCTCCTACAACTCATGCAACGATAAACTATTTTAGTGATTTAGGTATTCGTGTGTGGTTGATGTGTAACCAAAGATCTATATTTTCTGCATATGAAACAGCGTTTAAGAAAGCAGAACCAGATCCTGAGGATCTATTCATCTTCTGTCATGATGATATTGAGATTCATGAACCAAAAGAAGATTTTCTAGATAAACTTATACAAGAAACAGAGTCGAGTGATGTAGGTTTTGTTGGTCCAGCAGGAACTACTGACCTAGGAAAAGATGCTGTATGGTGGGATCGTGAAAAATGGAGAGCAGGAAAGCATCGAGGTAGAGTTTTTCATGTTCATCCAGACCAAATACATCCGGTGGATACCCTTTATGGTTTCCCTGGAGAGGTAGTTGTGCTTGACGGTCTGTTCTTAGCAGCTAGGGCCGGAACAATAAGCCAAATTGGGCTAAATAAGCCAGAATACTTCGAAGGTGAGTGGGATTTTTACGATATTCACTACACAAGCAAAGCTTTCCTAGAAGGATTCACAAATAAAGCTGTAGATATCAAGATTATCCACTATTCTTTAGGTGAATTAGCGGGCAGAGAGTCTTGGCACAAAAATAGAGAGGCATTTATCTCAAAAACTGAGCTACCTCTCCAGATAGTTGATTAAAAATAGCTATTTTCAGTCCTTGGACTTCTTTTTAGCTACCTTTCTTACCGCTTTTTTAATAGGTACGGGTTGTACTTCTACTTTTTCCTCAACAACAGGCTCTACTGGAGCAGGAACAGGCGCTACCGGAGCAGGAATAGGCCCAAATTTCTTTAAAGCCATACGATATTTTGATGATCCAAGTGGGTAACCACCAGATAGGTATGTTTGTTTGTTCATAAGTTCAGGGAAGCTCGTCAAGAGTTGGAGCATCGGCAGGATCTATTGAATAAGCTTCCCTAACTGCCTTCGCTCTTGTAACATCTGTGTCTGCCATGATTAGCGAAACCAAAAGTTCATTTTCTGAATGATCGTCTACATGCATATCACTTAATCCTATCGTTACGATTTTGGTGTTTGAAGTCCTTTCCGAACTTCCTCTTATTATCTAGTATAGTAAGGTAGGTAAGTTTCTTTCGAAAGTCTTCTTGCTTCTCAAAAAACTTACCGTCCTTGTTTCTGTATTCTTTTCTGCTCTTGGTTTTTCTTCTCAAGCTAGGGCTGTCCGACTGATAATCTCGCCAGTTACCCCATCAACCACGATCTCCTCACCAGGACAGTGGATGTCCTGCTTAACAGACTTCTGACCACCAGGATCATCAGCATAACCAGTCATAACATTTAGCTTAACTCCACCCTCTGTGATACAGTTGCGTATCTTGATGAGCTTAGTCTTGGTGTTACCCATCTGCCCGTAGTCTTTATCAATGGTGATAAAGGGCAGCGCGTGGTCACGGCCAATGAAGCATGAGTCCTCAATGACAATTTCATCCACAGAGCGAAGTGAAGCTAGTGCTCTATCGCCCTTAGTGAAATCAAATAGGCAGTTCTTGATGTGAACTAGCTCCATCATGCACTGATCCTTGAGATCAGGGTTGCCTTGAGAGTGAGTTACCACTAATCCACCAGTAGACTTCTTACCGTCAGCGCGAGCCTCAGGCCAGTCAGCGACGAACGAGCAGTTCTCAATCATAAGCGTGCCTGGGAACTCGCTCGTACCAGCGTCAAAGTATGTGGCGTTGAAGCTAGGACGATCACCCTTGTAAGCATTGTCAACAAAGTGGCTATCACGGAGAATGTGATACGGCTTGGCAGAGTACGGAAGGGTATCAGGATCATACTGCTGGTAAGGAAGCTCGCGGTGAGCAAACTGAATTCCCTGAGAACCGCAGCGTAGGAAAGTACATTCCTCAACTTTCGTTCCTTCATAATTAGAAACATAAAGACCGTGCTCTCTAGGGATGTCTGTGAAGTCGCACTGTAGGAACTCACGCAGAGAAGCATTGAACTCACGGGTTCCCCACTTAAGCTGCCTAGCAAGCTCTGGGAGGATCTCTGGCGACACTCCGATGTTTCTCCAGGTATATTTTCCTGGACGCTCAGGGAACTCCTTGTGGAGGTTAGAGGACCACTGAGAGTAGCCCTTCGGTACGACCGACTCAAGGTTCTCTTTAAGTAGATCACCTTCCGTCCAGTCACCTCTACGAACATCTCCGATAGTCCCAATAGAATCTCTCTCAGGTCTCTCGGCTCTCATGGCAGGTAGAGCTACTAACTTGTTTTGCGCCGCCGTAT
>Ga0206123_10003816_pt1 | contig 12200 bp, 7 predicted proteins | sample Helgoland_Spring_2_FD_160086 | JGI IMG/M metagenome (GOLD analysis project Ga0206123, IMG submission 160086) | Pelagic subsurface seawater microbial communities from Kabeltonne, Helgoland, North Sea - Helgoland_Spring_Bloom_20160316_1 | ecosystem: Environmental > Aquatic > Marine > Epipelagic ... | reverse complement strand
TTCGATGGATATCATCAGCTTTCCAAACTGCTGAATCTGAGACATTCGATATCCTTGGAGCGTATTGGCTGGATGAACTTGAGCGAGATTTGGGATCGGATGCTTTGGGCGAGGCCGCGGTAAGCCGAGGGGTAGGTGCTTTTCTTAACCATGCCCGTAATCGGTTGTATGCCAATGTCTACAGCAGCGCCCTCAAAGGATCGAGCGCTTGGGGACAAGATCGCGGTTTTTTGGAATGGGGCTTAAAGTGGCAAGCGGAGGACATCGAAGATTATCTGTCCGAATGGTCGCTTGTGGACTCTGCCGGATTCATTACCCCGCATCCCCGCGACAGCATTGGATACATTGGAGATGGCCCTGACCAAGTCATCCAATTGGACGATGTCATTCGAGCAGAGAACCAGATTGAAACACAGCGTGCTCAAGCATTCGTGCAAAATACTTGGCGCTGGAAGGATGCATCAGAAGGACAGTGGAAGTTCAATGCCGGAGTTCGAGGACATTGGTGGCAAAACAATCAGCAAACGCAAGGACCAGGGTTGGTTGGGGGTCCACGTGGTCACCTCTCCTATCAACCACTGAAGGCTGACGATGAACCTTCGACTGTCTTTAGCTTATCTGGAGGCGTTTACTGGCAACCGGCATTCTACCGAGAAATGCGCGGATTTGACGGCACGCTAAATCCAGATATTGGCGCTCAACGTGCGATTCATACTGTGCTGGGCATGGATCGAATATTTGAAATGTACGGACGGCCTTTCAAAATGGTGGGCGAATTGTACTACAAAGACATGGACTTCCTCATACCGTATGAAATTGAAAACGTTCGCCAGCGATATTACGGGCGAAATAACAGCTCTGGTTATGCGACAGGAGCTGATTTTATGCTCAACGGTGAGTTCATCGACGGAATTCAAAGTTGGTTTCGGTTGTCGGTTCTGAAAACAGAAGAAGACCTCAACGATGACGCCTATTGGCAGTATTACAACGACGAGGGACAGCCTATCATCGCTGGCTACACGCTGAATAATGTGGTCTCGGACAGCTCAGAAATTGTTCCTGGATTCATCCCCCGACAGACAGACCAGCGTGTTAACATGAGTCTATTATTTCAAGATGAAATGCCCGGTAATGAGACCTTCAAAGTCCTCGTTAGCCTGTACTTTGGAACCGGACTCCCATTTGGCCCTCCTTCTTTTGATCGCTATAAAGATGTTTTGAGAACGCCGACTTACCGGCGGGTGGACATCGGATTTTCTCGTGAATTGTTCGACAAAATAAATGCGCCACTCGGAGGACCAACGGGATTTGTTTCCGTCGAAATATTCAATATTCTCGGAATTCGAAACACCATTAACCATACGTGGATAGAAGATGTCAATGGACGGCTTTATGCAATCCCCAATTACCTCACCAATAGACGAGTCAACTTGAAAGTGGGCGTTAATTTTTAATTGAAACCATGTCCAGATTGCACCTCAATCCACAGCGATGTGCTGCGTTATTGCTGGCTTTGACTAGCGCATTCAACGCACCCTTGATTGCGCAGTCGTACTTTTTAAATGGTACAGCCCAAGAAGCTGGAACGGACTGTTATCAACTCACAACCACACAAGGCAATCAAAATGGAGCCGTCTGGTCTGCCGACTTCATCGACTTAAGTCAGCCATTCGACCTCAATTTGACCATGAATTTTGGTGACCTTGACGTCGGTGGTGCAGACGGAATGGTGTTTGTCTTACAAGATGTTGGAACATCCGCCTTGGGACAAACTGGAGGAGGATTAGGCTTCAATGGATTCGACCCCAGCTTTGGCATTGAATTCGACACCTGGCAAAATGGGCAGTATGGGGACCTCGTCCAAGATCATATCGGATTCATTTCAGACGGAAGTGTGGACCATTCTCCACCGAGCGGTCTCGGCGGACCAGTAACAGCCAACATAGATGGAGCAAATATCGAAGACGGAGAGGACCATCCTGTGCGCATCACTTGGGACCCCAATGCGCAGATTGTTGCGGTATACTTTGATTGCGAATTGAGACTGTTCAATGAAATTGACCTCGTTGGGGATGTTTTTTCTGGACAAGAGCTCGTGTATTGGGGGTTCACAGGAAGCACCGGAGGATCGTACAACAATCAAAGTGTCTGCCTGTCCCCTACCATTTTGGCCACTGGCCCAGAGACCATGGTATGCCCGGGAGGCTCCGTGGAACTGAACGTCGTGGGAGCGCCTGGAACGGACTACGCATGGGAGCCTAGCACCTTTTTATCTGATTCTGTTGGCGCGAATGTTTGGTGCACACCCGATACATCCATCACCTATTTCGTTACCTATGATGGGTTTTGCGAAAATGACATTCAAGACAGCATTGTGGTTGAAGTCGCTGAATTGGTAGCTTCTGCCGAAGCCAGCCCCGGTCTTACCCTCAATTGCCTCATCCCATCCATTGGACTTTACGGGGGCAGCAATTTCTCAGATGGAATAGATTACCAATGGATCACCGCGAATGGAGGCAATATCGCATCCAACCTCGGCCCTAATGCCACGGTTGATGCTCCCGGCAATTACTGGCTTGTGGTTACCTCGGATGATGAGGTTTGTACGGATACCCTCGAGGTTGAAATCATCGGAGATTTTAGGACGTACGAAAGCACAGTCACTGCATCTTCAAATCAGCTCAACTGCCTCTACGATTCTGTCCTACTCACCCTTGAAACCGCGCCTGAATCCCTCCTTGAATGGATTGTTCCATCGAATGCCTCGTTCAATTGGATTGATGAGCCATTCGAACTCTGGACGGAAACCAGCGGAGTATGGCAAATTGTCACCACGCATCCAGAAAGCGGCTGTGAGACTTCTGTGTCACTGGAAATTGGTTCCGATTTCACCCCTCCAGAAGTCCATGCCGGATTTGCGGATACGCTGACCTGTTCCGTGCCGACCTCAACAGTCAGTGGCGTAGAGGTATCCCCACAGGGTTACACGCCCATTTTGGAATGGTCCTGGACCGAAGGGGCCCTTAATTCCTTCGCACCTTGGAGCAACGAAGAACCCCAGGTCCTGCTGCCTGGGACTTATTATTTGAATGTAACCTTTGAAGAAAATGGCTGCACCGGATTGGATTCTCTGGTCGTCGTGCAAGACCCTGAAGCGACCATTGACGCAAGCTCCGCACAGTTTCCAAATGTCATCTCCCCGAACAAAGATGGCAAAAATGAGCGCCTCACCTTGTACCTCGCAGAGAATCCGGACTTTCCTCTTCTGTCAATTGTTGACCAGTATGAGTTGCTCATTTTTAACCGTTGGGGCGAAGCGATCTTCTCTTCCTTCGGAGCACCCGTAGAATGGGATGGGCGCATTAACAACAAACCCGTCACTGAAGGGACATATTACTACCGCGTGCGGTATGTCATTATTTGCGGGGAAGAACAGCGAGGCGAGCGAATAGGATCGTTTGAAATCTTTCGCTGATTCAGCTTTTAAGACGCAAGTCCTTTAGCGCCTCGACAAATTGCGCTTCAGTCAAAATGGGGATTTCCTGTGCTTGGCACTTGGCATATTTTGACGCGCCCATGCGCTCATCCGCTACCAAAAAATCAACAGCTCCCTTCAAATACCGTTTGTACACCAGACCTTGGTTCGCCCCAGCTTTGCGCAATTCAGCTTTTTTCGACTGATCAAATCCACTGAGGACGAATTGCTGACCCGTCCTGAATTCCTTGGGCTTCGAAGTGCGCTCCCATGCCACCAATTCATGCAAATACTCAGATCGCTGGAGGGGTTTTGTCGATTTTTTTTTGATCGACAATTTCGTCTTGTAATGAGGAACTCGGTGGGAGTGCAATCGGATGGCGTTCACCAGTTCAGCCCAATCATTAAGCCCTCGGTTGCTGCAAGCTTCTTGAACAATGGATCCGCAAACTCGCGCATCGCTCTCCGGGTTGTGGTGATCCAATGCCCATCCAAAGTGCTTCGCGACATGCTTAATTCCATGTTTGGGTAAATCGGGCCATTGAGCGCGCGCAAGTTCAAGTGTGCAGTAAAAGGTCGGTGATTCTGCCGCATCCAATCCATGAATGGAAAACGCATGCCCCAAATGTTTACACTCTACCTCCGTGGCATTGTGTGCAACAACGGGTAAGTCTCCAATCAGCGATTTGGCTGTCGCCCAAACTTCAGCAAAGCTTGGTGCCTTCAAGGTGTCGTTCAACGTATAGTCAAAGTTCCAACGTTGCCAATCTCCGAATGACTCCACAACAGGGTGAACCAATGATCGAAATTTCCGGACCTCTTCGCCCCCTTCAATGATCACCAGACCCACCTCGCAAATATTGCCGACATCACTGGTGGCGCACTCCAAATCTAAAGCTGCAAAAGACAGGTGTTTCTCTTTACTCATCGTTTTTACTCGTATCCATTCGCCCTATTTATTCGCCTTATTTATTCGCCTGAACCATCTGAAACCGCATTCAATAAATCATCATATCCCCAGATTTCAACTCCTAGGTTTTCAGCCTTGTTCAGCTTTGACCCTGCCTTTTCGCCGGCAACCAACGCATGCGTTTTCTTGCTGACCGAACTCGAAACCTTGCCTCCTTGCTCCCTGATAATAGCCGCAAGATCCTCTCGTGCAACGGGATGTGTTCCCGTGATCACGAACGTTTTTCCCGCCAATGCACGGCCTGAGTTCATCTGAGCGCCTGCATCGTTCCGCAAGTTTACCCCATGCTCACTCAATTTAGCGATGATTGCTTGACTTTTTGGATCTTGGAAATACGCCTGAACGCTGCGAGCGATTTCCGCCCCAACCCCATGAATGGACAACACCTCTTCTTCCGTCGCTGCCTGCAAGGCCTCAATCGAGCCAAAATGGTCCGTCAACAAATTGGCTGTTTCACTTCCTACATGGCGAATGCCCAAGGCGTATAGGACCCGATGAAAGGGACGGTTCTTGGATTCTTCAATGGCATTCAATAGGTTTTTCATCTCCACCTCTCCCAATCGCTGTCTCGTTCGTGACGAAAGACGGTGCAGCAAATTTTCAAAATGTTCCCAATCTGCAAGGTCCACTCCCCAACCCTCGCTCTCCCAAGACAAGGACTCAGGCCCTCTTAACAAATCATCCGAGAAATCAGAAAGCATGGCCTTGTTCATGATGACCTCTGCCATGGGAAATGCAATGCTGGCAGCGACCAAATAATCCTGCCATGGCGCCCCCAGAACCGGAGCAATTTCCAATCCAAATGGGTCTCCCTCCGGTGAGGCGATCCATTCTTCCACAGCGGAACGACTGACGGGACTGGCATCTGGAGCCACCCGCTTTCCGTGGTTATTGCGGTAATTCCAAAGTGCCAATGCATGCATCCGCTGGCCATGTAGTCGATCAGGTACAACCTCTGAGGTTTCCTTGTACATCACAGTCGCATTGCGCCACTCATCGCTGGCCTTGTTCTTGAGCTCATACAAATCGGCCAAGGTGTCCACTCCGCCTTTGCTCACCAATAACTCAATAATTTCCGGTCCCAATCCCTCGATGTTCATAGCCTTTCGGCTTACAAAGTGCTCAATTCTTCCTCGAACTTGGGGCGGACAACCCAATACGTTCGGGCAATAGTGTTTAGCTTCTCCTTGTTTTCGCTCCAATGTCGTTGCACATTCCGGACAAACAGAAGCGTAGTCAAAGGGCAAACTGCCCGCTGCTCGAGCTGCTAAATCCACCGCAATCACCTTGGGAATAATTTCTCCACCTTTTTCGACAAAAACCGAATCGCCCAATCGGATATCCAGCGCTTTGATTTGATCTGCGTTGTGCAATGAAGCACGACGGACCGTTGTGCCTGCAATGAGAACAGGGTCGAGTTCCGCTACGGGTGTGATGGCGCCGGTTCGGCCCACTTGATACGTGACTCTGCGCAAAATGGTGGATTGCTGCTCCGACTCAAATTTGAACGCAATCGCCCACCTCGGTGATTTTGCGGTCATTCCAAGTTCACGCTGTTGGGCGAATGAATTAATCTTGATGACGATTCCATCAACCGCAAAAGGCAGGTCATGCCGATGCTCATTCCAGTGCAAAATAAAATCCATGATCCCTTCGACAGTGCCCGTGGTTTCGACCATTCGTGTCTGCGCCAACGGAACAGGAAAACCCCATGTTCCAGCCGCAAGAACGCTATCCATGTGACTTGAAAGTTCAGATGGTGGATTCACTACGCCATACAATTTGCAATCCAATCTTCGCTGAGCAACCACCGCGCTATCTTGACTTTTCAATGTACCGGCAGCCGTATTTCGAGGGTTGGCGAATTCCGGCTTTCCGGACTCTAACTGCCTGTTATTCAAATCCCTAAACCCTTCCCAAGGGAAGTATATTTCTCCTCGAATTTCTAGCGATTCGGGAGCCTCTTGTGGAAGCTTCAAAGGAACAGATCGAATGGTTCGTACGTTCGCCGTAATGTCCTCTCCGGTAATCCCGTCCCCGCGCGTTAAGGCCCGGTGCAGTTCTCTGTTTTCGTAGTGCAAAGCAATGGCCACTCCATCGTACTTCAATTCCATTACGAACTCAACGGCCTCACCTTCCAAAATTTTATCAGCACGCTCTGCCCATTCTTGAATGTCCTCTGCGTTGTAGGAATTGGACAACGAGAGCATGGGCTCGCTGTGATCAACTTTCTCGAATCGATCGGTAATGTCTCCCCCTACCCGCTGGCTTGGGGAATTTATATCGGCCCAATCAGGATGATTCGACTCTGCTTGGATTAACACTTCCATCAGCCGATCAAATTCCCGGTCTGAAATCGTCGGCTTCGCTTCAATGTAATACCGCCGGTTGTGCTCGCTCAGCGTTGCGCGCAGATCATCCAGCTCTTCCCTTGTTTTCGGTACATTATCGGTGAATTCACCCATGTGTTAAAGATAAATCGATGGGCCAAGCGTCGGCTTAAATATTCAGAGTTTCTAAAGCAATTAATCCACAATCCATTCGGAAAACATCCGAGAAATGCCTCCGGTCTACACCCACAATTTTCGTTCTTTGAATGATGCAATGGAGTATGCGACATTCTTTGTGGATCCTAAGCACTGCAGCGTTGATGCTGTCGACTGGGTGTTCCGTGCTCTACCGCTCCACCTCATCCCAGATTGCTGTTCACCCTGAACATGGGGCAGATGTGGCGATTTCCAAAGATGCGTGGAATTGGACGGAAGGATTTCATTATGAGCAATGGGGCCAAGGAATGACATGGGTAGAGCTGGATAACAAAGAGCCTGTGCACCTCATACGACTGGAGCAAGAAGGGCATTTCCCCAAGGTCCATCCGTTATTCCCTGAAGCTCGGAATCCGTATAAAAGTGTGGACGCCGGGGCGGCCTTGGGCTTGGCAATCGTTGGGTTCACTGGACAAAAACGAACCATCCAACCCGGTTTCATTTGGGGGGCCTTTATTGGTGCCGCGGCCAATGCAACGGCCCTCTTTGCACAACCCAAACGCGTTTTTCAAAAAGCTTACTACTTCGAAGGCTTGAAGAAAATGCCCTCTGGCAACCCCATCAATCCTCCGCTTAAAGTGGAAGGTTTTCACATGCATATTTCAGCAGGAGAGCACAGTTGGCATTATTTTCAGAACATGGACAAGTACCACAAAAATCGGGTTGAGTTCATGAGTGCTTCGGATGAGTCCATCGAAATTGAATATTCTAACTTAGACGAAGGTCTCAATGCAACCCTTCAGAACCAATCCTTTCAACCACCTGGTGCAGAAGGGATGTTTCAGCAAGAAGAAGGAGTGCAGATTAGCGGTCAGCTCATCGGCGTTCGTGAACACCGAGTTCAAAACATCGTGCGCTACGAATTGACCACCGAGTGGTGGGTTTACAATCCCTTCCAAATCCGGACGGACACCGCGCACATCTCTTCCTATTCAAATTGGGCTCTGTACAACTTCTCCAGCCCCGGATTTGATCGGGACCTCATCGCGGAGGGATTGGATGAAGCTCTTTTCCAAGCCATGGAATCCGATGTGTTCATTGGGAAATTGAATCGAATCGAAGATTTGGAATTGGAATGGACCAAAGACTGGGACGTCATTACCCTAGATCAACCCGATCAACCCGCCGGCAAGGTTTCAGCTGCACTGGAATCCGTTGTGACGGTTGCTGCGCATGACGGACACGGAAGCGGTTGCATCGTGAGCAGCGATGGCTATATCCTTACGAACTATCACGTCATTGCAGATGGCGAACTAGATTACACGGTGCATTTCCAAAATGGTCGGCAACGACAAGCCGAAGTGGTCCGGTACCATCCTTTGTATGATTTGGCCCTGCTTAAGGTTGATACAATTGGATTGAAACCCTTCTACATTGATGCGGACCAGCCAATTGATGTAGGCGAAGAGGCGTATGCCTTGGGGACACCGTATGACATTGATTTGGGAGCATCCGTCACAAAAGGAATCATTTCTGGAAAACGCAAAGACGGCAGCCGCACCTTGATTCAGACAGATGTGAGCATCAGTCCAGGAAACAGCGGTGGCGCGTTAATTTCCTCTTCTGGTCAGCTTATTGGGGTTGTGAATGAAAAGGTCTTGGGGATGGGAGTTGAAGGCATTGGATTCGCTATTCCAGCATTTCACATTGCCGATGCACTCATGCTTGAGTTTCGGTAATTCCGTTCAACTCTTTGATGCAATCGCCGCTCGCTGCGCAAAGATCATTCGCCAGTTCTCCTGCATATCCCGCTCTTTTTCGACAGTCTTCCAGTGCTCTTGATGAAAAAGCTCTCGCACGGCTTCCACAGCATCGCGGTGGCATTCAAGCGCCAACCAACCTTCCGAACTCAACCAGCCTTCCGTTGCACATCCTAAGATGATGCGCTTGTAAAAAACCAATGGATCACGGTCCGACACAAAAAGTGCCATGTTGGGCTCCCAATCCGTCACGCTCCGGCTCATCCCACTTTTTTCGGACTCGGGTATATACGGGGGATTGGATAAAACAACATCACAGGCTGATAGGACTGCATCTTTGGCTCCAACGCTTGCCAGGATGTCATGCTTATGCCAGTCAATAGCGAGCCCAAGGCGCTCTGCATTCGCGCTAGCTGTATGCAATGCTTCGGGTGAAACATCCAGGCCGTGCACTTCATCCATTGGCCGTTTCGCTTTCCAAGCTAGTGAAATGGCGCCGCTACCAGCTCCGATGTCCACTACTTTCCTCTTTTGAGACTTAGAAGATGAGATGTATTGCAACATCCGATGTACGAGCTCTTCCGTCTCGGGTCGAGGAATAAGCACACTTTTATTGACACACACATCAAGGCCCATAAAATGGGCAGTTCCGAGAATGTACTGCAAGGGTTCCCCGTGATTCAACCGGTCACATGCAAGAGCTAAGCGTTCCAATTGAGACTCACTTGCCACCCAATTTCCGATCAACCGGTCAGCGCGGGAAACACCACTCACGTTATCAAGCAATTGGCGAATTATGGCTTGTCGTTCGCGTGATTCAAACACAGCAATGCGATCGGTCAGCCATTGGCGTACCGCCACCGCATCATTGCTCTTCGGCCAAGGGCCGCGACCACGATGTACATCACCTGCCTTCATTCGCCTCCAAAAGCGATCCGGCCAATGAGCAAACTCGCCGTGGCGTAATTCGTCGCTAACGGAATATTGTGAACGTCACATTGACGAAGCAGCATGTTGATGTCAGGCTCATGCGGATGTTTGCCCATGGGATCCCTGAAAAAAATCACTGCATGGACCCGCCCTTCGGTAATACGAGCTGCAATCTGAGCATCTCCTCCAAGTGGACCACTTGCCAAGCATTCGATTCGAACCCCTAAAGATTCAATGCGACCGCCTGTTGTGCCCGTCCCCACTAAATGAAACTGCTCAAACCAAGATTGATTCGTTTGCACAAATTCGACAAGCGCATCTTTTTTTCCGTCATGTGCAATGAGTGCGATGGTTTGTTGATGTCTCATTTCTTTGAGCCCTTCGACCAGACTGCTGCTGCATGCGCTGGCACCGTCACCACCTTTCCCGCCTCAACGCCCCCCCATTCAACCCGGTAGGTAGAATCCAATCCGAGTTCCATTTCTATCGACTCGCCTGAAAGATTCACAGCCGTGACCACTTCATCCGCTTCTGCCCTTCGTGTCCAGGCCATTGCAACGTCAGAATCTATGGAATAAAATTCCGGCTGACCACCCACGGCACCATTCCAAAGTGCTGTGTGATCATGATTCAGTTCATTAATGAAGCGGTACAATCCTGCTTTGGTGTGGGCACCCCACTCCACCGTGTCTTTTTCAAAGAACCGTAACCGCTTGGAATTTCCTGCCTCTTGTCCACTGTAAATCAATGGCATTCCCATCAAGGTGCCTGAGAGCACCGCCATCGCATCGCCATTGGCTCCCATGCGCTCCTCAATCGTCCCATTCCACGAATTTTCATCGTGATTCGTGATGAACATCATGCGATACGCGTCTGCTCCGAATCGCTCCAACTGCCTTGGTACGGCCTGGATGATGGAGTCCACCGACCACTCGCCTTTGGCAACTTGGTTCATGATGTGGTGCATCTCCCAACCGTATGACATATCGAATGCTCGGAGATGATGTTCGGGCACCTCAGCTTCTGCAAGCATAAAGACATCCGGATTAACCCGCTCCATTTGGCGTCGAGCCTTTTCCCAAAAATCAGTCGGAACCTTTTCAGCCACGTCGCATCGATAGCCGTCGATCGCGCATTCGCGCACCCAGTATTCCAAGGCATCAGCCATAGCATCGTACAAACCGGTTTCTTTCCCATTGGCCCAATCCAATTGCGTCACATCCCACCAGTCCGTTCCTGAAGGAGGTTGCAAATTCCCCGTGTCATCCAATAAAAAATATTCAATGTGTGAATCTGTCCATTCGCTGTCGAACGCTGTGTGATTGGCAACCCAATCTAAAATTACTTTCATACCCAATTCGTGCGCCATCGCCGTCAGCGCCTTGAGATCTTCCTTCGTTCCAAAGTCAGGGTTAACGGCATAATAGTCTTTCACACTGTACGGACTTCCCATGCTTGAAGATCCCGGTGGTACCATGAAGTTATTGCTGTTCTCTCCGCCTTTGCGGTTGACCTCACCAATGGGATGAATGGGCATCAGCCATAGGATGTCTGCGCCGAGCTCTTTGAGCCGAGGAAGATCTGCTTGTAAGGCCAAAAAGGTTCCCTTCGCTGTGTGCTGCCGAACATTGACCTCATAAATCGTAGCATTTTTTGACCAAGCAGGATGAACCAAGGTGTCTTCCACAAAACCTTGGCCAATCGTACTCGCTTCAGTCGTCGGCTGTGTGGTGGGCATTTCTCCACAGGCAATCAACGCCACAATGCAACAAGAGAGGATGAACCGACTCTTGAAGAAAAGTGGCATTATTGAATTGAATTTCTGCATGACTAATTACTAAAAATCAAAAAAGAGTTGGCTGCTGTGAAATTCCGGACTCAGCTTCCGTTGAACCCTTATCATGGTCCTTCTTCGGAGCATCGTCAGATGGTGCGGGACTCTTCTCAACAAGCGAAGGCGGAGGGGTCACATCTCTCAACCAAACCGCTTGAGCTTGCGCTTCTTTTTGCTCATCCAATGCATCCAACTGCACCTCCGTGACTGGCAAACCACTCAACTTATTGCCGATGGCCCTTATGCCCTTGATTGCGATGAATTCCGAGGCGTCAAAAACCTCATCTTCACGGTCCCTCGTTTCTTTAAATCGACGGTTAAATCGAATCCGAACCCTGGGGTGGTGTGCCGTAGAGATAACACCTAATCGTGAGTTTTCATGGTCACCGATGAATGAAAATGGCTTCAGCACGGGTTCGGCAAAGAACCGCTTTACGTACCAGTCATCCTTTTCTCCTTCAAAATAAACGACTGACACAGGACGCTTCGGATGCCACTTTTCCAAGTGAATCATCTTATCGTCAAAACGGGTGTTCAGATCAAAGCTTGTAAACAAATATTCACCTGAGGAAAGGAATACCACAATGCGATCATCCGCCATGAATTCACCAAGCAGTTCGCCCCGGCCATCCGCATTCAGCGCACGTACCGTTTCATCGTACCAAACTTTTCTTGCGCCCAACGTGGATACTCCTTCCTCCGTCATTTCGATTTTTCGAATGGCGTTTTTGGATACCAAATTTCC
>Ga0206123_10003810_pt1 | contig 12220 bp, 15 predicted proteins | sample Helgoland_Spring_2_FD_160086 | JGI IMG/M metagenome (GOLD analysis project Ga0206123, IMG submission 160086) | Pelagic subsurface seawater microbial communities from Kabeltonne, Helgoland, North Sea - Helgoland_Spring_Bloom_20160316_1 | ecosystem: Environmental > Aquatic > Marine > Epipelagic ... | reverse complement strand
TCGAAAGTTCTTCTAGTATTTTTGTAGTTATTTCATCAAAATCTGGATCATCAGAATTATTATTAATTATTACATCAGGTGATAGTGGTCGCTTAAACTCAATATCAACTCCAACAACATTAGTAACCTCACCTTTCAGTGCTTTTTCATAAAGCTCTTTATTATCTCGCTCCTTCAACTTACTAAATTCAACATCTATAAAAACCTCACGATATTCAGAAATATGCTTTCTATTATATTCCTGATTTTGATGAAATAGAGATAGAACACATGCCAAAACATTTATTCCCTGTGAATCTAAAAACTCACATAAACGACTTATTCTATAAGCATTCCTTTCTCTGTCTTCTATAGTATGTCCTAAGTCTTCACCTAGAATATTTCTAAATGTATCTCCATCAATAAAAACCCATGGTTTCGAATCATCAGATAACCTTTGATATAAAAAACGACCTATAGTGGTTTTACCAGAGGCAGACATACCGATGAGCCAAATTACCATTCGTAAATACTAAGTTCCGACAAACAATATTTAATAATTGTGCAATTCATAATTTTTTCTTTGTAATTAAACTATCAAAATCAGTTTTAACTAGTTTTCCATTATCCAATTTGTATATAATTTCACATTGCTTGATAGTTGACAATCTGTGTGCAATTATAATTAAGGTTAAATCTTCGCTAACTTTATATATCTCTTCCATGATCTTAGATTCGGTTTTGTCATCTAGGGCAGATGTTGCTTCGTCTAAAACCAATATTTCTGGATTTCCATATAATGCCCTGGCAATTGCTATTCTTTGTTTTTGACCACCACTAAGTGCCAACCCCGATTCACCAACCGAAGTAACAATCCCACTTTTGCTTTGGACAAATCCCCAAAGATTTACCTTTTGAAGAACATCAACAAGTTGCTCGTGATTAAATTCTCTGCCAAAAACGATATTATCCGAGATTGAACCATCAAAAAGGTAAATATTTTGCGGAATATATCCAATTTTCTTTCGCCAAGAAGTTAGATTTTCTTCAGAAACAAGAGTCTCATCCACATACATTCGTCCAGAGCAAGGATAGTGAAATCCCATAATGATATCAACTAAGGTACTTTTTCCTGATCCACTATCGCCAACAAAAGCCAGCTTTGTTCTCTTCTGTATGCCCAAGTTAATGTTAACCAACACATTATTAGTTTCGTTGTAGTTAAATCCTACATTTTCTAATCTTATTTGCTTATGAAATTTGATGCTACAAGTGCTTATTTTTTCATAATCTGTATTTAATTCATCATAAACAAGATTTAGGGACTTGGTGTAAAATACAACCTGATTTATCCCACTAACAACTTTATTGACAGAAGGAAGTAAACGATAAAACGCCACTGCATACATCGTAACCAAAGGAATAATATCATTTGAAGGGGCAATATATATAGAGTACAGAACAATAAGTACCACTGTAACTAATGCAGTTGCCTCTAACAACAACTTTGGCAGTTGCATCAAAGTCATATATTTTGAAATTATATTCTTGTAATCTAAACTTGTGTCAAGAACTTTACCTTCCATTCTGTCGTAGTTCTGTAATAATTTAATTGATTTGTAATTCCCAAAAGTTTCGTTAGCAATTTTATAGTAATTTACTTCAATTTCGTCTCTAATTCCACCCATCGATTTTAATTTTTTAGTGATAGGACGAACTAATATAAATACTTTAAAAACCAAAAATAATATTAATAGTAAAGTTAATTTAAAATTAATATATAGTAAGACTGCGAAGATGAAAATAGTTATAAGCACTTCGGCAGTAACTGTTAAAAGAGATGAAATTATATGTGAAATATATCTTGCTTCTAGAACAATCGACTTGCTTAATAACGCACTATTATACGTGAGGAACTCACAATATCTTTTCCTTAAATAAACCTTGTATAATGAAATACCGATATCACTATATTTTTGTGCAGAAAAGTTATAAACCTTGTAATTAAAAAAAGTTACAAGCAACACCTTTAATAAGAAAACAATGATTAATAAGAAAGAAAAAATAAGAATAACTTGATTTAAAGTAGAAAAATTGAAATAACGACATAAATATATATAAAAGCTTTTTTCTTGAATTGCTTCAGGATTTGAAAGTAATGTAATGTATGGTAAAATTGCTGTAATACCTACAATTTCAAAGAGTGATACAATAATGGAAAACCCGATAAGAAATATGATTACAATACGATCCTTTTTACTTAAAAGGTAATTAAATTTGTTTAGAAAGTTATACACTCCAATCATGAAAAGCTTTTCCAACCAATTAATCTTTTAATATTGCGCCTAATCTTAACTTTCAATAAATCAATTTCTTCAGCTAAAGAAAAATGCACTTTATTTTGCATTAGAATTTTGTGTAGATTACTACGATTCAAATCCAAATGTTTTAAATAATTCTTATCTATATGTTCTAGTAAACCGAATGCAACTTTACGTCTTGCTTTAGTATTTATAACTTTTTTCCATTTATTACTATTACTCTCAATCTTTTGGAAATTTTCCACATTTTTGTCACCTAAACTTCCTGACAGGTTTTCTTTTTTATATTCAGATAAAATTAAAGGGTCATAGGGTAAATTAAGATATGTAAATAATTCTTTTATTACAGAATCATTATTTTGACTGACTAGTTCTTCGTAACTAATCAAATATGATTCATTTTTATACTTTTCATAGCCGTTTGCTATTAAACTAAAGCCTGCTTCAAAATCCCTATCATAGTAATCGAATCTTTTAATACTTCCATTATTAAAACTCATTATATAAGAAGCCAAAATATCTAATGGATGTCTTAATAAAAATATAAATTTTGCATTCGGAAAAATTCTTTTTATAAAATCAATAATAAAAAAATATCTAGGTGTTTTATCAACAAAATAATCAGATTTTGAATCAGATAAATTGTTATAAATCTGTAATGAGAAATCTCTTATATATTGATAGATATCTTCTTCACCGTGCTGTAGAGATTCCGAAAATTCCTTAACGGCTAACCTTAAGGTTTCGCAACTATAATCTGAAGATACATTTTCATAACCATCTAATGCGGCAAGATTGAGTAAAAACCAAGGTTCACTACAAGAAGATACATTTTCATGACTCATCAATATTTTTTGAAGTAGTGTAGAGCCCGATCTAGGTAGTGAAAATATAAATATTACATTCTTCAAAGCATCGTGAGTATTGATAATTAAGTATTAAAGAAGAAATATTTGCAAGATAACGAGCTTTATTTCTTTTGATGATAAGTTAGATTTTATTAGAAAATATGATTATTTTTGCTTACAATGAAATCACTTCAGTTTCATAATTATTTTTACTAATTGACAGTATTAAAATGAACCAAAAGATTCTATACTTTTTTTGATTATATTTAAATTTGGTCTAGGTGTAACATTATCGTATGCACACTTCACATGTAGAAACCAAATACCATTTAAATCCTCCGCTTGATTCAAAGCTTTTTCAAATTCTAAAATTGTATGTATTGTCTTACCGCAACACTTTAAACCCACTGCCTTTCCAACACCAAGATAGTTTATGTGTTCTTGATAGCTTTTTTGCCCGCCCGTACTTTTATTTGATTCATTGTCGAATACTATGTAAATTAATTTCCCCTTAAGATTAGATGCGTATCTTGCGGCAGTGGTTATACCTCCCAAATGCATTGCATATTCAGCATCGCCACCACAAACAATAATTTTTTTCTCGGCCAAGTATGCTCCAAGTCCAACACTAAGTGCACCTCCCATATTTCCTGCCATGTAAAAGTTACTAGTGTTTGGCATAAATGAGTACATTTCTCGTGCTGTATTACCAGTTGTTCCCACAAAAGTATATTCACTGTCCTTATATAATGAATCTAGCCTTTTTAAATACTCACTACGTGAAATATAACGGGTTAAATTTAATTGATGTTTTTTATCCAAAACTACTTCTGAAAAGAACCCGCTTCTCAATAATAATATCTTTTGCTCATTTTCAGCAGAAAGTATTTGGTCAATAACTTTTATCTTATCACTCACCAGAACTTCCGATTTATAACCATATGCCTCGACCAAATCAGGCAAATGAGTGGCCAAGTGCTTGTGCTGAATCTCGCTATCGCCATCTTTGTAAGTCCGCCAACTAACAATAATAGGAAATGTAACCTCATAAGGTTTCAACAAGCTTGTAATACAACTCCCCATATTAGTTAACCCTGAAGACTGAACGATAACGATTGGACGTTTACCCGACATTTTTATTCCTGCAGCAACAGAACAAGCAACTGCCTCACTTGCACAAGGTAAATATTCTAATCGTTCACCCCCGTTGATACTTCCATTTATTAAGTTTTTCGCAAACGAGCATGGAACCACGCATAAGTGTGTGTATCCCTCTATAACTAGATTATTAATAAAATCTTCAGTATCTATCATTATGTTAAGTGCTCAATGGAGATTCTATTTGTAAGCTCAACATCTGCCTGATAAATTTCGCCGAAATGACAAATTATTGAACCGGGCAAATCACTTCTAGGAGTGTACATGACGATATTCTTATCCTGCGGAACAACCTTACCGTTAAAATATGTACATAGCAAAGGCTGATTATTCTGACTGGGTATGTAATTGGCAAACCTATCCATCACTGCCTGCTTACTTTTAATCACTCTTTGTCGTAGAGTGTCATGAATAGCCATAGATCCATACAACGAAAGCAAAATATGATAAGGTCCTGTTACTTTTTTTTCGTGGTGAGTCTCTAAGTTGAAATAAAATTTTGATGTAGATTTGGGTGTGAGTTTGTTTTTATATGCAATAAAACAAGCTCCCGTTAAACCAAACAAGCCTTTACAGGAACTAAACGCAGTAACATCACATAATTCATGATGTCCCTCAAGACCAATTGAGCCAGTAGAGTCAACATAAAGGAAAGCACCCAATTCATCAGCTTTTTTTCGTATGACTGACAAATCAACTTTAAACGCATGGCTAGTCTCGGTGTAAGCACACAAAACCCAATCGAAATTCCCTTTAATAGAAGAAATTTCATCGTATTTACAAATTCTTACATCACAATTTTTTGGTAATAACTGGGTTAACCTATCACTGTAATAACCAGTCGATATTAGCAATACATTTCCAGTTACAAAACTATGTGCCGCAAGTTCCAATGCAAATGTCGCAGAACCTTGTGCAGTTACGACTTTGTCTTGACCTGATTTTTCTTTTATCCAGTCAATAACCTTAGTGTGTATTTTTTTATACTCATCATCTCCACGACCAAAAACAGGTTTTATTGACGCTAAATTCTCATATAGAACAGCAGCAGGCCCTGGGGTTAACATGAGCTTTCTATTATTAATAAAAGTTATAGACTTAAGTGCTCGCTGCCTTATTTCTGTGCTACTTATTCCCTCAGTTCTCGGCAAAACAAGCAATCTATTTTTGGGTATTGGATTAGAGTTGTCATGTCCATGCACTAAAAAGTCAATATCGTACTCATCCAGTACATCTTCAGTGATTAACCAAGGCGTGGGAACAACCTCATCAACCCCTTTGAGTGCTTCCAAAATTTCTTTCCGATCAACAAAAGGAAGTTCTGCTTGATAGCCCTTAAAACTTAGAATTTGTTCATCAGTCGTTAACCCAATAACAACACTGCCATATTCACTGGCTTTTTGAATTAAACGTATGTGCCCATGATGAATAATTGTAGCAGACATATCCACCATTACTCGCTTTGATCGGCTTGATTCTTTCATTTTTAATTAGTACCAGGAACAAATTCTAAAATTTCTTTTATGGACATACAGTCAGTCTCTGCCTCAAAACTACGCCCATTTTCTAGAATCAACTTTGCGACTTTCAGCATAGCAGGATATGCAGCTCTAAGCATATGATTGGCAGATATAACGATATTTACTCCCATCTCGATAAACTCTTCAATAGTAACGGAATTAAAACTAGTAGGAACTACCACGACAGGAGTATCTTTGTCTTTATCCCTAAACTTTTGCATAAATTCCACAATTTCATCTGGGCTTTTCTTTCTCGAATGAATCATGATGCCGTCCGCACCTGCTTCGACATATTTCGAAGCTCTATTTAAGGCATCCTCCATACCTGCATCTAAGATCAAAGATTCTATCCTAGCAATAATCATAAAGTCATCGCAGACTTGAGCTTTTTTTCCAGCCTTAATTTTTCTACAGAAAGAATCTATATCATCTTGAGTTTGCTTTACCTCATTTCCTAATAATGAGTTTTTCTTTAATCCGGTCTTATCTTCTATCACAACAGCACTAACCCCGACCCTCTCCAGACTTTTAACTGTGAATTCAAAGTGCTCAATTTTGCCTCCAGTATCTGCGTCAAAAATCATTGGTTTTGTGGTAACTTCAAAAATATCGTTAACTACATTAATTCTTGATGTTATGTCCACCGCTTCTATGTCAGGTTTACCTTTAGAAGTAGAGTCGGTAAGAGAGCTAGACCAGATTCCATCAAATGAAGTTCTGACACCGTTCCTTTGAGCAACTGTATTTTCTGCAATAAGAGCACTAAGAGCGTTGTGAGCTTCGAGTATTTTAACGATCCTCTTATTTTTAATTAATTGCCTTAACCTTTGTTGTCTGGTGGCGGTAGTGACGCCAAGTTTCATCAATTGATTTTTGATATTTTGATCACTGATTTCAGAGCTGTATTCAACTTCTACTAATCTCCCCCCCCACATAGACAGTAAATCGATAACTTCAGTTCGATACTTGGAATGGTCATTTGTAGTCCAATCATCACCATGAATTACATAGTCTGGCTTCAAACATAGTAAATTATCTTTGTAACTTGCAGAGTCTTGGGGAATTACCTTAGAAACCATTGCTAAACACTCGATCACCTCTAGTCGTTGCTTATATTTGAGGTAGGATTCATCATTTAGTTCGCTGATTGCTGAAGATGTCATCAATCCCACAGTAACCTCGCCATATTTTTCAGCCTCTTTGAGAATTTTAGCATGACCAGCATGAAGTAAGTCTGCAATTAATGAAACATACACTGTTTTGATTTTCATTTAGATAAGTTAAGTTAAGTTAAGTTAAGTTAAACGTATATTTATTTTTTAAATCATTAACCAGGTTGATCACATAAATTTGATATTTCACTGACTACAAAATCTAGTTCGCCTTGATTAAGATAAGGACTCATGGGAAGACTGAGACACTGGTTTGCCACTTTTTCAGCAACTGGGAAATCTCCTTCCTTACGCCCAAGATTTTCAAACACTGGTTGCTGGTGCAAAGGTACAGAATAGTAGGAAACCGATAGAATCTCTTTTTGTTTGAGGGATTTATTTATCAAAACTGTCCACACATTCAAGAAAACGCACAAGATCCATTAGATCTCCTTCAAGAATGTTCCAAACAAGATGCCAATCGATTTTATCGTATGCATGAACGGATAGGTTTCTAAACCCAACTGCTTTCTTTAGGTTTTCTCCAAGTTCATTGGGAATGAATTTTTTTTCGGATAGGCGATCAAAACTTTCAGCCATAGACATAGCTGGTGCATCATCGAGTGAAGATAAAATATGGTTGGCAATATCGACACAGAGTTGAACAGAACGCTCCAGGTTTAAAGCAATGATATCCTGAATGTCGATATCCTGAAGTAAGTCATCCAGACTCTCGGGCTTTTTAGATTCGATTCGATCCAAACACTTACGAAGGCTTTCCAGTTTTGTTTTTATGACGATAGAATTCATTAGGAAACGGTAGCTTGATTTTTCTTAGCTAAGAATCTCTTTCTCCGCTGATCGAGCATATTCTCCCAAGCGGGCATGAAATCAGTACGCCAATCCATTAATCGAATATAGAGAACCCCCAGTAAGTGGTCTTGTTGTTGATAAATCTTTTTACCGTTGCACAAAATCTCCTGAAGGAGTGGACCATCAATTTTTGAAAGATCAATCAGATCGATTGGAACAGCTAGGAAATCTGTAATTCGCTCCACGCATTCGCGGTGAAAATCTACGCTCCATTTGGATGAACGCCAAATACCGAGATCCAAATCACTATCGGGGCGTTGCCGATCTTTTGCCCGGGAACCAAAGATAATCATTAGGTCAATATCAACACGCTTTTCTGCCCAGTTGATAAGATTGTCTTTTAGTTCCTGGTTCAAAATCAGGGATTAGAAAGTTGTTGCATCACCTTTTCAATATTCTTCGAATATGCCGGTATGCGACTGGCAATGGATTCAGCCAGTTCCTCAACATAGGTATGACTAGTAAGGTTACGATCATCTAGCATTTGCAAAAGTTTCTTAGAAATTTCTTCCTTGTAAAGGCTTGCTTTCAGTCCTGTACGAATGACTTCCCTGGGACTATTGGCAGATAAATTATGCTCGGTAAGCAAATAAGCCTTTAAATATTTCCAGAATGCTTCGGTGCTATATTCAAACCTTTGAATCATAGCATCCCTCAAAATGATATTTTCTTTGTCTTCCAAGTAAGAAGGAACCAATTCCTGTAAACTCGCAAGTGCCCGCTCGGTTTGTTCTCTTTTTAGTTGGATATCCAAAGCAGTATTTTTTCTTTTTCGATCTGTTCGGTCAAAGCGGAATTGATGTCTTTTAAATCCACAAGATCGAGCATAACAGGAATAGTAGAATATTCCCATTGATCACGAATGAGGGATAGATCGCACCGATCAATCTCCGTACCACTTATGGCAAGGTCGGCATCGGAACCCTCTTCCTCATCCCCTCGGGCACGAGAACCAAATAAAAAAACTTCAAATTTTTTGGCCGGCACGGCACGGGAAAACACATCAAACATTTGGTCCTGATAACGGGCAAGGGTGCCTGGGAATTTGGTGAGGATGGTCACGATAGTTTATCAACTCTATCCACCATAAATAAGCACTCTAGAGGAATTGATTTCATTTCTTAAAATTTCGTTTCGAATCGTTTTCTGGGAAATTAAATCTACCCGTCTTTGAAACAGCTGTTCCATATCGGTTTTAAAATCCATAAATTGATCGAAAGAACCGTGAAAATCTTCTCTTTTAAAATCTATAAACAAATCAATATCACTTTTATCCGAAAATTTATCGGTCAATACAGATCCAAATACATAAGCTGCATTAACTCGATAATTCTTACAGATTTCCTTAATTTTATCTAATCTGTGATTTATAAAATCTGGTATCATAAATTAATTTAACAAGGCTTTAAGGGTAACAACTAAATTTAGCATTTTCTAAATTACCTGCTCTTTCTTGAGTAATCCAAGAAATTCTTCGTAACTGTATGTATCTTCACCTTTACGCTCTTCCCAAGATTTTATGTCTTCTAGGTCTTCCTGCAGGCTAGCCTTGAGAGCATCATTTACTAACTCTGACATGGACTGCTTCGTCTCAGAAGATTTGAGCTTCAATGCCTGAAGGATGGTGTCTTCAAGATTGAGGGTTATTGTAGGCATGAAAGAATTTGAAGATATATCGTGAGATTAGGATTTTTCTATTTTGGAGATCGCATCAATCACCTCTGACTGATCTTCCTGAGTGAGGTAAGGACTCATAGGCAGACTTAAGCATTGATTTGCTACTTTTTCAGCAACGGGAAAATCCCTTACTTGATGAGCAAGGTTCTTGAATACAGGTTGGAGATGAAGAGGTACGGAGTAATATGAAACGGAGGGAATATCATTTTCCTTTAGTTTATTTTTGATATCTTCTCGGTTTTGTATAAGTATGGTACACTGAGCGAAAACTGAAGTATTATTCCCACCAATTGTCGGGGTTTCCAGACCATCGAGATGGGCTAATCTTTCTGAGTAAGTTTGGCCAAGAGTCTCCCGCTTTTGGACTTCATCCGGAAACACTTCCAAAATTTCTAAAAGGATGGCTGCCTGTATGGTATCCATACGGCCATTTATACCCAAGATCGGATGGTGATGCTTGCGTTCCTGTCCGTGTACCCGAATCCAACGGAATTTTTCAGCCATCTCATCATCGTTGGTAAATAAGGCACCCCCATCCCCATAACAACCAAGGGGTTTGGATGGAAAAAAGGATGTGCTGCCGATGGTTGATAGATTGCAGGATTTTTTACTTTTGTAGGTTGCACCAAAGCTTTGTGCGGCGTCTTCAATAACAGGTAATTGATATTTCTTTGCAATCTCGTTGATGGCATCCATATCCGGGCATTGACCGTAGATGGAAACTGGCATAATTGCTTTGGTCTTTTCAGTAATGGCAGCTTCCAATAGAGTTTCATCCATATTCCAGGTATCTGGACGAATATCTACAAATACAGGTTTTGCCCCCAGAAGTGCAATGACTTCAGCAGTTGAGATCCAAGTGTAGGGAACAGTGATAACCTCATCCCCTGCGCCAATGCCCAATGCCATCAAAGCAATAAGCAAGGAATCGGTACCGCTGGATACGGTTACGCAATGCTTGGAACCGGTGTATTGAGCCAGTTTTTCCTCCACCTCATGAACTTCTGGACCCAATATAAATTGGCCATGTTCCATCACCTGTTGTATACGAGCATTAATCTTATCTCCGATGAGTTGGTGCCTGGATTTTAGATCAATGAATTGCATAAATTTTACTTCTGAAGATCTTATCTAATCCCATTTGATGTCGGGAAGTTTTTGTTCTGAACGAACTTCTTTAATGATGTTCAACCAATCTTCGGCATTTTCATCTGAGATGAGATTTTTATTTTTTAACTTCTCTGCAAGTTCTGCACCTGTAATGGTCTTCTTTTTAGTAGGCATAGATTTAGTTTCATCCTCTTTCTTGATAAGATGAACTCCCCTTTTGATTTGTTTTCCTTTGCGTAAGGGAGCAAGACTTCGTTGCAACCTTTCAAACCGATCCCAAATAGTCTCGGACTTTTCCCGCTCAATTTGCTTGGGTCCCTTGAGCACCTTCATCGAAAGAGTGGGTTTATCTTTTTGGTTATCGGACATGAAAAAACGGAAAGCTCCTTAAAGTTCTCCTAGTTTAGTAAAAATGGAGGGCAAGGAGGTGACGGTAAAAACAACCAAGCTAAGAAACAAAGGGATTGATCACTCTGACTCCAAAATAATCTTTTTCGGTTGAGAAATCTTCGCTTAGAATGGACTTACATCCGCAAACCTTAGCCGCCGCGATGATTAAGGCATCCCACCAGGACAGCGAATAGATACTAATAGCTTGATAGGCAGTCTTAAGAAGCTCGAAGTCCAGAATTACTGGATTCCATTTCTCAAGCTCTTCAATGTCGCTCCATGCATCAGAAGCAGAGAGGGGCATTCTAATTTTTTTGGTAACGGTAACAAAGTACTCGTTCAAAACTTGAGTTGAAATATACCCAGTCTTATTTTCCCATAGTTTTGAAAGGCACTCTGAAGCAATCAATTGCTTTCTTTCGTCAGCAGAATCTCGAAAGTAGACAAAAATATTAGTATCTACAAAAGTATTCTCAGTCATAAAGAGATTCACGCGAAGGATATTTATCTCCGGGTGAACTTAGGACTTGTGGCTTTTTGGACAGAAATGATTCTTTGGCCCTATCATAATCCAGATCAAGTTTCATTTTTGTCTTCAATTCGTTCCCCAACATTCGAGAAAGACTGGAATCGTGCTTGGCTGCCCAAACTTTCGCCCACTTGGCTACATTTTCTTCTAGCGTAATTGTCACATTTTTCATGTTACACGAAAATAGTGTGTAAATTCAGGGTATGCAAAATAAATTTTCCTTGAAAATCTTTCCTCATATTTAAGATTTTCAAGGTTAATTGCCATTTTCGGCTGCTTCGCACATGCTCTTTATTATCTGTTCAAATGGAACAGATGGTTTCCATCCAAGTATATTTTGAGCCTTGGATGAATCGCCACAGAGATGAACGGGTTCATTTGGGCGAACAAACTTCGGGTTAATGCGGATATGTTTTTGATGATCGAGTCCAAAATATTTGAAAGAAAGTTGGAGGAAATCGGAAAGCTTATGCGTTTTTCCAGTAGCTAAAATATAATCATCTGCTTGTTCTTGCTGGAGCATCATCCACATGCCCAAAACATAATCCGGTGCATATCCCCAGTCCCGCTCAATATCCAAATTACCAAGTTCTAAAAATTCCGTCTTTCCTTGGGCAATGGATGCCGCTCCCCGAATAATTTTTTGGGTAACAAAGTTTTCTCC
>Ga0206123_10003809_pt1 | contig 12221 bp, 7 predicted proteins | sample Helgoland_Spring_2_FD_160086 | JGI IMG/M metagenome (GOLD analysis project Ga0206123, IMG submission 160086) | Pelagic subsurface seawater microbial communities from Kabeltonne, Helgoland, North Sea - Helgoland_Spring_Bloom_20160316_1 | ecosystem: Environmental > Aquatic > Marine > Epipelagic ... | reverse complement strand
ATAATACAGGCAGTTACGAGGGAAGTAATACCGCCGAAGATAGTTTGTGGATAGACACTAGTTAGTTCCCGTCCATAAATAGACGAAATTCAGTCGAAACTGCAAAACTAGAAATAAGTTAGGCATATATTACAGGCACTTACGAGGGAAGTAATACCGCCGAAGATAGTTTGTGGATAGACACTGGTTAATGCCGCTCAAAATAATAAAACTAACCCTGGACAACGACTATGGCCTGGCTTACAAACCGACCCATTGGACTAAACATCAATGAAGAAGAGGCCTTTGCTGGCTACACAATATTCTGCTCTGTTAGTGGCCACCACGCTACTATGGTTGATATGGAAGGACAGGTGGTGCACCAGTGGCATCATGAGGAAGGCATACAGCACCTGAAATTACTGGACAACGGTAACCTGCTTATTCAGACGGTCCCACGAAAAGATGCGGAGGGCCGCGAAAACTCGGGTGGTTCAGCGGGCGCAATGCTTGAACTTAACGCCGCCGGTGAAACTGTCTGGGAGAATCGAGACATTGCGCAGCACCATGATTATGTCAGATTGGCCAATGGTAATACGGTCTATCTGGCCTGGGAGGCCATTCCATTGGAGATTTCCACTCAAATCAGGGGCGGGCATCATCACGAAGAAGACCCGGAATTTATGTGGGGTGATGTGGTGCGTGAAATTACTCCAGCAGGCGAACTTGTTAAAGAGTGGCGCTCATGGGAACACCTTGATTTAGCAGAAGACGTAATCTGCCCGCTTGAAAGTCACAAGGAATGGACCCATGCCAACTCATTGGAAGTACTTGATGATGGGAATTGGCTCATCTCATTTCGCTTGACCAGCACAGTTGTCATTGTTGATTACAATAGCGGGGATATTGTCTGGCGCTGGGGTCCAAACCAGGTCGCTGCTGACCATGATCACAAAAAAAAGGGGCCGGGAGAATTGTCCCACCAACACAACGCCCAGATGTTGCCCAATGGGAACATTATGGTGTTCGACAATGGATGTCATCGCAAACGTGGCCCGGCTTTTTCCCGGATTGTGGAAATTGACAAAGAAACTCGGGATTTTGTCTGGGTTTACACCAGCCCGGTACTGTTGGCATTTTATAGTTTTATGGTCAGCGGATGCCAACGCCTGCCAAATGGAAATACCCTGATTACTGAGGGTGCATCGGGTCGATTGTTTGAGGTTACAAAAAAACGCAAGGTTGTCTGGGAATACATTAGCCCCTGGTCACTAACGAGCAAATTTGGTTCAACCCCTGCAGTGTTTCGTTCTTACCGCATAGGTCTTGGTGATCCGCGGTTGGACAGGCTGGAACTCTCAAGGGAAAAGTATAGCGAACTGAATTTTGCTATTGCCAATGGCGAGATCCAGACTGAACCTGAATATGCACCTGAAAGCGAACAGGAAAATATCCCGTCGGAAGAGAACAAGTAATACCTTTGAAAAACTGAATAGAATTGTAAAAAGGCTTAGATCCTCTTATTGAGGGAATGACTGTCGAGGCGGTCTATTTCCTCTGCCAGTCACGACCCGGCAAGCGAATGTAGAATCCCGTCGGTGTCATTTCGATGGTTTTCTTGCCTGCGAGTTTTTCCACCGCATCAACCTCAAGATTATTTGCTGAGGCTATGCGCTCATATTCTTCCCTACGACGGTCGTTCACACTCGCGACCAGGGCGCGGATTTCGCTGTTGGGACGCGCGACGGCGCCAATATAACCGCTGGCATCTTCGCCAATCAAACCATTTTGCTTGGCTTCATCAATTGTCATTGCTGCAGGTGCAGAGAAACTAATCAACATCAGCGCGATAAGTGCAAATGCGGCCTGTATCCTATTTTTCATATTCATATCCACACTCCTAGAAGATGCCCTGGTCTTTGCTGAAAAGATCATCAAGTTCTTTATCTACCTTGACCAGTATTTCATGCTTGATATTGACATTAAGGTTGATCGTGATGGGTTCATCGGTTGCCAGTTTGACAGTCGGGGTACATGCAACGGCGCCCAGCATCAGCAACACCATCAACACAACCGTCTGCACCATTTTCTGTGCCATCTCCAGCAAGAACGTTAATTTATTCATCGGTTTCTCTCACCCACTTTCATTGTTTTCGATTATATCCCACCGCCACGCTGTTTGATTGTTAATTTACAGGTTGTTTACTTAACCGCTGCTGAACACGTTTGCTGAAAGTATCAGAGGCTTGAAGTGACTCAAGCAGCGCTGGCAGGTTCTCCGACACATTTAGCTTGAAATTTATCGGCCTGCCCTTTTCTACCTCAGGGCTGTGACCTTGCAGCTTCACCAAAAGATTAAGATCACCGTTTGGAACAAGGTTTACATCGACATCCATTTGTCGGTAGATAAAATTTCGCAGGGCCTTGATGGCGAGGGACAAGCCAGGAGAGGCCTCGGGCAGGTTTCCCTGGTACGACAAGTTGCCGCCCGGTGGACGACTGGAAAGCTTTCCGAAAGGAATTGATGGTTTCCCCGATGAAAGAACCACTGATAAATTGCCGTCAAGGATGCCATCCCCTTTGATATCTTCACCCTCCAGCAGTAACACATTGGCGACCGGCAACCCGGATACACTCACATCAAATTCAGTGTCGCCCGTTTCAAGCAGGTAAGTGAAGTCGGAGGTCTGGATCCTGGCGCCAAGCAGGTCTGCCTGAAAGTTGCTGATGGCCGCTTGTTCAAGATCCGATTGCATCAACATTTTGATATTCTCTACCGGTACACCTGCATCCAGCGCCGCAATACTCAAGCTGCCGGGTAATAATTTGAGACTAGATCCTGCAATCAAATGGGGGAAATTGGCTGCCAGTCCGGAGAGTTTGATCTCATCGTAGTGAGCAGCCCCCTCGGCAATTGAAATATCACCCTTTGCGTCTATCTCCGCAGACCCTTCCTGCCACCTTGCCTTCCCGGCCAGATTAAGTTTCAGGGTGCCGCTACTCAGGTCATAGGCAGAGCGCCAACCGGATAATTCGGTTTTGAGCAGCGATTGCGTGACCTTGTGGTCAATCAGCAGGGAGAAGTCTGCAACATCGACGCTCGTGTTTGCCAAAATATCAAATGCCAATGGGGTTGCGCTCCTTGAGGTACGAGCCCTGGCAACCCCCTTTAGTTTTAGCTCTGGACTCTGAAACTGTATAGATTCCAGGTTGAGTTGTGCATTTCGAAAGGCCAGTCTCTGGTCAAGCAACTTTAACTCGGGAATTCGAAGCGACCATTCTGATCGGTTCATCAGGAAGGTGTTGCGATTGTGGTCCCAGGTGATCCGGGTCGGCACCTTTGATTTCAGGCCAACATCCATTGACGGCAGCGCGAGATCAAACGCGGTGTTCTCGAGCAGGTCCAGGTTCAGAGTGCCTTCATCGAGGTTGAAGTCCACCCCGCCAGCGAACGAACCAAATGCCAACAATGCTGCAGGGTCATCGGAGGAGACTGTGGCTTCCAGTTTAAGACTACCAATGGTTTTCAGGGACGTCAGCAGGTTTGAAAGCGGTGCTTGAAGGGTTGTGCCAGCGAACAAGCTCGCCAGCTTCCCGCGGGTCAAAGCCAGTTTTAGCTGTATTTCAGGAGGGCTGACCAATTCGACCAAATAAGGTAAACCCTCGTATTGAATGCCATCAACTGCCAGGGTGAGCTGTTTCGTTGCAAGGGTCGCAGTCTCATTGGCAATTACCAATTCCACCTCACCGCGAACGCTGGCATTTTTAAAGCCCTGATGGCGCGCAATATTCTCGACGCCAAATGTCAATTTTGACTGTAAATCCAGGTCCTCGATCAATTGTCCGGACTGTTTTGACGTCGACAGGGACCCTGAACTCTCGGCCAGTCGAATCGGCGCTCCATCTGAATCGCTCGAGACAATCATGTGCCAGTCAACTTGAGCCGAACCCGTCAGGGCTGCCACCACATCATCAGCAACGGCTTCGAAGGTAGCCTGAGTATTGAAGGTTAAGCGCACAGTGCTTGCATCGGATACCGCGAAGACTGTTTTATCCAGCGTCATCTCCCGGGCTTTAATATTTATCCCTGTAGAAGACACCTTAAATTGACTATCCTCGACCACAAGCTGTAATGGGCCGTGAATTTTGGTCTCGCCGACGACCGGTAAATCCGTAGTGATGTCTAATTCGGATTCCACCTGTAATGTTAATTGGCGCCAGTTAGTTCCCCAGGGTATTTTGCCCCTGGCATTTACGCTAATGCTGCCGTCTAAAGGCGTATTGTCAAGCACAGCGACCAGGTCACTTTTGAGTAGCGACTGGTTTTCCATTATTGCCTGTACAAATCTGAATACTTTGTTTGTCACCTTAAGTGTTGCAGATAATTCAACCTGATTGCTAACCAGGTCCGGCAGTCCCGTCACCTCCAGTAACGAAGATTCCCCCGGCAAGTTAACGTTTACATCGAGTTTTCCGTTTGGTAGAAGTACAGCAGCGGCATCAAGTGTGCCAGGCAGCAGCTTGCTGTTCACTGTCAGCGTCAAGCTTGCCTGCTCGAGGTCAAGTCTGGCTCGGCCTGCCAATTGCAGGTCAGGCTCTTCCATCCGAACCCGGAGATCATCAATCGTTACAATTTGCGCCGGCACCAACGGCCAGAGTCGGGACAGATCAGGCAAGCTCAACGGGGGTTGTGGTTCGGTCTGATCGGATGAGGCCAGTTTTATTTGCCGAACCCCTAGTGAATTAATCTCAACTGTTTGCAGCAGGCCCTGAAAAACCCCTGTGTCATAGCTAATCTTTATAACCTTTGCTGTCACTGAGATGTTATCAGAGGTCAAATCCAGGTGTTCAATCAAGAGACCGTCAAGTCCGGGACGTTCAAATTCTATTGCGACATTAGTGAACCCGCGCTGCTGTAGAGAAAAGGTGACAAGCCAGCCGAGAGATTGGGCCGAGAACAGGTACAAGATAATTAGAAGCCCACTCACAGCACTGATGGCAATTAAAAACCGGCTTAAAATAGGGCTCTTCAAGAGATTGTTGCTTAAGAAAGAAAAGATAACCCTAGCTTGACGGTTTATGCCGGACAGTCAAGCCCGGAAATCCACAATCCGGTGAAGTCCGGAAGCACAATTTTTGTCTGCCATTAGCAGTCGAAGGTAACCTGTTGTACAGGTATACTGTATCAAAACCCTGTGAAGGCATACTCTCCTGAGATGGTTGGACAGTCCATAGGCTGCGAGGCTGGTGCTTCGCTGGTTTCACAGAATTAATTCAGGCTAATATTTTTTGAATCCATGATTTCCCAGATTGTGGATTGACCTAATAATGTCACTGATCCAGGAATCCCGCTTTTGAGTTTGCTAAATAAATCTGTCATTCAACAGCTTGTCAATGGACACTTGAACAATGGTTTTGAATATCTGGGTTTTCACTCGGATGGTAAAAAAGCGTTTGTTAATGTCTATTTGCCTGGAGCCAAATCAGTCGCGATTGTGACCGCTTCGCCCGGGAAAGCCATGCCAATGAGACTGCTGGATGAAGCGGGCATATTCTCGAGGGAAGTCCCTTCTGCACTCGGTGCTTATCAACTTGAAGTTGAATACCCGTTAGCAACATTGTTGCTGGAAGACCCCTATCGATTTTCCAGCGGGTTGCGAGAAGACGATGTCTGGCTATTTTCCGAGGGTCGTCTGAATCAGACCCACAAGTTGCTTGGTGCACATCTTGTCACCCACGAAGGTGTTGAGGGGGTGCAGTTTTCGGTTTGGGCACCGAACGCGCAAAGAGTTGCGGTGATTGGAGACTTCAACCACTTCAATCTAACCACCCATATCCTGCGGTTTCATCCCGCCAGCGGTATCTGGGAGATGTTTATACCAGGCGTGTCTGTTGGTGCGACCTATCGTTTTGACATCATTGGGCAGGATGGTGGGCGATATAATAAGTCAGACCCATTGGCACGGACCATGATAACTGAAAATGACTCGTTCGCTGTTGTGATTGATGATGAATATGAGTGGCGCGACGCAGACTGGTTGGCGCAACGAAGCAATACAGATCTTTCCCGGCCCCTGAGCATCTATGAAGTTCATGCGGGCAGTTGGCGTGCTGTACCGGGGGGGCATTCCGTGGATTATGAATCCCTTGCGGCAGATCTATTGGATTATGTTGTTGATCTCGGTTTTACCCACATCCAGTTTATGCCGCTCTCCGAACATCCCTTCACCGGTTCATGGGGTTACCAGCCATTGGGTATGTTTGCACCTACCCGGCGCTTTGGAACTGGCAACGGATTAAGGGCCCTGGTCGACGCAGCACACCAGCGTGGAATCGGCGTGCTGCTGGACTGGGTCCCGGCGCATTTTCCAAAAGATGATCATGGCCTGGCAAGATTTGACGGGACCGCCCTGTATGAACACGAAGACCCGCGCCGGGGTGAGCATCCGGATTGGGGTACCCTGATTTACAATTACGGCAGAGCCGAGGTGGTCAGCTTTTTAATCAGTAATGCGCTGTACTGGATTGAAGAATTTCATATTGATGGGCTAAGGATCGATGCGGTGGCCTCTATGTTGTATCTGGATTACAGTCGAAATGAAGGCGAGTGGCTTCCCAATCAACATGGTGGGCGTGAGAATTTAGAAGCTGTGGCGCTATTGCAGCAAATGAATACAACACTCCATGAGCGTTTTCCGGGCGTGTTAACCATCGCGGAAGAGTCTACCAGTTGGCCAGGGGTGACAGCACCTGTGGCGCAAGGTGGGCTGGGATTTTCGTTTAAATGGAATATGGGGTGGATGCACGATTCCCTGAACTATATTCAACATGATCCCATCTATCGAAAGTATCACCATGACGATATTACCTTCAGTATGGTTTATGCCTACTCAGAGCAGTTTGTGTTGCCCTATAGTCACGATGAAGTTGTACATGGCAAAGGTTCGTTGCTGGGTAAAATGCCCGGTGATGACTGGCAAAAGGCAGCGAACCTGCGTGCCCTGTTTGGTTATATGTGGGGGCATCCGGGCAAAAAACATATTTTTATGGGCAGTGAATTGGGTGCGCCTTCCGAGTGGAATCATGACGGGTATCTGGACTGGTCTTTGCTTGAACAGCCTTTACATGCTGGTGTTCACAAGCTGGTTGCCGATCTGAATCGACTGTATCGCTCCATGCCTGCTCTACATGCAGCAGATGGTGATCCGGCGGGTTTCTCGTGGTGTATACGTGATGACAGTGACAATTCCGTGTTGGCGTTTGAACGTTCGAGTTCTGATGGTAAAGAAAAAATACTGGTTGTCATCAATTTCACCCCTGTTGTCCGTTATGGCTATAAAATACCCGTTGCGATGAAAGGCAGGTACACAGAAATACTCAATACAGACAGCAAAGACTACGGTGGCTCGAATGTTGGAAATACAGGTAGTCTCATTACGCAAGCGGATGGTGATCGGGCGGTTTTAGCACTCACCTTGCCACCGCTTGCCGCGTTTTTTATGCAGGCGGAATTGTGAAGTTTGCGATAAGTGACGGCAAGCCCTTTTCTCCGGGTGCCGTGGTCACCGCTGAGGGTGTTGATTTTTGCCTGTTTTCCCGAAATGCCACTGCAGTTAGCCTTTGTCTGTTTGATTCAGAAGGGAATGAGTCAAACAAGGAAATGTATCGGGATGGTGATCATTGGTGTTTGTCGGTACCCAAGCTTGTTGCAGGTCAATGTTATGCCTATCGCGTGCACGGACCCTGGGCACCGGATGCCGGGCATCGGTTTAATCCAGCAAAAATTGTATTGGATCCCTATGCGCGAAGTTATACGGGACCGATTACTCCCCATTCGAGCCATTACGATTACCAGAGTCCGCCGACCGAGCCGCTAGTCGCTGACCCCATCGATAATGCACCCTTTATGCCAAAGTGTGTGGTTGTATTAGATCCGCTTGCACCCAGGCCCATACGTACTCATCCAGCCTGGGATAACCTGTTACTGTACGAGTTACATGTAAAGGGGTTCACCCAACGCCATCCCGGTTTGGAGCAAGCGCAGGCTGGCAAATATACCGGCCTCGCGACGGGAAAGGTAACAGACTATTTAAGTGCCCTTGGCATCACCAGTGTGGAGTTGTTGCCAGTCCACGAACTTGTCGACGAACCGTTCCTCAAGCCACTCAATTTAACTAATTATTGGGGTTACAATCCAATCGGCTTTTTTGCACCCACCAGTCGATATGCCCTTGAGAATCCGACCACAGAATTTTGTGCCATGGTTGACGGGCTTCACGACGCCGATATCGAAGTGATCCTGGACGTGGTGTACAACCATACGGCGGAAGGTGGAACGCTTGGGCCAACCTATAGTTTTCGCGGTATCGATAATTTTTCTTATTATCGCCTGCAACGGGATAAACCGTTGGAGTATATAAACGATTCCGGTTGCGGTAATGCGCTCAATATGGATGAACGGGCAGTACTGCGCCTGGTTCTGGATAGTCTGCGTTATTGGGTCACGGTGATGGGTGTTGATGGTTTTCGTTTCGATTTGGCAACCGGACTGGGTCGGACGGAATCAGGTTACTCCCCTGATGCTGCTTTTTTTCAAGCGGTATACCAGGACCCGATACTCAATAAGGTAAGGCTAATTGCCGAACCCTGGGACCTCGGCATCGGAGGTTATCAATTAAGCAATTTCCCTAACGGTTGGAGTGAATGGAATGACCGTTATCGAGATAATGTCCGACGATTTTGGCGGGGTGATGAAGGGGCGCAGGCAGAGCTGGCGCGACAGGTGCATGGCTCAAGCGATTTATTTGAGCGGGCTGGTAGAACCCCGCATGCGGGGATAAACTTTCTCACCAGTCATGATGGCTTTACCTTAAGTGATCTGGTGAGTTACGAGTCCAAGCACAACGAAGCCAATCTGGAAGATAATCGGGATGGCCATAATCACAATTATTCATTTAATTGCGGGGTAGAAGGGCACTCCGACGATCCTGTTGTGTGTGCCTTGAGATTGCGACAGAAAAAAAATCTACTGCTGACATTGCTCATTTCTCAGGGTGTGCCAATGTTGCTGGCTGGCGACGAATTTGGACGCTCGCAGGCAGGCAACAACAATAGTTACTGTCAGGATAACGAGCTGAGCTGGTTGGATTGGGAGTTGACCGGGTCTGCTGAAGGCAAGGAACTGCTGGAATTCACCCGCGCCCTGGTGAGTCTGCGTAATGAACTACCAGAGCTATGCTGCAAGCGCTTTATTCATGGCGCTCAACATGCGTCCCACGATGGTCTTGACGAAATTGACTGGATTCACCCTCGTGGCACCAGCATGGATGACCAGGATTGGCATAATCCAAAATTGCAGACGATTGGTCTTATGCTGCATGGGGACAAAATTTTCTCTGGTGCTGGTAATCTGCTTTTCATCTTGTTTAATTCTGGCGCCGATGATGTGGATGTTGTTCTACCCCGGGTGCCAATTGAAGGAGCTTGGGTTTGTCGCATATCATCGGCAGACGAAAATAATCGAGAGCAACAGATCCTGGTTGCTGGAGAATCAGCACGAATGCAAGGTCAATCAGCAGAGCTATTGGTCTTCAATAAAGCAGGAACCGAATTATGACAGCGCTCACAACCCAGGGCATTAGCGGCCTCAATCATGCACTGGCTGAAGAAGTCAGGCGTCATTATGCAGTCACACTCGGACAAGACGAAACGGAGCCAGTAAACCAGGACTATCTTTATAAAGCACTTGCGCTGACGGTCCGTGATCACCTGGTCAGTGTGTCTAAAACAACCCGTGTCAGACATCGTGATGAAAAACATGTCTTCTATTTATCGATGGAATTTTTGATGGGCCGTACCCTGGGTAATGCGGTGCATGCTCTTGGCCTTGAGGGCGATGTAAAAGCGTTGCTATTAAGCTATGGCGCTGATTGGGAAACCGTTGTGACTTCAGAACATGATGCAGGTTTGGGCAATGGCGGGCTTGGACGGTTGGCCGCGTGTTTTCTTGATAGTTGTGCAGTGCTGGACCTACCCGTTGTTGGCTATGGGCTTCGGTATGAGTACGGGATGTTCCAGCAGCACTTTGAAGATGGACAGCAGGTCGAGGCGCCGGATCACTGGTTGCGGGACGGTAATCCCTGGGAGCTCGAGCGGTCAGAAGATACCCGAAGAATCAAATTCGGCGGTGTTACCGAACAAAGACGCTCACGTGATGGTAAGTATCGAGTTGAATGGAGAGACACAGAAGATATTTTAGCTGTACCTTTTGATGTGTTAATACCTGGTCTCGCAGGCAAGACCGTCAACAGGCTCAGATTGTGGAAAGCCGAAGCGACCGATGAGTTTAATTTATCCGAGTTCCATTCTGGAAGTTATACAGAAGCAGTCGAATCCAGGAACCACGCTGAAAATATCACAATGGTACTGTATCCAAATGATTCAAGCGAAAATGGCAAAGCCTTGCGCTTGAGGCAGCAATATTTTTTAGCGTCAGCGAGTTTGCAGGATGTCGTCAGTCAATTTGTGGGTCGCGGCAAAAATATCACTGACTTTGCGGATTTTCATGTGTTTCAACTCAATGATACCCACCCTAGTTGCTCGGTGGCAGAGTTAATGCGGATTCTGCTGGATGATTATCATCTTAGTTGGGATTCGGCCTGGAGTATGACCACGCGATGTATGGCTTACACCAATCACACGCTGCTACCGGAAGCTCTGGAAAAGTGGTCGGTTGGGCTATTTGAAAGGTTATTGCCCAGAATTTTAGAGATCATCTACGAGATCAACGAGCGCTATCTGGCTGAAGTTGCTGCGCGTTGGCCGGGTGATTCAGCGCGTATTAGCCGCATGTCACTGATCGAGGAAGGCCCTGTGCGAAGTGTGCGCATGGCGTACCTTGCAATTGTTGGCAGCTTCTCGGTTAATGGTGTAGCGGCACTACATTCGAAATTGCTAACAAGGGAGCTGTTTGCGGATTTTTATGCCCTGTGGCCGAATAAATTCAATAACAAAACTAATGGTGTTACCCCGAGACGGTGGCTGAGACATGCTAATCCGGGGCTCTCTGGTCTCGTTAGCGAAGTGATTGGTACTGATTGGCAACAGGACCTTAATGTGCTTGAGAAGCTCGAGCCTTTTGCCGTGGATTCAACGTTTCAAGCTCGCTGGGCCCAGGTGCGCCACGCAAACAAACTGAGCCTGGCAAGGCTGATAAATGAAAAGACGGGGGTCGACGTGGTGCCCGAGTGGTTGATGGATGTGCAGGTAAAGCGTATCCATGAGTACAAACGGCAACTGTTAAATGCCCTGCATATTGTTTATCTTTATGATCGAATACTGCGTGGTGACGGAAGTGATCATGTACCTCGCACTGTTCTGATTGGGGGTAAAGCTGCACCTGGCTATCAACAGGCGAAGCGTATTATTCATTTTATCAATTGCCTGGCCCGGGTAATCAACAACGATGCTCGAGCGCATAGCTTCTTGCGGGTGGTGTTCTTACCTAACTACGATGTGACTGCAATGGAGGTGATTTGCCCCGCGACTGACTTGTCCGAACAAATTTCCACGGCTGGAAAAGAAGCTTCGGGTACCGGCAATATGAAATTCATGATGAATGGTGCCTTAACAATTGGAACTCTGGATGGTGCCAATGTTGAGATCCGGGAATGTGTGGGTGAAGAAAACTTCTTTCTGTTTGGATTGACTGCCGACGAAGTGATTGAGCAGCGTGAGGTCTATGATCCCGCGAGCATTGTTGATGGTGACCCTGACTTGACCCGCGTGCTGGATATGATATCCCAGGGTGTGTTCGCAGCAAGGGGTGGGGACAGTTTCCAGGATCTGGTGGACAGTATAAAAAGCCGTCTAGACCCCTGGATGGTGGCAGCAGACTTTAGAAGTTACATTAACCAGCAAGCCGAAGTAGAAAGGGTTTGGCAAATCGGGGATGAGTGGCAGAGACGCAGCATTATGAACACTGCCAAAAGTGGTTTTTTCTCAAGTGATCGAACCATACGTGAATATGCTAATGAGATCTGGCATGTTTAACTGACGTTAATCGAAGGGGATGATAGATGGATAATCTGCAACCAAACCAACACCGACATATCAGTAAACTTACCAAAGCCACGTTTGCGATGATTCTCGCAGGTGGCAAGGGCTCACGTCTTTATGATCTCACCGATTGGCGGGCGAAACCATCGGTGCACTTTGGTGGTGAGTTTCGGATCATCGATTTT
>Ga0206123_10003804_pt1 | contig 12237 bp, 23 predicted proteins | sample Helgoland_Spring_2_FD_160086 | JGI IMG/M metagenome (GOLD analysis project Ga0206123, IMG submission 160086) | Pelagic subsurface seawater microbial communities from Kabeltonne, Helgoland, North Sea - Helgoland_Spring_Bloom_20160316_1 | ecosystem: Environmental > Aquatic > Marine > Epipelagic ... | reverse complement strand
ATTGCTTGTAGTATTGCATTAATAATTTTGTTGTCGTGCATTTTCATAACGCTAGAATGATATTTGTACATCTTGAGTAAGTTGTATTAGGTTATTAATTGCATTGTCAACTGATTGTGAACGTGCCTCTTGAACTCTTTGTTCGAGCACCCAGTTTTCTACTATAGCTGTGGTCACGTCATTTTTGTCAGTTGACTTGATCTCGGTGTACATCTTTGGTAGATTAGTTTCAGCACATAATAATGTGTCTTGTAACTTAAGTTCGCTTACAATGTAAGCTTTGTCAGTTTCCATCTTAATGGAAAATGAAACGGGAATAGGTAATTCTAAATTCATAATAATAATTATTTTAATTAAACTTTATTTTAAATAACACGAAGTGTTTTATAATAGCAGGAACTACATAACCTGCAAACAAAACCAATATTGAACTAAAGTGAGTAGTTTTTTTCATTTATATATTATAAAAAAATTCATTGAAACAAGCTCGAAGAGCTGAAAAAAAAGGGGCGTATGCCCCTTAATTTATGCATGAGATTTATATTCTGGGTTATCCAATTCCCACTGTTGTATACTATCCATAGCTTTGAAGTCTATATTTGTTCTATCAATGTAATTGAAAGCGGTTTGTATTACAGAGTTTTTAGCTGTTTCTTCTGCAACTGTTTCAAACTTATTGTCGTTGAACATGTACCATTGATTTATTTTGCTTTGTTCCAGCTCCCAGTCAATTTTGATGTTTTGTTTTTCTATCATGGTACTGATCAACCACGTAGGTAAGTATACAATGTATCTATCTCTGACTTGGTAGTATTCAACTACCTTTTTGTTTACCAGTTTACAGTTGATTCTAGATACGTTATTGCTATCGTGTCGGTCAATGATCATCTTATCTGTAACTTGTGACATTGGTAGTTCGTATAATGATTGTGAATGGTATTCCCATTGTATAGATTGTTTGACTGATGTTTTTACTTTGCGTAGTCCTTTTACATCTAGGTAGTCGCCCCACATGTTGACTGGACCTCCGTCTGTCATTAGTACTGATTCGTCGTAATGGAACTTGTAATATTTACCAGGGCTGATTAGTACGTTCTGTAGATTGTATCTGACACTATCGTATCTCCATTCTACTTTAGTTGTACGTTTCCATCTTGTTGGAATCCATTTGTTTTGGTATGTCCTGGAACCATCTAGTGATGTGATGTTCATTAGGTACATTGCTGTTCTTGTTTTGCTACCGATAATAGAAGCGATAACTGGAATTGATTTGTAATTAGTTTTCATAATATATAATTTATAATTAGATGTGAATGTCTCTCACTCACACATGAGTGTTTTAACGCGATCAGATCTAAATAAATGCAAGGACAACAACTTGTTGTTGCTTGTATATCCTTGTGTGTTTTAGATTGACTCGTGTATTTTTGCAAACAGCGCAGGTGCGAAGCAACATGCTTTACATTTTATACATGTGGCTAAGCCACAGTATTTTGTAAATGTTTGCCTACGTGTGTGTGAGAGCTCGACGCATACATCTGACAACTTTGAGAGCAATGCTCGCAAGTTGATTGTGAAGCAATCACATGCCAAAGTTGGTTTTCTTGCGTATGTATTTTACTATTGTGAAGTGAGGACTAGCGCATGCGCGAGCTTGGATGAACAAATAGATTAAATTCAAACGAAGTGGTACAATAAGAAACAGATTTGCTAGACCTATTTGTTGACAATACATTGGCAACTGACTAGCTTAACGAAGCTAGGCAAAGATAGTGTTGTAATGTTTAGAGTTTGATAAGGTATAGAGAGGGTTATCGAATGATTGTGAACGTGTAAGCAAAAGATATACTTAGGGGGTGGGTGTGTACTGCTAGTGGTGGGTGGGAGGGACACTTACCATGGAATGCGTGCTTACCACGACAGACATAAGACTAGATAGCTGTAGTTTCTGCATAACTAGTAGAAAAAGCTAAAAGTTTTAGTAAAAGTGTAGAGGTATTAGTGGGGGGTGGGTTTTAGAGAATGAGTTTTATATACTGTGTGTGTGTTGTATTATAGTATATAACCCAAAACCTCTTTACATGCGTGGCATTTTTTTGTAAACAGCTTTAACAATATATATTGGTGTAGTATCTATTTACAAATTTGCGCCACATTGTTTTTTTTACTATATTTACAGTATGGAAACTCGGTATTATTATAGTACAAATACAGGCGACAAGCAAACGACATGCTGGCGACAAACAAATACACTTGGTTTTCAGACAGTTAAGTATCTTTTTTTAAGTGGTAAATAAAAAAGTCGTAAAAAACGACATGCCTATATAAAAAGAAGAAAAGAAAAGAAGAATTAAATATAATATATATAAGAAAATATGATTGAAAAAGAGATCCTTTTCGACAAAGAAGGTCGAGTAAAGCTTAAGAGAGGAATTGATATATTGGCAGAAGCAGTATCCTCCACACTTGGTGCGTCTGGTAAATCTGTAATTATAGAAGATCAATTCGGAAACCCTCACATTACAAAAGATGGAGTAACTGTAGCTAACAGTATATTACTTTCAGATCCGGTAGAAAACTTAGGGTGTAGTATTTTAAAACAAGCCTCTCAAAAAACAGCTAGTGAAGCAGGAGACGGAACAACCACTTCTTGTGTGCTAGCCAAATCTATTATCGACAAATGTTTTATAAAGATAGACGATATAGAGAATGTTAACCAGGCTAAAAATGGAATAGAGTATGCAGCAAAACAAATAGTAAATGGTTTAAAAGATTTTACTAAAAAAGTAAACGATAAAACACTTTCTGAAGTTGCTACCATATCAGCCAATGGAGACTCTTATCTAGGTGAAATGATTTCTGATGCTTATATGCAAGTAGGAAAGAACGGAGTAGTTACAATGGACGACTCCACAACAGGACACGATTATACCGAAATAACAAACGGAACTCGAATCAAAAGAGGGTATGGTACTCCCTTTAGTGTAAATAATCTTAAAAAGAAAACAGTTGAGTTTAATAATCCACTTATCGTTATAAGCGATTCTAAGATTGATATGCACGACAGACTACACTTTGCTTTTGAACAATCAATAAAACAAAAGAGGCCTCTACTAATTATAGCTGATCTTGACGATAGAGTGAAGTTATTTATAACTCAAAACATAAATAAGAAAAATTTAACCGCAAACTTTTTTGAACCAGAAGGTATAGGAATAAAAAGATTTGAGCTTTTAGAAGATTTAGCCCTTATGACAGGAGCTAAAATTATCTCAGAGCTTTCTGGTGATTCAGCACAAAATATAGATGTTAGTTATCTTGGAAGCTGTAAACAGGTAATTTCAGATTCTAATGAAACTATACTTGTTTTTAATGAAAATGAAAATCAAAAAAGAGATGAAATTATTAGCTGGCTTAATAGTGAAATAAAACTAACTAAAAATAAATCTGATAAGTGGCACCTACAAGATAGATTATCAAAACTATCTGGTGGTGTAGCCACTATAAAACTATCAGGAAACTCTGAAGTTGAACTGAAAGAGAAAAAAGATAGAGTTGACGACTCCATCCATGCAACTAAAGCAGCCTTAGATGAAGGGATTGTTGCTGGTGGGGGTATAGCTCTAGTAAACCTACTAAAGAAAAAATCGGCGAAAAAAGCCCCTCGAAGCTGTGACGAATCGTTTATGACAGGTTTTGATTTAGTATGGTCGTCTATTGAAGATGTGTTTTATAAAATTCTAGATAACTCTGGAGAAAAAGAAGAAGTCTTTGAACACGTCATGGATAGTAAGAAAAAAGATTATGGATATGATGTTCGTAATAAAACATATGGTAACATGTTTACTATGGGTATTATAGATCCATACAAGGTTACTAAAAACGCTGTGCTTAACTCAGCTTCTGTTGCAGGAATAATCCTTACAACATCATGTGTAATCTCTAATAAAAGAATTAATAAAAACTAAAATTATGCCAAGACATGACCACCACCCATTCGAAAATCAAATATTTAGTCATTTTCGAGAACAAGCAAAAAACATTAATGTAGCAATTAGCCTTTTAACTAAACAAGGATATACAGTAATAGACCTTGAAGGACAAGTTATTACTAAATGGAATATTGATGACAAAAAAAAACCAAGTGTAGATTATAAAAGAGCACCAAAATTACAACAACACTAATGAAAGCAGTAGGTGATTTTATAATAGTAAAAGATCAAGAAGTCGTACATAAGAACGATTTAGGATTAATTATTAGCGACAAGTCAGATTTGAATATAAGATACATTGTTGGAGAAGTAATAACAACAGGAGATCTAGTAAAAGAAGTTGAAAAAGGTTTTTTTGTTTATTTTGACAAAGTTGCAGGATCCGAACTTAGAATTAAAGGCGAAAAATACAAAGCCATTCGTGAAAGAGACGTTGTAGTAACAGTAGATAATGCTGATTCCGTTATTTGATTACGAAAAAGATAGAATTATTATGCAAACTCCCTTTGTTTTCGAAGGAAGGGAGTACTTGCACTATCCAAATGGTGTAAAATTTTATTCTCTATACCGAACAACTAGAAGAATTAACACTTTTGCAGAACTTGAGTACATCGCAGAAAAATTTATATGGTTAAATGACAATTTTGACCTAGATAAAATGAAAATTCACTTCAATTTGCTTTCCGATAGGCAAAATGGACACATAATTCGTACTTATGGACAAACCAGAGTCGAAAATATGGTAGAAAAAGTTCACGACAACAAAAAAGAGCCTTATTGCCCAAAACTTAGAAAAATAATCTTCAATCCTTTTAAAATTATTGATAAAAAAGAAAAAATGAGGATAGTTGGCACACTAGTTGGTAGAAAAAACAGACCTTCAAGTGAACAAATAAGTGAAGCTATAGAAGACTTGTGGTTTGATAAAGTTAAAATTACCACAACTTCAGTAGCCAAACACCTAAATAAATCTCGTCATCTTGTAAAATGGTACTTTGATAAAGAACAATTAAAGATTTTAGATAAAATAAACAAAGACATAAAAACAGAAAACGATCTAGCAAAAGCCATAGAAGCAATAGATGTTTTAACCGAAGGAGGTAATACTCTGAAAATGAGAGAGTTAAAAAAAATTACTTCAATTAGAAATTATTCTGTACTTAAAAAAGCTATTTTTAACTATCAGAAGGGGATTTAGAACGATTCATTTTTTCAATTACATTCTTATAAACTTTATCCATATAAGTTTCTTTTTTAAATATAGGGTTGGAAACTGCGTTTTCTGAAATAGTTTCCTCTTGTAACAGTTTTTTGTAAGTTAAACTACAAATACTTTTAGCTTTATGACTTAATTCAAACATTTTTGCTTTAGCATACTGTTCTTTTCCTGGCCTCCACTCTTTTATCAATCCTTTTTTTATCATTTCATAAAACCTTTTTTTATCCCAAGACATAGTGTTTCCATAATAATTAAAGTCTTCCTTTCTAAAAAACGGCATATCATACAGGTAAAGTATCATATCAAGTTCCATAAGAGTTATTTCGTATTTTTTTTTAATGTAGTAACGCACTACACGATAGTACTTTAGAAAATTATAATCCCTTGTTCTTGGTTGTTTTTTAAACTTTTTTCTTTTTCCTCTTTTATAGGATTTTACTATCATGGTTTAAATTTAAGTAAAAATAATGAAACCATATTTTATCTATCTTTGTTTCAAATTATTATTATGAAAGAACCAAATCAAAAAATCAAAGATACTTTAGGTTTCAAAAACAAACTTATAGACAAATACATGAATCAAGGAATTGATATTAAAAGCAATTTTCCTTCTTTTACGATTAATGACACTGTAGTGCAAGGTCAAAGCAATATGACTGGTCCAAAGTCTCCATTAGTTTCCGCAAATTTAAATTATAATAAAAATTTACAAAATGCAGGACTTGGAAACGCTTCGCCAAACAGAAGTGTTACTATTGGTCAACCAAGCAGAATGAATTATATTATTCAAGGTTTATATAGTAAAGGTAAAATTGATAAATAATGGCGTCTAAAATAAAAAGTAGAAAAAAGGGTAATAAAATTTGTCCAGCTGGAATAGCCTGGGCAAAAAGAACTTTCGATACATACCCATCAGCTTATGCAAATATGGCTGCAAGTAAATATTGTAAAGACCCTAACTACGCTAAAAGTGCAAAAAAGAAATAATTATGAGTGCAAGAAGAGGTGATTCAGACAGAAGACGAAGGTCTCAAACAAAAAAGAAAAAATTAAAAAAGAAATAAAATGGAAATAATAATAATATTACTAATTGTAGGTGGAGGTATTACACTATACCTTTTTGACATAAAAAAGAAACCATCTGTCAAAAAACAATCAAAAAAAATAATAAAAGAGGTTGTTGAAGAAAAACCTATTTCTAAAAGTGAATTTAAAAAAAGAGTAAAAAAAATTTCTAAAAAGAAATAATTATGCCAGATCCAAAGACATCACAACAAATAATGAACAGGGTTTTAAGAATTAAACCTGTTTTTGCAAAAGCAAATAACGAAGAAGGTTATGCATATTTGAATAGTAGATTTAGAACGGATTTAAACGTTAAAAATCCAATGTCTGGTTATACAGGAAGATCAGCTAATAATCAAGACAAATTTAATACTGATCAAAAACTTAAACAATATTACGGAGGAAATACAACCTCAAGAAGTTCTGCTAACAGAGCTGCAAAAACATCGAGTAAGTTGCATACAATGTTAAATAATAAATTGTATCAAGCTTCAAAACTTTATGCTACAAACCCTGATAGAGCTAATAGACAATTTTCTAGAGCAATGTCTAAGGCAAATAGTATGTATGAAAAAATAACAAAAGAAGTTGGCGTTAATAGTGTAATAGCAACAAATACTTTTAAAATGAAAAATAAATTTTCAGGTGCTTTTACAAATCCTCAATTTTCTAAAAAACCCTTACAAACTGCTCTGTTAAAAGATGAGGTCTCTTACAGAATGTCTAATGTGAAACGTGGTAGTATTTATGATCAATACCTTAAAAATAAAAATAAATAATCATGATAGATCCAAAGAAAAAACTTAATGCAGAACAAAAGAAAAAACTAAATTCATATATTGATGAATTAAATTTTAGAAATAGTGTTATTAAAGATTATAATAAAAATGGTATAAACATTTTAGATAAAGATTTTCAGAATATAAATTTTAAAAACGATACTATAGTAAAGGTTAGAGGCGGAACATATAACCGAAAACACAACAACATTATTCGTCGAAATATCCCATATAGACTTGCTACATGGGAAATAGAAAATCAAATGAGAAAATTCGATCAATACGATCGCACAAAAATACCAACAAGAACTGTTTTTGAAAAAAACAAAAAAACAGGTAAAACTGACCTTTATAAAACAGCTGTATTTAAAAAAAACAAATAATTATGCCATATAAACAAAATTTTTTAAAAGGGCCTTGTAATAAACCCGGAACACCTTCTTGTAAAGATGAATATTTAAAAATGGTTAATAAAAAAGCGGATCAATACAATAGGGATAAAAAAGGAAATAAAATTAATAAGAAGGCGTTTTTTTTAAATCAATCGTATATTAAATCTTTAACAGACGTGTCTTATAAATACGAAGATGGGGGTGTTAGAAATCAATATATTTCACCTGGTGATATAAACAGGGCTATAGGACAAGAAACAGATAATAGATATAAAGCTCTTAAGAATACAAATGCTTATAAAAAATTTGTTAAAAATCCAAAAGCTGGAGCTGTAGTAAGCAAATTAAACAATATATTTTCTTCTCTAGAAAGAAATCCTCAAAAATTAAAATATCAACTGCCAAAAACAAATGAAATAAGCAGTTTGATTAATTTGGGTAACAAATACGCTAATTCAAAAAATATAATTAAAGATTTAAGTTTTACTGATAAATTAAAAGCTTCAGCCAGCGCTACAATTCTTTCGATAAAATATCCAAATTTAGAAAAAGTAGCAAGAAAAAAAATTTAAGAAAAAACAAATAATTATGCCATACGGAAGCGCAACATACGGAAAGAAAAAAAAGAAAAAACCTGTCAATAAAAAAAAGGGTAAGGGTAAAAGGAGAAGATAATGGGGGAACTCAAAAAATGGAGAGAAGAAAAGTGGGTTAGAATTGGTACTGACGGTTCTATAAAAGGAGCATGCGGTACAAGTAAAAATAAAAAAAACCCAGACAGATGTCTTCCTCTTAAAAAAGCTCAAAGCATGACAAAGGCAGAGAGAGCTAAAACTGCTAAAAAAAAGAAAAGAGCTGGTGCAAAAGGAAAGACTGTCGTAGCTAATACTAAAAAAGGAAAAGTAACTAAAAAATATACAAAAAGATGAGTTGTAAAGTAGAAATATTAGGCAAAGGCAAAAAGCTAAGTAGTGCCACTGATGAGCAAAAAATTGCTTTAGCGGCTTGTAGAAAAAAGAAAAAACTTGCTCTAAAAGACAAGCTTAAAAAAGGAGTTAGTAAGTATAGTAAGTTGGTTTCAGATAAAGTGAAAAATATTACAGTACCAACTGTAGTAGTTAATGGCGACACAATTGTACAACCAAGAAAAAATAAGAAACAATAATTATGGCAAATATAAGTAGTTATACAAGCGATACAACTATAGATCCAGCAGACAAGGTTATTGGGACTGATGGAACTTCAGGAGCTGACGCAGGAAAAACAAAAAACTATACTGTTTCTTCTTTAAGCACACATATTTCAGCTAATCTTTCAAGTCCTGTAAAAATATCAGGACTATCTGAAGCTGCTGACGATACTGCCGCTGCAAGTGCAGGTATTGCTGTAAATGGGTTATATAGAACAGGAAGTGTTTTAAAAATAAGAGTTTCATAATATGGCAGATAAAAGTAAAATGGCTTGTAATAAGCCTAGAGCATCAGATAGGGCAGGGAAAAAGAAGATGGTTAAAGCATGCTCAGGTGGAAAAGAAAAGCTAATTCACTTTGGTGCAAAGGGTTACGGTCATAATTATTCTGCTGCTGCTAGAAAATCTTTTAAAGCTAGACATAAATGTTCTAGCGCTAAAAATAAATTAACCGCTAGATATTGGGCTTGCAAAAATCTTTGGGCAGGTAAAGGCGGATCTACAAAATCATCACCTAAATCCAGAAGGGGTAAGTATTAAAAGCTTATTAAAAAAAACACTATTTTTGTTTTTAAATAAACTTCTTATGGACAAAGGTTTAGGAGACACTATTGAAAGAATTACAACAGCTACAGGAATTAAAAAAGCAGTAGACATGATTGCTAAAAAAACAGGCAAACCATGTGGCTGTGGTGAGAGACGTGATAATTTAAATAGAATGTTTCCTTATAACAAATAATTATGCTTAGTAGGACTGCAAGATATTACAGAGATAATCCTAAAGCTAGAGTTAAGCATAGAAAATCTAGTGCTAAAGCTCAAAAAAAAAGAGAAGCTGTTAAGAAAAGAGTTGAATGTAATCTATTTAATAAAAAAAACAAAAATTCAAAAAAAGGGGATAAAAAAGATTGTTCTCACAAAAGAGGAAAATTGGTTTTAGAGTCACAAAAAAAGAATAGAGCACGAGGAGGAGGAAGTAAAAAATAGATACAATGGACATGCAACAAATTAAAATATACGCCCTTAACACTTTCTCATTAACAATTTCTTTTACGGAAGTAGAAACCATTTTAAAAATAATATTATTACTTGTCTCTATCGGGTATACAATAACAAAATGGTATGAAACTCATAAGCGTAATAAGTAGTCTTCTTTTTTCCACAGTATTATTCAGTCAAGATATTAAAATCAGCGACGTTCAAAATAGTATTCAATATGGCCCACTTATTGGTAATAGATCTATAACTTTTGGAGTTAAAAATATATTAGAAGAAGTTGTTCAAGACAAGGGTTACGACATTAATCCAAACAGCAAGGATAGTTTATTTGTTGAGATTATATACTTTGGAAACAAAAGAACTCAGACTACAGCTGCAATCTATACAAAAAAAGAAAATATAGTAGAGATTATTGCTATAGCTAACTATAAAAACAAATCTGTAAAAGTTAAGGGAGTTGGTAAAGATATCAAGTCTTCTTTTGTTATTTTGAATAATGAAGGAGGTTTTAAACAATCTAGTGTTAGTACAGCTTTAAAAAAAATGTGTGAAAAAATTATTAAAAAACTAAAACTATGAAAAAATTAATATTTCTTTTATTCCCTTTATTATGTATTTCACAAGATTTAAAGCTTGATCATAGTTATATTAATAGTTCTGACTTTCAAGTAGGAGACACTATAACTATAAAGTTTAACACTATACAAGTTACTGAAGGTGCAGACCCTAACCTATATATGTTTGACTACGAGTACAATAACAAATTGCTACAAAAAATTACACATCGGTTTAAAGTTGCGGATAACGAAGCTAATACAAATGTACAAACCTCATTAACGCATTGGGATGGTTATAAGTTTAAAATTTTAAGCACTTACGATGAAGATAATCTTTCTGCACAATATTTACACGGTTGGCAAAACAGAACACAAGTAGAAGGAGACACTAATTCTTATCCTACGGATAATGACTGGTCTGTTGAAAGAATAACCATTCAAGACGGTGTTGGAATTACTTACAACAACACTTTAATCGAAATTGATTTTAAAATAAAAGATAAGATTAATACAGACTACAGTAATTATGATAATGTAACGCACCTTAACTGGATGAGAGCTGAAGATAACTCAACTAGTACTCTATATGACGTAGAAGCTATGCAACAAGAAATAGATCTTTCTAGTGTTGAAGGAGGAGATGCTGGATCTGTTACTATAAACCTGAACACTGAAAATGATAAACCAACTCACTATACTTACGAGATTACAAATAACAGTCAAGCTGTAACAAGTGGATATTTTGATGCAAACTCTCAAGCTATTGTCACAGGACTTGAAAATGATATTGAGTATAGTGTTGATATAAAAGTAGATGATGAATTAGCAACAGATTGGCTAGATGATGTTTCTACTGTTACCGATGTGTTTCTTGTCTTTAAAGAAGCTATTAAAGCTGGAAGCAGTCCAGGTGGATCTACTAATACGTTTACTCATGGAATACAGTTTTTGTTAGGAGAGGTTAATAATAGCGGTAATGTTGATTTTGACGACTCTTACGTGCTTTTAAGTCACATAATGAACGAGAACGTAAGCGAATGGTTTACAAGCTCTACAAACGGCTCTAAGAATGTATGGGGTGAAAAGAATCAATATGGATATTCTACAAACGAATATTACTTTGGACAAAAGAAAACATTCAAGCCTACTGATTCTGATAAAGTTTTTGACTTTGGACACGGACTTATAGGCGATGTAGATTTTTCTCATTCATTTGAACCTATAGTTACTGAAACACCAAAAGCACAAACTGTTAGAGGTTATGTTGCTGACTTAGATTTAGACATATCTACAAGTTTAGTTGATGGCAAGGTTGAGATGATTGTGAACTTAGAAAAAGAAGATTTGGCTGGTATGCAGTTTATAATTCAATACGATAAGTCTATGATTGAGTTTGAAGAAGTTAAGTTCGATACAGGGAATCTTCTTACCAACTTTGCCTCACAAAGAGAAAATAAGATATACTTTGGTAGTATAAGCGTAGAAAATACAGAAAACATTAAGGTTGGAAAGCCGTATAAAATTATATTTAATCCACTTCAAACTATTACAAATACAGCTGGACTTGTTTATTTTAAAACAACAGATGCTGTAACAGATCAAGGAAAAAAAATAATTTTAAAAATAAAATAATGAAAAAACTATTGCTTTTAATGTTTGCGATTACAAGTTGCACATCTGATCTTGTTGAATTTGAAAACATTCAAGAAACTCCAGAATCTTTGTTTATACAAGAACCTAGTGGACTTAAGCTAGAAAGTTATATTGTAAACAATAAGGTTAGAATAAATACAAAGCTTTCTTTTGAAGGTGAGTACAGAATAAAAATATTAGATTTTACAAACACAGTAGTTAATCAAGAAATTATAAAAGGAAATAAAGGTGATAATATATTGAATATATATGTTTCTTCTTTACCCGTTAGTTCTTACACTGTAGAACTATATACAAAAAATAATATCTTTGTAGGTAGACAAAATTTTTCAATGCATTAATTATATAAATTGTGAAGGAAATAAAAAATCAAATAATAGCAACTATAGGGT
>Ga0206123_10003800_pt1 | contig 12251 bp, 6 predicted proteins | sample Helgoland_Spring_2_FD_160086 | JGI IMG/M metagenome (GOLD analysis project Ga0206123, IMG submission 160086) | Pelagic subsurface seawater microbial communities from Kabeltonne, Helgoland, North Sea - Helgoland_Spring_Bloom_20160316_1 | ecosystem: Environmental > Aquatic > Marine > Epipelagic ... | reverse complement strand
CCCCGGTTAACATTGCCACGAAGTCATCAATTTCAATGGCCGGTAAGGTTGTGATTTGGATACTACCTCGAGAACCAAGTTCGACTGTAATCTTTGCCATTACCTCATTTGTCGGGGCTTCTATAATGTTCACGAAGTCATACCCGCCCATGACTGCAAATTGGGCTGTCACCCGTGCACCCATTGATTCAACCTCCTTGTTGACCTCTTTTAATCGCTCAGGCCGCGATTTAAGGGTCTTTCGACCATCATCCGTCAGGGTGCTTAACATGATATAGGTTGCCATTTTTTATCCTCTCCAGTTCGGGACCGGTTATTATATTTTCAACCAACAGAACTTGTTATGCCGTGTAATACGAGACAAATCAAGTGATTCATTTTTTCATTTACATTTTACTATTTCGAGCCAATCACTCCAGTACATACCGGCCCGGCGCACTATCAATTGGTGGATGCTTCTCTGACCCCATAACAGTTACCGCATCGGTTTCAGGCCCGGAGCGCATTTTCAGCCATTCAATCCAGTGTTCACGCCATGAACCAGGTACTTCTCTGGCTGCGGTAATCCAGTCATCCGGGGCCAGTGGTAATTCATCGGCGATCCAGTATTTCATATACTTATTGGGTTTGTTGCTGATCGTCTGGGTATGATTCTGGTTCGTCAGGACAAACTCAACATCGCCGCCAAAGAGTTGGGTTGAACGGTAGCAGCCACGCCAGGGGGTAATGTGATCAGTACTGCCCGCCATAATATAGGTGTCATATTTTATGTTAGACAGATCAATTCTTTTGCCGCCCAGCTTCATTTCCCTTTTTGCGAGCAGATTATCCCAGGCCAAATCGAGGAAATCACACTGCAAGCCCGCCGGGACCCGGGTGTAATCCATGGACCAGAACAGCAAAGGGTGAACCGGTGGACTTTTTCCAAGCAGGTAATTATCCCTGAAAAAGGACATGACGCTCTCTTCCGGTGTTAGCCAGGCAAACATCTCAAAGACATCCTTTTCGTCAAAGATGCCGTTAGCTTGAACCCTGGCTTTTTGGGCCGCAATTGAACGTTCAGAAACAAACAGACCAAAATCACTGTCCGCCGGACGATTATCCAGAATATTGACAAACAATGATTGTGAATTAACAAGATCCTGCCCCCGGGACTGAAGTAGCCCCAGCGCCGCTGCGGTGGTAATACCCCCGGCACAGAGCCCCATAATATTTACCTTCGGACAACCAGTTATCTCCCGCATAACATTGATCGCAGTGATAACGTGTTCGGCATAATATTCAAGGTCCCAATCTTTATTGTCCACGGTAGGATTACGCCAGCTAACGGCGAAGACAGGAATGCCAGCATTCAGCAATTCCTTAAACAGGCTGCGGTCATGGGTCAGATCGCCAAGATAAAAACGATTTACTTGACTGAAAACGTAAAGAAAAGGTGTTTCATGGGTCTGTTTGGTCATCGGTTCGTATTGCATGAGCTCAATAAGCTCATCGCGATAAACAACAGAACCGGCGCTGGTTGCAACGTCTTTACCGATGACAAAACCATTCCTATCGGCAACAGCAGGATATCCATAGTTATTACGCAAATCATCCATCATGTTACGCAGGCCGTTGGTAAAACTTTCACCGCGGGTTTCAAAAAAGAGTTTCATTGCCTCGGGATTACCTTGCAGGCTGTTTACCGGCGCCAGCAAATCTTTCATGATGCCAACCAGGTAGCGAGCCCGTTTCTCGTCCATCCCTTCGAGTTCAGAGTTGTCGACCCACATATCCAGGGCCTTTCCCCAGGCCATGTAATATTGCCCCAGGCGCTTGTAAAACGGGTTCTCCTGCCATGCGGGGTCAGAGAATCGAGAGTCACCCTGGGGGTCCAGGCTGCTCATTCCCAGAGATATTGACGCCAGTTCAGTCATCAGTTCTTGCCAGACTGCACCCAGGATTCTGGGATTTGAAGTTAGTCTATCGACCATGTCCTGCATGGCACCAATCATCTCGTCCCTGTCAATGCCAAGGGCAAGGTTTAATGCGACGCCTTCATTTTTCCGTTCGGAATGCTCATCTACCGCTGCTACCATTGGTCACCCTTTTATTTCAATTTTCAGGAATCTGTCTAAAACCAGACCTGGCTTAACGATGGTTCACTATCATTACTTCCCTCTGATACTGCCCTGATTGACCCCGCTTTAACAGCATTGATCAACAACTTTATCCTTTTTGGGTATGATCACTAAGATTAAACATTTCGAGCACCGGTTTTTCACCCCAGACCAGTTTACTGATGCCGGTATTTGCCATGTGGTAGTCATGAAATGGATAGGGTGCCGGTTCAAAAAAGTGAGCAAACAAGATCGCCATCGCTGCGCCGTGGCTCACAATGACGATCTCTTCCCCATGATGCAGCGCTTTCAACCGAACCATTGCCGAAAGAAAGCGGTCACGGACCTCAATAACAGATTCACCACCGTCAACAGCATAGTGATGATCATTTGCCATGGACTCAAACATTCTGTGTTCACCTGCGAGTGTCTCGTAAGGCAGTCCTTCCAACTTGCCAATACTAAACTCCCTGAAGCCATGTTCGTGTTCAAGAGGAACATTAGCTCGTTCCGCCAGGGCTTCTGCAGTCTTTAGAGTTCTCTTTAAAGGGCTACTGTAGATCCTTGATATATTAGGATATTTTTCGGAAATATAGACCCCCATTTTTTGCACCTGATCCAGACCTGTCGCATTTAAAGCGCTGTCGGTTGAACCATGCCATTTTCGTTCGACATTTGCGTCAATTTCACCATGGCGAACAAAATAGAAGGTTGTGCCTGTATCACCTGTGCTCTTTTTGATCGATTCGGCTACCACTCTCCAATATTCTCCATGGAAACCCAGGGTTCCTGTGGCGGTAGCGCGTCACCTGCCTGTAGCAACTCAATGGAAATATTATCCGGTGACCGTACGAATGCCATGTGTCCATCTCTTGGTGGCCTGTTGATTACAACCCCACCATCTTTAAGTCGTTGACAGGTTTCATAGATATTCTCCACCGCATAGGCAAGATGACCAAAGTTTCGATCACCTTTACCTAGTTCGTCTCCATCCCAGTTGTAGGTCAATTCAACCTGTGCTGATTCGTCCCCCGGTGCGGCCAGAAATATGAGCGAAAATCGGGCCTTTTCGTTGTCATACCGCCTTAATTCGACCAACCCCAGATGTTTGCAATAGAACGCAAGTGAAGCTTCCAGATCGAGAACCCGAACCATTGTGTGAAGGTATTTCATTAATTTTCCGTTAATTGGTTAAAAGCAAAGAATACGGCGACCGCAAAGCTTAAACAAGTACTACAGCAATTCATCATGACCTAACCTGTTTTCTTCGATAAGTTACGTATCATATTGTTTTATATAGAAATTGTTAAATTGACACATTCTTGAACTTATCTGGCTAATTATTTGACGTCGTCAAAATTTGAACTATAACTAATAGATGCTATGGCGAGTAATTGGCGAAAAGGTGGACTGACTACTCCATTTTTCGACCGGGTAAAGAGATCTAAAGAAGGTCAATGATGTAATCGATAACGCCAGAAATGGTGGTTTAAGGATGACGGAGCACAGAGTAATGGCAGACCGGACTGACGGAAAGAGTCCCAGAAATCGATCGCGGAAGGCACTGGAGTACAAGGTTTACTGGCTAGAGCGGAAACTTGCGTTCCAGCGCGCAAACGAAAAGCGTGAACACAATGCCGCAAAAATTGAGGGGATGGCCCCTTCTCCGATGAAAGAGTTATTACATCTTAACAATGAGTTTCAGCGGGCCAATGAGCAGGCATCAGAGCTCAAGGATTTGACGGAAGAAATCAACGGTGATGCACTTCGAATAAATGAGCGCAGCGAACGAATACAGGAAGTTGCGTTAAACAAAATTGCTGATTCGGAACGAACCAACAGACAATCCAGACGATTGCATGAGAGAACCCGCAAAATTAATGGTGAATCCAGTCGTTTGGTTGCCGAGACCCGTAAGATCAATAAAAAGTCAGTTGCGACACACCGGCAATCTGAGGCGCTCAATAATGAAACCGGCTACCTAAACAAGTTGACCCGGGCCCAGCACAAGGCGACGGATGTACTGAACCAGAAAACGCGAAAAGCTAACAACGAAGGTGAGACGGTTAAGCTGGCCAGTGAACGTCAGACGGAACGCTCGGAACAGGTACAGGTGCGGGGGGAGAAGTTAAACAAACGCTCCATGACACTTCAGTCCCAACTCATGAAGACCCGCGAGGACTTTATAGATCTGAATCTGGAGTCAACAGCAACCAGAGACGAGACTAACAAGCGATTTAAAGAACTCAGTATCCTGAAAGATGATTGTGACAACGCAATCACCCGGATTATCACTGTCGAGGGTCAGGCGCTGGATGTGATTGATGAGGGTGAGGAGTTTCTGGCACGAGCCAATATCGCCGAAGCACTGGCGAAGCAGGATCTTGAGGAATATCGAAAGATCAACGAATCCGGATTAGCTTTGCTGCAGAAACTGGATCAGGACGGTAACCGTCTTATCGGGGAAACCTATACCGCCACTGACTGCCTTATAACCCGGGCAGGTCGGCAGTTCGATACGATAGAAAACTCAACAAACAGGATTCTCGTCACGCTGACGAACACGACAGAATCAAAACTTGAGGATATGGCAATCACAACCAGTCAGGGGATTACGGCCCTGGTGAGTCATACCAATCAAACCCTCGACAAAATTGAAAGCGACACAACCGCTAGATTAGACAGTCTCTTGAGTGAGACAGCTGTTGATTTTATCGAGACTAAACAAAAGATTGAGGCGCAAACAGAGGCGCTGATCAATAATGTTCGTCACGAAACCGAAACTACCCTGGTCAATACGCTCGCCGAACTAGAAGCAACATCGGTTACGTTTTACACGGAATTTGACCAAAAACTGACCACCCAGTTGCAAAACACGGAAGCACTTGTTTCAAAGTCAGTGACCGATCTGAACGAGACCTCATCGAAATTTCTATCGGATTTTGACCAGAAACTAAATAGTCAATTACACAATTCCGGGCAACTTGTCACAGAAACAATTCAACAGGTGACAGAAACTTCCACCGCCATGCTGTCGACATTTGACAAAAAATTAAATGATCAACTACAGGATTCAGAACAAAAGGTTTCAGACTCGATCCAGGAATTAGAAGAAACTTCATCAAATTTCCTCAATGGATTTGAGCTCAAACTCAACCAGAAATTGACCGAGTCACAATTGCTTGATCAAAAATTTGTGGAAGAAAACGAGGCTCGATCCATAGAATTGAGCGAAAAACTTAATCAGCAGACGACTGAAAGTATTAATGATTTTAATAGAAAAGCGGTCAATCTCATTACCCGCTCTGAGACCACCCTTGACCTGCTGAGTCAGCAATCTTCAACCCTGCTTGATGAAAGTCAGGATTTTCTCAACCTGACTCAAAGTCTGAATGCTAAAACTGAATCCGTTATCGAAGAAGGCGAATCCCTGAATGAGACCAGCGTCGATCTTCAACGGGAGAGTCGTCAGACCCTGGAGCAGGCTGATGGACTGATATTGGAATTATCCAGCTTAAAATCAAAACTGCGGAATGAAGTTGACGATATGTTGACCTACTCCGCCGCATTGAACCAACAAACTGCGGAGCTAAACGAACAGGGTGAGACGATAAATCATCATTCACTCACGGTACAGCATGAAAGTATGCGGACCCAGGAGCTTTCCCAGGAAATTAACAGTCATTCCCTTGAACTTCAGGAAGAAGCGCGACGGGTCAATGATGCATTTTTAGCGCTGAATCAGGATCATCAGGTGCTGACTGGAAAATTGGGTCAACTGAAAACAGAGTTGGAACAAATTGCCCGACGGGGTGAGGACCAGTTTCAGGCCTTAAATGACAGCAATGACGCTGGCGACCGCATTAATAAAGTTTCCTCGGAACTTAATACCGAGACACGGTCCCTAAACCAACAAACAATTGCCTTGATGGAAGAAGCCAAAGCTTCTTTGTCTAAAACAGAGAGCCTAAATAAGCTATCCCGACAGGTTGCGACCGATATCCAGGGGACCCAGAGCGATTTAATCGAGCTTCGAGATCAAGTAATTAGTGCGCAGCAGGCTTCGGAAACAGCAACCGATGCGGCAAGACTAGTGGTTACAGAGGGTCGTGAATTACAACAGGCACTATCTGGCGCTGCCAGTGAATTCAAAGTCACCCAACAAAATGCTAGTGCAGAGCTTGTTCAGATTCAGCAAATGCGTGAAGAAACAACTCTGACCACCGAGGAGTCGCGTGAAGCCTGTAAAACGCTCCAACAATGCATCGATGATTCAAGAAGAATTAATGATGAGTTTCTGAGGGGATTAGAGTCGGCGAATACTGTTCACAAACAAACAGAAAAAGACGTCAACACGCTGCTCGAAGAAACCAGCAGTCTCCAGCAGGAAATCACTGACATCCTCGATCTCAAAAATGGCATCGGCGATTTTCAGACTAACGTTAACCAGTGCCAGCAGAGACTGGACGAATACTCATCTATCCTGCTTACTTGTCAGGAATCGACGGGACAAAATTCCGAGGTTATCTCGGACTACCAGCATCGATTGGAAAACTATCAATCGGATACAGAGCGATTCCGACGTAGCCTTGACCAGTGTGAATCTCGCGCGCGTCGAGTCGAGAGCCACATACGTGATTATGAAAAACGACTGCTTGATGTAGAGAATCAGCCTGTTTCCGGACTTCAGGAAGAAATTGCAGCGCAACTGGAAAACATCCGGACGATTGAAAGCCGAATCAGGCAAGAGGTGTCGATCAAGCAGGCGCTGGTTGATGAAACACTTCGGTCGATAAAACAAAATATGCAAGATGACCTTGCCGAAGTTGCGGATAAGATGCTTATCGACGTACGCGCCGAAATTGAGGAATCGCAAGAGACTTTAAATAAGCGTCAGCTATCCGACAACGAACGGGTGGACGGTTCCCTTGATGCCCATGAAATTGAACTCGGACAACATAAACATCTTCTGAAAAACCACGAGGACACACTGGGCCAGCATTTCGATTTACTCGATAAACATGAGGATGGTATAAGCCAACTTGGGCTGCAAATGGACGATATTGACCATCGACTCCAGAATTACCAGAAATTGTTGCAGCTAGAGTTAGAAACCCAGGATGAACATCAACTCACTGATCGACTTACCCTGATTGAGGCGAGGCTCGAAAACCAGGATGCATTTTTAAACGACAAACTACCCAGATTAGAGCAACTTAAAACAGAACATCTAAGCGATAACCTGAACATGACCGAGATGTTGGAGCGGTTTAAACAATCCATGGACGAAGCGGTCACCACCAACCAGACGCTGAAATCTTCGTTGGATGATTCACAAAAGGTTAATAACCAACTGGCAAAAATGAATGCCAGATTGCAAAAGCAACTGGATGAAATGCGCTCGGAGCAAACCGGCTACCAGCAGAAATTTAACAGCCTGGAGCAACGTCTATCTGAAACACAAACCCTGCAAACAGAGCCACCCGTGCAGGAGTTGGAACAACTTAAGGTTCGGGAAGCCGATACCCTGCAAACCATGCAGCAGATGCGTCTGACTATGAAAGAGTCTACCCGGGCAATGCGTGAAACCCAGCGTGCACTTGAACATTTCCGTTCCGCGGAGAGCGACAGCCAGACTCAGACGCCACCGTTAAAAAAAGGTAGTGGCTCCTGGGTTGGCTCATCAAAACAGGCAGTCGTCTCTTCGTTATTTGCTGTGGCCATCACGGGGTTGGGCATTTTTGGTATAGACGTTGTGGATGCGTCCAATAGTTTGCCAGGGTCAGAGAGTAACAGCAGTACAGTCTACGAATATCAGCCTGTTATTGGCGTTGACGAATTTGATACCAGCGCAACGGCAAGGGTGGAATCTGGTTATAACGAGATAGCCCGCCCGGATTCTGTCATCGATGCATTTAATTTTGAGCAAGTTTTTGGTGCTAACGAGAAGAACTTCCTCTGGCCGGTGAATGCAGGGGTGCCAGATCCCTCAACTGTGTCCTACCAACGGCACAGGGAAGGAATTAGCATTTCAGCAGAGCTTGGTGAACCTGTACACGCGATTAACGACGGTGAGGTGATATATAGCGCTAACGAGATGCGGGGCTATGGCAATGTGATCGTCATCCAGCACAAAAATGAACTCATCTCTGTTTATGCCAATAATCAGTTTAACTATGTCAGAAAGGGTGACCTGGTAGAACGGGGCCAACTCATCGGTGATGTCGGTCAATTATTTAATCAGGAACAGTCAGGGCTCTACTTCGAGATACGTTATGAAGGGAAAGCGGAAGATCCATTCAACTACCTTGGTTACCAGTCAGAAGGCTAGTGACAACCGGTCATCTAACAAACCGGTAAAGTGTCCCAATCAGGCCAGCACTTCGATTTTTGTCCTGTAATACCAGCTTAGTGCCTCCCGACAATTACTTTCGAGTTCATCCAGACTATTGAAGATATAGAGGTCCTCAAGCTGTTTCACAACCCGGGCAGGGAAATCGCGGGATATGTGAACGATGTTGTAGTCCGTGTGCAGGGGTGTGTAACGCATCCGTAAAATTTCTATGAGGGGTTGCAGAAGATATTTTTGATAGTAACCAAACGACTCTAGCAGGTTACCCCGGATTAGATACTTTTCAATCCTTGCGCTTTGCCAAACCACTTCGTCAAGCTCAAGAATACGGCTGGTGAAGTCCGGTGTTATTTCATCCCTGAATTTGATGACATTGCTTCTGTCAAATAAAACCAGTGGTTTTTCTATTCTATCATTGCGATAAAAAGTACTGCCGCAATCTACCAGCAAATCGAAGTCGATCAACATATATGGCGAGGTTTTGGCGATGTGAAAGACTATTTGACGACGGTCGTCTTCATCAACTGAGACATAATCCTGATCCAGCACATCAAAAGAGCTGAGAACATCACGTGTCAACTCTTCGATCTCATCCATGGCACCCGGTACTACGGCGCAACATAGATCAATATCAGAATAGATATCCACCGTCCCGGTAGAATCCGCACCCTCTAACCAGAGAGCCAGTACGGTATCTCTGGAGCCAAGCACAAATTCAACAGTTTCAATGAGCTGCTGACGCGTTGGAGTTATGGAGTCTGCCATTGTGGCCCTAACTGTTCAATATCGTAACGGGATGAGAGTAGCTTAAGTATGCCGTGGCTCCCACCCATGTGTAATGCACCCACAACCACAAGTGTGGTCTTGTCTGAATCCAGGTAGACAGATATTTTCTCCGCCATCTTCAGGTTTCGATCATCAATTAACTTTTTCATCTGCACTTCCAGCTGTGGATAGTGATCTGTATTAGTCCCGGTGCGCCACATAGCCTCAGCGTCACCTACTCGCCATGCGCTAATAAGTTCATTAATATGAACCTCAACCTGGTCAGATTCTTCGATGCCTGATCGTAACGACAATTCCTGAATATCGTCGGGATCGCTGGCGAGGAGCTCGAATTGTTCTTCAATAGACTCCAGTTGCAGCACAGGTTTATTTTTCAAGCGGGCTTTCCCCTGAAAATATTGATCAATGCCCAGGTTTGCATCGAATTCCAGTGCCTCCAATTCCTGCAGTGCGAGGGTTAGCGAAAGAAACCAGGGTTTCATTCGTTTGACCGAAGCAAGACTTTGACCTTTGCTGGCAAGATGTTTCTCAAGTAGTACCAGTGTGTCATCAGACAACTCGGTTTGCAAAGATAACGGCGGTGAATAAAAGCCAAGCTCCTGTATTAGTCTGGCGATTTTTTGATCAGAACTCGAGACAAGATCGACTTCAAACACCGTCTGGTCGGCCGCATCAAATGCTCTCTCCATTGATTCTGGCAACGGGTACTCGTCTGCTGTCAACGCATGTACTGATCCTAAAAGATAAACTGTTGCGGCACCCTGCTTTAGCTTCCACAGGCTTATTTTGTCTACGGATAAGGGCGTTGTGGTGCAAGCGCCAAGACTAAAGCCAAGAACAAGAATAACCAGTTTAAGGTACACAGGTTGGGTTCCCTAGCGACCGATGTCGAAACCGCCAACCCATACAGGGCTGGATATTGCAAAGTGATCATCAATTTGCATCACTCGTACATAATAAAAATCACCAGCGTTGGTTCCCCTTACCCGACCCGTGTTGTTACCGAACAGCTGAGCGCCCGTATCTGGTCCGTCACGAAAACTGAATGATTGTTCAGTCGGCAGATCCGCTGTTATCAATTCAAATTTCACCCGATCGGCATAGCCCTCAACATTAATTATTCTTTCGACCGGCCCATTGAGTAGCTCTGCCAGTCTTATTAAATGACGTGAACCGGAAAACCTGGCTGGAGGTCTAAGCATTACCTGGGTAGCTGAATCTTCCAGACCGCCTTTAAGATTTAGCTCAATGACTGCATTGTCATCGGCGAAATCCGCTTCAACCAGAAAGCTGCTCTCCTGTCCCCTCGTCCAGGTAATAAAATCAATCCTGGAATCTTCAATTGGATGAATTGCCACTGCCTGCCTCGTATAATTTCTAAATCCCGGGGCTGTGACCTGCTCAAGTTTTGCACCGGAGAGCTTCAGGTAGCCGATCCACTCTCGACCATTTCGGGGATAGTCGACCTGATTAAATGCAGGGTTCGAAGATGAGAAAAAAGAAATGCGTAAATGCTTTCGCACTTCAAGATTCGATTCGCCAAAACCCGCAAGACTATTCACTTCAGAAGTATCCTGCCCTGCATCCTGCTGTGGACTGTCCACCGTGGTACCGTAGGTGATTTGATCTATCACCGTGCCATTTTTCACCAATTCAACCGCAAGAATGCCGCTGGTTCCAGCAACCTTGCCAGAGATCACCCGGGTGGACTGATTACGCACTCTCGAACCGGGCATACCTTGATTAACCTCGACTTCGAGCAGTAACCGTGGTCCACTTGTCACATAGGTCCGTGATTCATTTAATGCTTCAAAAAGCGTTTCGCCAGGTTTTAACCAAACCGCAGTGATACCGCTGGATATTGATGAGCCCTGCACTGCCTGCCTGGCAACCCCTGTGCCGGTGAATCCTATTCGGTTACCATTGGACGCGTGTCGAATACCAAATGCCTCATAGGTCCCATTCCCTGCCAGTATCTCAACTAATCGTCCTGATTCTGCACTGAATCCCCTGGGGTCAGTTGGTATCTCGGGAACAGCCATCTGAATAATGTCTCTGCTGACTTTTTGCGGAGGCTCAACAGCCATGACTTGATCCTCGAAGGACACAAGTTGGTTAGGGTTGCTATTGAGAACGGCGACATTTCCTCCTTCTGCCAAATCACGTTCAATTTCGAAAATATTCATACCGGGAATCGAACGTTGATTGGCCCCGGTTACCTCGCTACCGGATAAACGATCTGGTCCATTTAGTGCAATCCACTGAAGTTTATAATCCAAATTCTGAACAACCTTGATCGGGTTCGCCCTGGTTCTAAGGCCGCCACCCCCGGTTCGCAATTCCAGTATTTGTATGCCCGTCTTATCGAGACTGATATCGGCTATAACCTGAACGGCACTTTCACTGCTTTCGATTCTTTGTTTGAACACTCCGCCAACGAGCAGGTCGAGGGAAGGTGTACCACCTGTTACCAGATTGCCAAAACGATCCAGTAGCTCAACGGTTAGATCGAATCGGCGATTTATTTCCACAATAGAGGGGGCTTTTGCCCTCAGTGTATCGCCTTTGTCAGCAACGAGAGTGATGCCTTGCGACGGTACCTCAAAGGGTATATTCAGTCCCTCGGGCTGAATATACAGGGGCAACTTGAATTTCGTTTGGGCAAGTTCTGGCAATTTGAAATTCATATACCGCACAGTGATGACATCACCTTTGTTCATCCCGCTTTCCAATAGCCGGATCGCTGGAAATACCTGTGTGGCCTTCCGTTCACCAAACCCCCTGGTTAACTCAAAGGCTTCATAACCAAACCTGGTATTCCCCGGCACTGACACTTCGATGAAATTTGGTGAATCCGGATTAACCGTTTGCAGATTAAAATGCTGACGCTCATCACTTGCGATCACGATGATTGAACCCGGGGCAAGCGAGTTAGGCAGTTGGTATGTTTGGGAAAATTTTGTTTCAGTTGCAACTCTAAGCCTATCAGCACTGAAGTTTGAATTTACAGGCAT
>Ga0206123_10003794_pt1 | contig 12260 bp, 7 predicted proteins | sample Helgoland_Spring_2_FD_160086 | JGI IMG/M metagenome (GOLD analysis project Ga0206123, IMG submission 160086) | Pelagic subsurface seawater microbial communities from Kabeltonne, Helgoland, North Sea - Helgoland_Spring_Bloom_20160316_1 | ecosystem: Environmental > Aquatic > Marine > Epipelagic ... | reverse complement strand
ATCGTGTTTGGGAAAGTAATACCGAAATTGAAACGCGAACAGTTGATGTTCATATTGGTCGGCTTAGAAAAAGTTTAAAAGAAGTGTCTAATAAAAATTTAATAAGAACTATAAGAGGATTTGGTTATTCTCTTGATAACGTGAATTAATTTGCTCTCATCAAGCTTTAAAGCGCCTTCGCACATTTGCAAATCCTGATGCTTGATCTATTTAGTCAGTCAACACCGCCAGTTACATTTTCACTCTTTTTGTAAAAGATACTTCCTATTTCTAGTCTACATATTTAAGTATTCTTAGTTTGCACCCAAATTGTTTTTGTTTGAAGGTATTGCTCTATAGCCTCTGTTCCATTGTCACGCGCAAGTGACCCAGATTGTTTATAACCACCAAAGGGTGTCTTGATATCACCCTCAGAGAAGCCATTAACAGAAACAGTTCCACATGGAAGTGAACGAGCCATATGTAACGCTTGGTCAATGTTTTGTGTAAATACAGTAGCGTGTAATCCATAATCTGTATCACTTGCTATTTTCAGAGCTTCATCTGCATCTTTAACTGACATTATACCAAGTACTGGACCAAAAATTTCTTCTTTAGCAATTTTCATTTCAGGGGTTACATTTTCAAAGACGGTAGGTTTGATATAGTGGCCTGGGAAATCGCTGTCTCCACCCATTAACATTCCGGCACCTTCTGCAAGACCTGATTGAATGTAACTCATTACCATTTCTTTGTGATCTTTGGTGATCATTGATCCAATATCAGTTGACGGGTCTAATGGATCACCAAGTTTGAAAGATTTCACTCGGTCAATAATGCGGCCAGTAAATTCGTCAACAAGGGGTGCAGCAATTAACTGACGCATATTAGCAGAGCAGTTCTGCCCGCCATTCCAAAATGCAGACATAGCAGCATGCTCAATAAGCTCATCATCTAATATAGCATCCTCAAGTACGATGAATGGACTTTTCCCTCCCATCTCTAAACCGACACCTTTTAAATTACTATCTCCGGAATATCGCATAAACATTCGACCAACTTCAGTGGAACCAGTGAAAGATACAGTGTCTATATCATTATGCATCCCTATCGCCTTACCTGCGGTTTCACCATATCCAGGCAAGATGTTGATAACACCATCAGGCACACCAGCCTGTTGCATAAGTTCAGCTAATCGAATTGTGCTTAAGGGTGTTTGTTCAGCAGGCTTAATGACAGCGGAACAACCTACAGCGAGTGAAGGCGCTATTTTCCAAGCCGCCATTACGAGAGGAAAATTCCAAGGTAAAACAGCACCAGCTACACCTGCAGGCTCTTTAACAATCATTGCTAATGCACTTGGACCAGTTGGAGCGATTTTACCAAAACTTTTATCCGCTAATTCTGCATACCATTGAAAAAAATTTACAACCTCACCACTGATTTCGTCCATACAATCATTTATCGTTTTCCCAGTATCCAAGCTTTCAAGTACTGCTAGTTCGTGTGCATTTTCACGGACTAAAGCTGCAACTTTTAATAATACTTCCTTACGTTCTTCAGGTTCTGCGCGGCTCCAAGTGCCAGCATTAAAGACGCGACGCGCAGCAGCAACTGCACGATCAACATCTGCAGACTTACAGTGAGCTACATTCGCTAATATTTGACCCGTGGCTGGGTTAGTAGTTTCAAATTTTGCACCATCAGCGGCATCGCAAAATTTACCATCAATAAAAGCTTGTCCATTTGGGCGAATATTGTTTGCAATAGTTTTATATTCAGCATGCGTAAGTGTCATGTGTTCTCCATTGTTTAAAAATGTTTTTCAAGTTTTTTTGATGAGTTTGTAGTGCCTTTATTGCGAAGAGTACGGGCAAATATACGTATATCATTCAGTAGCATTTGAGGCTCTTCCATTGCTGCAAAATGGCCACCACGTGGCATTTCAGTCCAGTGTTGAATATTGTAAATTCTTTCTGCATATGATCGAGGAGGCCAATTTAGCATTTCTGCAGGAAAGACTGCACAACCTGTAGGGACTTCGACTCTTTGGCCATCTTCTGATAAAATCCTGCCTCCTTCTTCACGTCGACCATAGTAAATCCAAGATGCTGAATTGAATGTTCGTGTGGTGATATAGATCATAATATTTGTAAGTAATTCATCTTTTGAAAAGGCACTTTCAATACAACCAGTTTTTACATCTGCCCAGTCATGAAACTTTTCAATCAACCATGCTGCAAGTCCAACAGGACTATCAATCATTGCATAGCTCAAAGTTTGTGGGCGAGTCGCCTGTTGTGTGCGATATCCATTTTGCATAATTTGGTCATTATCAAATTGGGCTTCCCAAGCTTTTTCTTCAGCTGTCTGAGGCCCATCAGGATGACGCATTGTTAATACATTAATGTGTATACCCGTACACGCTGATGCATGATCAAAGCCTAACCAAGAACAGATTGCTCCACCCCAGTCTCCACCTTGTGCGAGATAACTATCGAAACCCAAAGTATCTGTCATTAATGAGTTTAGTACTTGAGCCATCTTACGAGGTCCATAAGGTCGAGATGGCCTACCAGAAAATCCAAAACCTGGAAGTGATGGCACAATTACGGTAAATGCGTCATCTACATTGCCACCAAATTTTTCAGGGTGAGCAAGTGGCTCGATTAGATCATAAAACTCAGATACAGACCCTGGCCAGCCATGGCTAATTAAAAGAGGCGTTGGATTTTCACCACTTCCTCGTTCATAGATGAAATGCATATCAATTCCATCAACCATAGCTTTATAATTTGCAAAAGAGTTTATTCTAGCCTCTTGTGTAGGCCAGTCAAAGTCATCAACCCAATATGAGCAAAGCTCTTTGAGGTAATCAAGATTAGTACCGTAGTCCCATCCTCCATCATCGGGCATTTCATGCCATGGAAAATCTGCAACACGGAGCATTATATTTCTCAAATTGTCAGCAGAAACTACAAATTGGAAAGGATGTATATTCGGATTAGCTTCAATACGGTCAGTCAAGTGGTTAGTTCCCTAGTTTTGGTTTTTAGTAAAGAAGTTATAAATCCAAAATAGCTGAGACGTTAGGAGCTTGAATAGAGACAGGTTGCGCATTTCGAAGGGACAGATGCGATTAAAATAGTTCTGTGCAATCATAACAATGCCCGAACTTCTTCTGCTATTATTTTGACGCCATCTTCCAGTTTGGAAACAGGTACATAAGCAAACCCAAGTCGAAAGTTCCGCTTTTCGTTATTGTTTAAGTAGTAATCCTGGCCTCGGTCGATCAATACTCCCTTGGCCCTTAAACGATTAGCCAGGATTGATGCATCAAATCCTTCTGGACCTGTCAGCCAAAATGAAGTGCCACCTTTAGATTTTGTACGTTTTAACATATAAAGGTGTTTGCCTAAAGCAATATCCATTGCTTGCCAGCGTTTTTGATATCGTCTTTCGATATTGTTTAAATGGGCATCATAATGCCCAAGCTGAAAAAACAACGCGACAATTTCTTGTACTATAGTAGGGGGGTGGCGCATCATTACACCGCGCGCAATTCGCGCTTCGCGAATAATATCCCTATGTGCAACAATAAAACCTAATCTAATTCCCGGTGAGAGTGTTTTTGATAGACTACCAACATAAATAACCCGACCACTTGTATCCATCGACTTCATAGAATGAGAAGATTGAGAAAAATAATTCATCTCTGCTTCATAGTCGTCTTCAATTATAAGAAAATCTTTCTCATTGGCCGCTTTTAATAATTCATTTCGACGAGGTATGCTCATAGTAATCATCGTTGGAAACTGATGGCTTGGAGTTGTAAAAACTAATTGGCAACCGTTTGGTATTTTAGACGGGATAATGCCATCACCATCAATTGGTACTCCAATAAGTTTACTTCCTGACATACGAAAAGCATTACGTGCACCAAAAAATCCAGGATCTTCAAGTGCAATGGGCTTGCCAAATTTAGAAAAAATAGTGCTTAAAATAAAAAGAGCATTTTGTGAGCCTAAAGTTATAAGTATTTCATCTTCCTCTGCGTAAATACTTCGCGTATTCAGTAAACGCTGTCTAAGCTGCTGGATTAATTGTGGACTATCACTTTCAACTGAGTCACTGGCCCAAATCGGAGTTTTTGTTGTGCCTAAAGCTTGCCTAGTGCATTCTCGCCAACTAGCCACTGGAAAAAGGTCTGGATCGATTTGGTTATAGATAAATGGATAAGGATATGAACTCCAATCCAATGGATTAACCACAGGACTAAGTTCATTTGGTGGAAAGCTTACAATGCAGGGTATTTCATCTTGGTCAACAGTTCTATGCTCATTTTGTAGGTTGTTTAGGTTAGCCATTTCTGGATTGATAAAATAGCCTGATCTATTTCGGGCGACAAGAAAATCTAGATCAATCAATTTATTATATGCTGCAAATACTGTATTTCTTGAAACACCGAATTGGTTTGCCAAGTCTCGGCATGATGGTAATGCACGATCATAAGCTAATGATTTGGAGATTATAGCTGAGCTGATAACTTCACAGATTTGATCCCTCAGGCTTAGGCTCGAAGCATCAGGAAGTTTCAAAAAACGTGGTGTAGTTGAACTCAACAGTACCTCCTCCATCTATCATAAAAACTGCGATTGTATCTTATGAGGCAGTTTTTCAAACACAATAATAATCAACTGTGAAACTTAATGTCTTCAGTAAAACCATCTGTCCTTTTCATTCTAAGCATCTGTCTCTTTCTTTGGCAAGGGTTGCGATGAATGATGGAAATATGAAACTTAATTGATGAGGGATTTAATTCATGAGTACAAAACACATTTTTAAGGCGCTCGTCTTAGCGTCTATAACTACTTTTTCTGCGCAGATTGCTGCAGCAGATTTAACGCTTAAACTTGGGACTACGGGTAGGCTAGGTATGCCTATTGGCGACGCTATTGATCAAGCATTAATACCAGCCATGGAAAAAGCTTCTGGTGGAGAGGTTACTATAGAGCCGTACTATCAAAAAACACTTTGTGCGGAGCAAAAATGCGGTGAGCAGGCTAACCAGGGCTTAATTGCTCTTTGGACCAGCTCCACTGCAAACTACGGTAATTTTGGTTCAGAGTTAGCAATCTTTGATTTACCTTTCATTTTCAAATCACTCGAAGATGCAAAGCGAATATCAAATGATTGGTTGGCAGAAAGACAATGCAAACTAGCCCTAGAGAATGCCGGTCATATATGCCTATCTGTATATTCGAGTGGTGGATTTAGACAGCTTGGAAATGCAACTAGGTCTGTCCGAGTTCCTGACGATATGAAGGGTCTGAAGTGGCGTACTACAAAGAGTCCTGTTGAGTTTATGCTCGTTAAAAATTGGGGTGCAGTTCCAACGCCTTACGATTGGAGTCAATTATATCAAGGACTTCAGTCAGGAGTAGTTGAGGGTCAGTATGTTGCTAGCCCGTGGCAGGAAGTAGCTAAGCTGCATGAAGTTGCAAAGTATTTCACTGAAATCGGCGGAATGTGGTCTGGTAATATTTTAGCTATGGATGCAAATCAGTACAATGCAATGTCTGATCAGCAGCGTGAATGGCTACATGAAGCTGCAGATGCTTATGGAGAAAAAGTAAACGAGTTAGATAACGCTTGGATTAAAAATGGAGAGGATATCATCAAAGCATCTGCGAATGAATGGTATGTACCTACTGAAGCTGAGTTAACTCAATGGAGAGCTGGAGCTATTGGTGCTTGGTTAGACGCAAAAGGTACGTTTGAGCCTGATGTAGCTAGACGAGTGCTTTTGGAGCAAGGAATGGATAGTTTTGTAGCTCAACTAGAAGAAGCTGGAGCACTATAAAAATTTTTCCAGGATAATTTGAAAAGATCATTTAGGCTATTTCTCAGCACTAGGTGATCTTTTCATCAATTTAATTTTCATATATGTGAGTTATTATGGTAAGTATATTTCTACTTGTGTTATTACTGTTTCTAATCCTTTGTGGTGCCCCAATAGGATTTACTTTAATTTTAATACCTTTCTTTTATATTTTGGTTACTGACGCGGTTCCTCTAGTACTTATCCCAAGCCAAATGTTTAACGCGATTGACTCTGTTCCATTAACTGCAATTGCTTTTTTTATGTTGACTGGCGAGTTAATGACAAGTGCGACAATTACTGATCGTCTTGTTGCGTTGAGCAGAGCATTGATTGGCAGAATGCGTGGTGGTTTGGCTCAAGTAAATGTGCTAGTGAGTATGTTTTTTGCAGGAATGAATGGTTCTGTCGTTGCAGATACTGCTACAGTTGGCGCATTAGTATTACCTGCTATGAAAAAAGCTGGATATCCGCCTGCTTTTTCAGCGGCGGTTACGGGCGTAAGCTCTACCATTGGTGGTATAATTCCACCTAGCATCATGATGATTGTACTTGCTAATGCCACGGAAATTTCTGTTGCAGCGTTATTTGCAGCAGGAATTGTTCCAGGCCTTCTTATTGGTGCTGTTATAATGCTAATAAATCACTTCTTTGCCGTAAAATATGATTTTGAAAGAAGTGAGGAACGTTTTTCGGTACGAAGAGCAGGTAAAGAATTATACCGTTCCTCATTCGCCTTACTTATTCCTGTGGTTTTGGTTGGTTCAGTAATGGGCGGAATTGCTTCAGTTGTTGAAGCTGGCGCAATCACGGCATTGGTTGCACTATTCACTGGCGTGTTTGTTTATAAGACTATTAAATGGACAGAATGCTCTGGTGCTTTTCGTCGGGCATTTCGTAATTCGGCGATGGTTTTCATTATCATAGCTGCATCGGGACCATTTAGTTGGTTGCTTACCTCATTAGGGGCAATAAGTGATCTTGAGAATTGGCTACTAAGTCTTACTGGTTCCCCAATACTTTTTATACTAGCGCTCATTCTTTTCATTTTTCTTCTCGGAACAGTTATGGATTCTGCCGTAAATATTATAATTGTTGGCCCAGTATTAGTTGATGTTATGGCCAAAGCAGGGTTCCCTGAAGTTCAAGCTGCCGTAGTAGTTATCGTAGGCTTTTTGATTGGTTCCGTAACGCCACCAGTTGGAGTAGCCTTTTTCACTTCTGCAACAATAGCAAAAGTGCGTCTAGAGGAGGTTGCTGTTGCACTAATTCCTTATCTGATAGGGTTATTTTTACTTTTATTTTTCATCATTGTCATTCCAGAACTGACAATGTTTCTTCCACAGTTGATGAGTTGATTGAATGCCATGTTAAGAATATTAAATAGTTTTGATCGTTTTGTGCATCATATTTTAGAAGCAATGTGTTCACTGTTTCTAGCTTTGATGGTTGGGTTTACAATCTATAATGTTGTGATGAGATATGTATTTGCAAATCCACCCGTTTGGGGGGATTTATTAACTGTTTTGAGTAATATTTGGTTAATGTTTATAGCTCTTTCATTAACAGCTAGAGACAATGAACATATTGCTTTGAATTTAATTTATGAAAAGCTGCCAAGTAGATTAGCCTTATATATCCGTCAGTTTTGGAAACTAATGATTATAGTGATCGGAATTGTTCTAATTATTTATGGGTTTGAGCTTGTAGGAGGGATGAGGGGCAAATACTGGGAAATGTGGCATTTTGAATTTACTGCTCAGGGTATTGTATTCAAAGAAAATTACATGCCAAAAAAATATGCTGTAACTATCTTGCCTCTAGCTGGATTTTTAACAACATTTGGCGCTGCAATTTGTTTTATTAAAAAGATTTAATCAAATTTTTTAATTCTTTTCAGATGCTAATAAGTTAAAGAAATCAATCTAAACAATCTGATTTACTATCTACTTTGTCAGCCGACTCCGCCATCTGCTTACCCAGATTGCAAACTAATCCATAATTGCGTGAATTACCGCGTTGTTTCAGCGAGATACATGCGTGCGTTTTGTGTGATGCATGGGCCGAGGCTTTCATATCAGCAAAACTATAGCCATTGCCAAGAAGTTCATTTCGTGAGGTTAGATTTCCCAAGAGCGAGATGCTAACACGATGTAGGGTTTAAACCTAATTTCGTATGTTTAACGACTCGACGAAAGGCTTGAACATCCATTCTGGCTTTACCATTTTTAATGAATGCTCGCTCCTTTTGGCCTTCGTGGTTTGCGGCCTTTGTCATTGATAGTTAGACCAGTATCATTTGCACTGACCTTTACCTCTGTGCCATCCATCAACTCACCAGACAACAGCACTTCTGCCAACTCATCCTGTAAGGCTTTTTGAATTACACGTTTCAATGGACGTGCACCATAAACAGTATCATAACCCTGATCGGCCAACCATGTTTTTGCGGTTTTGTCGACGTTTAACAAAATTTTGCGCCCTGCCAATCGTTTGTTCAAAATATCTAACTGGATATTAACGATCCCATCCATATTTTTACGACTTAAGCGATCAAAAAGAATGATCTCGTCCAAACGATTCAGAAATTCAGGGCGAAAATGAGCCTGAACAGCAGACATCACTTGGCCTTTTGCTTCGTCTACATTTTCACCATCTGATAACTGGCTTAATGCCTGAGCACCTAAGTTGGATGTCAGAATAATCAATGTTTGTTTGAAATCAACAACGCGACCTTGTCCATCAGTCAATTGACCATCATCTAACACTTGTAAGAGCACGTTGAACACATCAGGATGTGCTTTTTCTACTTCGTCAAACAGGATTACTTGATATGGCCGACGACGCACGGCTTCTGTCAATGCACCACCTTCATCATATCCAACATAACCTGGGGGGGCGCCAATCAAACGGGCAACCGAATGCTTTTCCATATACTCGGACATATCAATACGCATCATAGCTTGATCATCATCGAATAGGAATTCGGCTAAGGCTTTGGTCAGCTCGGTTTTACCTACTCCTGTTGGCCCAAGGAACATAAATGATCCAAGTGGCCGTTTGGGGTCATTTAAACCCGAACGCGCACGGCGCACGGCATTTGCAACTGCATGAACAGCATCAAATTGCCCAATCACACGATTTCCAATTTCCTCTTCCATGCGCAATAGTTTGTCACGCTCTCCTTCTAGCATCTTGTCAACTGGTATACCTGTCCAGCGTTCTACTACCGATGCAATATGGTTTGGGCGCACCGCGTCCTCGACCATTACATCATTGCCAGCCTTTTCTGCTGCCTCCAGTTTCTTTTCCAACTCCGGTATCACGCCATATTGCAATTCGCCCATTCGCGCCAAATCACCAGCACGTTTTGCATGTTCAAATTCGATCCGAATATTATCAAGTTCTTCTTTGATATTACGGGCACCTGCCAGTTTGTCACGTTCGGCTTGCCATTTGGCGGTCATCGCAGCGCTTTCTTCACGTAGTTTGACTAGCTCTTTGTTCAGCTTAAACAAACGATCCCTTGAAGCATCATCCTTTTCTAGCTTCAACGCCTCAGCCTCGATTTGTTTTTGCAACAATTCACGGTCAATCGTGTCTAGCTCTTCTGGTTTACTGTCCACTTCCATGCGTAATCGTGATGCCGCTTCGTCCATTAAATCAATGGCTTTATCGGGTAGGAATCTCTCAGAAATGTAGCGGTCACTTAAAATTGCCGCCTGAACCAATGCACTGTCGGAAATTCGAATTCCATGATGTAGTTCATACTTTTCTTTAATTCCGCGTAAGATCGAAATTGTATCTTCAACGGTAGGCTCTTCAATCATTACAGGTTGGAACCGACGAGCTAATGCTGCATCTTTTTCTACATGTTTTCTATACTCGCCTAATGTTGTTGCACCAACCGCATGTAATTCTCCTCGAGCCAATGCAGGTTTCAACAGGTTTGACGCATCCATTGCGCCCTCAGAGGCACCAGCACCAACCAAAGTGTGCATCTCGTCAATGAAAAGGATGATTTCACCTGCAGCCTCAGTCACTTCGGTTAGAATTGATTTTAAACGCTCTTCAAATTCGCCACGGTATTTCGCTCCTGCAATCAAGGCTCCCATATCCAAAGCCATCAGGGTTTTGTTGTACATACTTTCTGGTACATCACCATTAACAATCCTTAATGCTAAACCTTCAGCAATCGCGGTTTTTCCCACACCCGGTTCACCAATCAGCACTGGATTATTTTTGGTACGACGCGATAATACCTGCATTGTGCGGCGAATTTCTTCGTCACGACCAATAATTGGATCAATCTTACCGTCACGTGCGCGCTGAGTTAAATCCTGGGCATATTTCTTTAGTGCATCATAGCCATCCTCGGCATTTGCGCTGTTAGCGGTGCGCCCTTTGCGAATATCATTGATCGCTGCATTTAGAGATTGTGCAGTCACGCCCGCATCTTTCAGAACATTATTCGCATCTGATTTCACAACGGCCATCGCTGTTAATATACGTTCTGCAGGCACGAATGTATCGCCAGCTTTTTTCGCCAGCTTCTCAGCCTCTGTCAAAACCTTGCCGGTTTTACCGTCCAAATAAACAGAACTATCACCTGTTACTTTGGGCATTTTGTCCAGTATTGTATCAACATCATTCAACGCACGTGTAGGATTGCCTCCTGCCATACGGATCAAGTTCGTGGCCAACCCCTCGGGATCATCTAACAATGCCTTCAATAAATGTACTGGTGTAAATCTTTGATGACTTTCGCTCATCGCAATGGCCTGTGCGGCTTGAATCAAACCGCGCGACCGTTCAGTGAACTTCTCTAGGTTCATAGGTCTCTCCTTAAGCACTTGCTGTTGATATAAAATGACGCCCTTTATAGGCACGTCTTGGTGCAAGCCTTAAATCCATAATAAGCCCCAATTTCTCAAAATTAAAGCCCCATTATTGCATATCAGCATTGCGAAATGCATAAAGCTTGAGACCTTTATCAGAGTTGTTTTTGAGACATTAAACTTTTTTGTGGATAATTTAATCTGCCAAAAAAATCTGATGTACGATCTCGTATGCCTCATAAGATCATTTTATGGGATCTTTGGTTCTATTTTCTCTAACCATTTTGGATTTTCTTAGGCTTGGAGAAGGTTAGTTTGCTTCAGTTCTACAAAAAGCAAAAGTCCAGAAAAATATAGTTTCTGCAAAATTGGATGCTTATTGTTTTTTATTCTCTGATGCGTCAAAATACGCATATAAAAACCATCGGGATAGGCATGTTTGGAACAACAGGATGGCGCCGGTTTAAAGCCAATGATGAAATCAAAAAATGGGCAAACGCGGCGCGAAAATTTGCCAATGGCGCTGCGCAAAATCCCGACTTGAAAGAAAAATGGTTGCAATGTGAAGGCACTTGGTATGTTGGCGTAGACGTCTTGCCTTCGGATGAAGACGGGCGTTTTGACGGATTTGAACTGGCTGGTCCTGTCTCAGATCTTATTCAAAGCGTGGCCACAAAGCCCTTGCACCCAGCGCAGGTCTCAATTCTTTACCCAGGATATCCAAAACCACGGCAGGGCGAAACCAAGGCTGGCTTCAACTACCGGCTGAAGCGGGACGCGGCGCATGTGGACGGGCTTTTGCCCGTCGGTGCACAGCGACGCCGCATGTTGCGAGAACCTCATGCCTACGTGCTTGGATTGCCCTTGAATACCTGCGACACCAAAGCTAGCCCGATGGTTGTCTGGGAGGGTTCGCATCTGATTATGCACAAAGCGTTTCAGACCGCACTCAGCCCTTATCCTGCAACTCAATGGCCCGAAATTGACCTGAGCGATGTGTATCATGCTGCGCGGCGAGAGGTTTTTGAAAAATGCCGGCGCGTGGCTGTTCATGCCGAGCCGGGTCAAGCCTACGCGATACATAGACTGGCATTGCATGGGATTGCCCCATGGCAAGCGGGTGCCAATGCACCCAGTGAAGGCCGCATGATTGCCTATTTTCGTCCAGAATTAAGTGATATTGGGGAGTGGCCAAACCTATGAGTGCTTATTGTTGTTGACTGGTTTTATTGCAAGATAAGGAGAGAGTAATTTTTAGCTCGTATACTACGCAACACCTGACTCATTACCATATTGTCAGGGTGAATAATCAAAATACTATCATGCAGTAATTTTACGTAGCAAATTTAATTCTTCTTAAAGGAAATCAATATAATACCTCTGCATTTTACGTTGTACTGAAAAGAAACCTGCATAATTTAAGTTAGGCTGCTTTTATAAACAGTGTGTTCTGTTGTGTAGAATTGGATTGTAGAGCCTCCATTTGAACCGCCAACACCAAGTGCGCTGTCTTTTACGCCTACGAATGGAAGATGGTTTTGAGGGAAACTACCGCCATTGAT
>Ga0206123_10003793_pt1 | contig 12263 bp, 25 predicted proteins | sample Helgoland_Spring_2_FD_160086 | JGI IMG/M metagenome (GOLD analysis project Ga0206123, IMG submission 160086) | Pelagic subsurface seawater microbial communities from Kabeltonne, Helgoland, North Sea - Helgoland_Spring_Bloom_20160316_1 | ecosystem: Environmental > Aquatic > Marine > Epipelagic ... | reverse complement strand
TCTGGCAAAGAATGTTACCCCTCTTATGAAAGCAGCAGAAGCAATCTCTGTGATTAGTGCAGCCGGTGGTGACTATGCCATGGCAGAAGCAGAACTGAAACGTAGAAAAAGAGTTGCAGAACTTGAAAGTGGTATTGCTGCTGGCAGTCTCAAAGGAGAAGCTTACACTTCAGAAGCCGATCTTAAATCTGCAAGAGCAGAACTTGCATCACTAAAACAACAGAAAATGCAATTGCAGTTATCAGGTAATCGTGATAGAAATCTAACAGGAAGTGGTGCAAATGGTGGAGCTGGTGGAGCAACGATTGTTACCAATGTAAATAAAGGTGGTGATTCTACAACTAACATGACATCTACAAGTGAAAGTTTAGTTAATCCTTCTATGATGGGTGTTCCTGATTTTGCTGGAGCTCCATAAAAAAAAGAGGCAGGATTGCTCCTACCTCTTCGTCTTAGTACAGTGATTGTTTCAGTCCGAATCTAATTCAGCGACTAGGGATATTTATCACCTGACCCTTTATCCAGCAAGTTTCTGGAAGTAGTCCATAGTATCATCATCCTCAGATGAGTCGGTTGCAAATGGTGGAGTGTTATCCACAGGTGCAGTATCGACTACTGGTGATGCGACAGGAGCATCTTCCATCTTCTCAGCAATGTTACCTACAGTAACACTACCAGACAGGACAGTATCAAGACGAGTCTTCAGTTCTTCATATGACTTGAAGTTTGATGGAGCAGAATACTCTGCAAGAGCATACTGTTGTTTCCACACTTCTTCAATCTGGTTATCATTATCAAACATAGCAGATGGTGCTTCAAACTCAGACTTATCATAGTTCCAATAACCGTCAACCTTACGAATCTTCAGTTTGAAGTTTGCACCTTCCCAAAAATCAAATGGGTTGATAGGTGTCTCATCTTCAAACTCAGGTTGCATTGCAGCCATAATCTTATCAAAGATTTTCTTACCATAACGGAACAAGAATACTTTACCTTCATTCTCTGGATGCTTGCTGTCACTGACAACATAGATGTTAGAGAAGTATTGCAACTTTCTTTTCTGTTTACGGGCAATCTCTTTGTCAGACTCAATGCCTGTGTTCCAGTACTTAGAGTTAAGTTCTGACACAGGGTCATTCTGTCCAATAGTAGTGAGAGAGTTCTCAATATACCATTGACCAGTAGGGCCTTGGAACGCATGATTCCATACCTTTGCCCAAGGCATATCTTCACCTTCGACTGCTGGTAGGAAACGAATGACTGCATAACCGTTACCAGACTTATCTAGTTCTGGTTTCCACAGACGTTCATCTTTATAAGACTTCTTTTCTTGAGGTGCGTTTTCTTTCTTTACTTCGCCAAGTAATTTATCAAGAGAATTGTTTCTCTTTAGGCTATCTAACGACATATGTATCTCCTTATGTTATCGTATGTTACTTTTAAATTCATCGTATGTTAAATCTGTTCCAACCTTATAAAACTTCACATTAGGAAACTCCAGCTGTGTCATTCTAAATTGATTATCCCAGTTAATCGTGTTAAACCCACGACTAGACTCAGGTAGATAATTATTACTACCCTTGTATACGTTATTTAGTGGTTTGGAATAGTCACTTCCATCAAAACCTAACATATACACTTCCTCTGCACCATCTTGACAAGCAAGGTGTAGTGCAGTATTTCCAGCAGACCATCCTTTAGGAAAGTCTATTTCCTTTACTTGATCTTCTTTTTCAATCCATGTGATAAACAGACCAATATCTTTTTCCAGTTTTTGTCTCAAATCTTCTTCAATCAAATGTGAATTATGAAACATGATTTCTTCAATGTTGCTTTCAATCAACTCTCTTGTTTTGCCTTGAACCACACAGTCTGTTCTAGACAGTTTTTCAGTTTCATATATTTTACCATCATTATCTGACCAACCAATTTTCATTAGGTCAGCATCAAAGTCTGGTAAGATACTCCAATCAGAAAACCAACATTTATTTTTTAATGCGTAACCTGATTCGTATATCTCTTGTTGCATATTATAGTCTACAGAAACGAGATTGTCAAGTGCAAAATCACGATAGATTGCATTGCAGCCCCAAGTTTTAAAGTCACCCCCTATAATCGGTTTGCGAGGTCTGGACTCTCCGTTTCCATAGACTATGTGCTTATTCATTTAGACATTCTTCTCCGAATAGTGCCGTCTTCGATACTTCCACCATTCTTTACTTGAATATGATTTTGACCTTCTGCACCATCAGACTTAACTGTATAGTCTGCATTGTGATTGTCAACCCATCTTTCTTTCTTTACAAAATCTAACTTATAAGTGTCTCTGTCTGATAGATTTGCAAGAACATTAAATGCAAGACTTACTCTAGGGTCAGTTGTTTTGTTCTGAGCAAAACCATGAAACAGATAACTGTTAAATATAATCAACGAACCTTGAGTACAAGGCATTGCAATTCTATTTGTAAAGTTAGGATTGGCTTGATGATAATGTTTCCTCAATGAAATGAATGGGTCTGCATTGTAAGCAACCTTTTCAAATAACAAAGGTGGATGATTAGGAGTAGACTCGATATAGTAAACACCACTAATAAGAGAGTTACTATGATTATGCATACTCTGTGCAGAGTTTGGTCTTGACTTGTTAATCCAAGACTCATGTATCCAAAACTCTTCATATGCAAGTGTCATCACATTGTCAAAGTAGTCTTTGATACATTCTTCAAACCATACTTTCAGATCAGCCAATCCTGTTTTATCTACGATGTTTGGATTCTCTGAACCAAACTGTGTTGAGTCTGGATTACCACTACCCTGTTTAGAATAATCGAAATCATCTATGTCTGGTATGATTGGTGGATTTGGATTCTGATATATTTTTAATACTCCAGCAGGGAATATCGGTATTCCATTATCCATCTCTTAGTGCCTCCCATGATATAGGAAACAACAACTGTGCTTCCATGTCAATTAAATTTGCAACCTCTTGTGTTTCCAGTTGGGTATCCGATTTACATCGCAGATTGCATACACGAGCAAATGCCATTAAAGTTCCACTCCAATACCACTCAGTATATGTAGACTGTGGTAATACCATTCTTGCCATCTCTGGTGCAACACCCTCACCCAACAGTTGATCATAGAACCGTTCAAGTGATTGCATATACCAGTTATAATTATGGTTTAGTTCTGTCTTACCTTCTGCTTGATCAGATAATACTATTTCACCACCAGAACCTTGTTTACTATTTTCTGGTCTACTGCGCCAGAATGGTGGTTGATAAAACTCTGGTTTGTCATCTACATAACGTCTAGAGACTTCGTTCCATACCAGACCGACTTGGTGCTTTACTAACTGTCTTGCGACAAAGATTGGAGCCTTAATTCTGAACTGCAAAGATGCGTGTCCAAAAGGACTCCAATGATTGTGTTTTGCAAGATAGTTGATGAGTTTTGCATCTTGATCAGAAAACTCTTTACTCTCTTTTGCATAAGAGACACGGGCAGCGTTCACTACAGAGAGGTCACTGCCCATATGGTCAATTAGTTCTACGATCATATCGCTTCTTTTCATCCAATGCTTTACGAGTAGGACGATAACCTTTAGGCCAAGCCGGAACACGACTTGCAAGAGTTTTGCATCGTTCCATCAGTTCTGCATTTTTACGTTGCAGTTCTGCATTTTCAAACTCTAAAACCTTCATACGATTCTCTTGGTACAATCCCTCAAGAGCTTCAAAAGCATTATTTACTTCACTTTTCATTACCATTTCCTTTTCTATACTGGTAGTTGTGCTGTTCGTTCCAAGAAATTTAACTCTCTTGCATTTGCCTCAATTTTTTCTTTAAGACCTTTGGTGATAAGTCGCCCAACAGTATCAGGTTCAAGATCATTTTTAGAACAATACCAGAGTACTGCATCCATATGATTGATACCTTTGTCTTTAGCGACCTTTTCAATTTCTAATGAGAATGTTTTTGGTGTTTGCATTGTTTACCTTCACGTTTATTATTGTTCTAATATACCACACTATAGTGTTGTAGTCAATGGGTTTCTGGAAAAAAGATAGGATGGTCAGTCCTATCCAAATGTAGCAGTGCCAGAAAATATATGCGTCTGGTTGCAGTTGTGTCTGTGACCAAATCAGACTCTCCTTTTGATACGGCATTTCGCAACATTGCAGGCGGTGCCGTGTACGCCTATTCGTGTTCTCCACCATTTGCTCTACCAAATCCACCAAAGTATTGTGGATTGCGTCTTGCAGTTTCAAACGTACCTACTGTAATTGCAATCGCAGCAAGTAGTACAAGGTGAATAATAGCACTGACACCAAATAGTGTCCAACTACCGACAATAAAACCGAACACAATACACCACATCCAAGCCAATACTTGCATGATTAAATGTCTCGTACTTGTGTCTGGAATATTTTTAAGTGGATTGTAATCTAAACTCATTACAGCGTTCCAACTGTTTACTATAAATGTTCTCACTGGATAAACTCCTTTTTCAAATGTCACTTTCAGAGGATAGTTTGCATCGACAATATCTTTGAACTCAATAGCGTCATATATATCTATAAAGTATTTGACTACCTTTTGTTCTCTAAAATATCCTGTCACTCTGTACATATAAACTCCATAATAAGGTGGTGGGTTTCTGTTGCTAAGTACCCACCGAACTCCGTGAGATTATGCAGCTAGTGCATAACCCTCGATTGCAAAGTTATCGTTTGCATTTACTCAATTGACCTATTAGGCGGTCATCCCACAATCTCCACTAACCTATTAACAACCTGTCGATCCTATTTCGCCCCCATCATAATTACATACCAGAATCAATACCTAACCATGCACTAAATCCAAATACTTCCATAATCATAAAAGTAAAGAACATGATAACCATAGCCCACATAATTAGTTTACCATTAAAATTTGATGCTGCAAGTTTGATAGCAAGTATTTCGTTACCAAAGAATCGCAAACACAATTCAAATTCGTTGTGATCATCTTTTACAACTATACCATTCTTTTTTTCTTCAGACATATCTTCTCCATGTAATTATGGTGGAGGCGGCCGGTACTGCCCCGGCGTCCAGTTTTGCGTTTAACTCGCTTCACCGATTGTACTTATATTTATACCACACTATAACTCATCTGTCAAGTAGTTTTTGAAACTAAAAACTAGTTTGAATACCTTGTTGTGCTTTATCAAAAACATTACTATTTACCTCTAGTGATTTACCCACAGAAATAAAACAAGTATACTCGTTTGATGGTATAAATTCTAAGATAGTAATAGTACCAGTATTAGGATTACCAATTATTTCAACAGCAGTTTTTCTGTCACTTACATATCTCATAAAACCAACTTCTCCATGTGATTCTAGGAAGTTTTGTTTTACTTCATCATAGGCGTCAGTAGTACAAGTTACTGGTTTCTCAGACTGAAACACTTGAGGTGGTGTTTCTGTTTCTGGTTGTATAAAATCTTTTGGTTCTGCATTGGCTACATTATACAGTAACAACATTGTCCATGTTAGTAATACTGTTGATAGATATTTCATTTCTTTCTTCCCATTGCGAGATGGTTTCGATCAATAGAGGTAAATACTCTTTTTTGTCTTTTACAAACTCTTGGACTACTCCATCCTGTGTAACTACAAGAATACAAATCTGGTTAATTTCAATTCCTGTACGTTCTTCAAACATCTCAGCATATGCAGATGCTTGGATATAGTAAGATTCGTTATACTCATCTTTACGCTCTTTAGTAGATGTTTTGAAATCAATGATGGATAGTTTACCATCAAACTCTGCAATACAATCTACTCTACCAGCGACTCTATATTTATCACTATAGAGTCCACATTCTTGTGAATGAATGTTGTCTATACGGTGTAACAAATTGTCACGCATCTGTGTGAATAGTGCATGAGGTAGGAAATTCTTCTTGTGTTTTTCCATATCCCCATTGTTCAGATAGTCTTCACACATATGATGAACTGCTGTACCACGAGCTGCAGCAGTACGGGCGATGTAGTTTGCAACATCTTCTCCCACACGTTTACGCCACTCAAATAAACCTTGTTTGTTTCTTACTGACAGGACTGTAGTTATTGATGGATACTTGTTACCATCTGGTGTTTCATATAAACGAACACCATCCTTGTTAGTCGCTTTTATCGGTTCCAGTGTCACTGGTTTGTGGTTGAACTTTTTCATTATTTTCACTTTCTTCAATATTAAAATCTGGTAAGATAGACCATTCTGGTGGAACTTTACCCAACCCTACAGTCCTATCCCATTGTCTTTGAGTATACTTATCCGACATTTCTCATTCGCTCTACCAAACGATCTGCCCTTTTAGTTACTTGACGATACCACTGGCTGTCAACCATTTCATCTGCTGCTGCGTTCCAATCTCTTGCATCCACACCACGTTTCATTCCCTTGAACTTGGATAAGCGAGGCCTCCCCATATTAAACATCATATTTGCGATTATTCTTTGAGCTTCTTCTGGCAAATCATCAAAGTCTGAGTATAGGGTGTGGCAGTCTGACAAGACTGTTTGGATATCCTCGTTGAAGGCCGCAATGCATCTGTCGGTATGGACAGGTGTTCCGACCTCTTGTCCATATTCGGGGTCTTGTTCCCTAACCAGATGGCCGATGCCAAAGGTAGCAAGACCAAGATGATCAAGGTATATTTCATTGACGCTCCCCTCATCGTATTCGATTTCTTTTCTTAGTTCATTAATATTCATTACCACCCTGCCTTTTCCATGTAACAATTGTGATCGGGTTTTTCATCCATCTGATAAGCCCAATTAAGTTCTTGAATTAATCTGTTGTACCAGTTTTTATCATGTTGGTCATGTGCTTTATTCATGTCATCCATCAACTGACCGATACGAGTTTTTATGTAATCTGCTCTTGTAGTTTTGTTTTTTCTACGCATTATCATTACTCCCCTTTGGTGGTGGTGTAAGTTTATGTTCTGTAACAGGGATTCTAGTTTCTTCCCAATCCACATCTAAATTTCCAACCGCCATAATTCTTTCATGGTCACATTTCTGTTCTGGTACTTCATGGTATAACCATGCAGGCCAGATTATAAGTTGTCCTTCAGATGGTTTTACTTCTAGTCCACCAGCATCTGGAAATACTAAAGGAGCGCAATTTTCACATCCTCTAACACAATATGTAAAACTCCACAAATGAGGCCAATGTTGATGTGGTTTACAGATATGTCCTTTACTATATATTAAACTCCAAAAGTCTTCGATTCTTAGTGCATACTGTCTTGGTGTTCCATCTTCATTTGTACCAACTGCCATAGGCATAGTCTTTGCAAGGTCAATTACCAGATTACCTAGTATCTCAAAACTAGGATAATGTTTGTGCATATCCCATTGGGTCATATAACACTTCGCAGCAGTAGTACCCCTCAGCCGGTCTCCAGCGTCCTTTATATCACGTTCTAAGTCGTTGTTAAAGGAATCTATGTTTGAACCCTTCAACTGTTTTATTTTAACTGGTGATTTTTGTGTAAACTCTGGCCAACCGTCTTGTGCCGGTGTCATATAAATATTTGCCAATTACTCTATTCCCATACCCAGTTTAGTTTTTTGTATCAGGTAACTTCTTACAAAACCTGAGCGAACAATGTCTCCTATATTAAATTCTGTACAGTTAAACTCATCCATTTCATGTAGGATTTGTAAGAAATCCATAAGACCATTACGTTCATTTAATCTAGTCAAATCTGATTGACCAAAATCTCCACAGAAGAAAATCTTTGAATCTTGTCCTACCCTTGTAACGATGGTATCCAGTTCATGGAAGTTTAAATTCTGACATTCATCTACAATGATAATACTATTGTCAAATGTCAAACCCCTAAGAAACGATGTAGACATAAAGTAAAAACTACCTTGTGTTTTTAGTCTGTCATACAACATACTAAATGCTTGTTCGTTTGGTTGTTCAAACATAAACTGCATCATATTTGCATATGGAACTTGATATAGTGCAGCCTTGTCTTCTTCATCGCCAGGAAGAAAACCAATCTCTCTTGTAGGTATAAGTGAACGAACTACGATAACCTTATCGTATGGTGTTTCATTTTTTAACACTTGTTGTAGTGCAAGGTACAATGACACAAAGGTTTTTCCTGTACCAGCACACCCAAACAAGAATTGATTTTTACCTTTTTTCCAAGTATCAAATACTGTCTGTTGACTATCTGTAACTGGTTTGATTACAGCAAGATCACTTGCACCTATTTCTTTTTGTTTTGACATTATATAATCCTTAATAGAGGTGAAGTATGTGGTGGCAATTCGTAGTAACCACCACATACCCCTGTGCTGTATAGACCCTTAAACAATACTAAATTGCAATCTATACATTTTTATTTATGTTAATATAAACCTGTAGATTTATTTTTTGTGTAGTGTTTATTAACATTTTGTCCTGTTACATCAAGTAACTTATGTTTTTTTGCAACATTCCTAACTCTTGTTTCTGCAATGTTTTTACCATGACCATATCGTTCAGCCATGGGAGAGTTTGGGTGTGATTCTGCAATCTTAGACATGGTTTCATTAAAACCAGCATCAGTTTTATGAGTCTTACCAGAGATACCACCAACAATTGCTGGTGCAGTTACAACTTTTTTGTACTGTGGATTTTCTGACAGAAAAGTTTGCAGATCATTCCAAGAACAAACTGTGTCATAGATTTCATCTTCTTCAGTATTTTCTATTGTGTATGTTGGCATATTTACCTCAATCTTGTGTAATTATTTTCATAGTGCAATATTTTTACTTTGAGTGATTCTACTTCTTCACTCAGTTCTTTTATGCGTCCAATTGCACTATAATAAGCTCTGGTAAGTTCTTCCATATCTCTTTGCATAACTTCTTGTTCTGTTAAAACCTTTTTGCGTTTAGAGTCTTCTTCTCCAATTCGTCTTAACATATAGGCTTCATGTCGTTCTTGAACCATTCTGGTATCTCCCTATTCTTCCAAGACGCAAACCTGTTCTTCTCTATTATATAGTATTTCCTGTAAGCATCTATTGGGTTGTCTTTTATCTTACAGTGATCTGGCATACATTGTGGTATTGGTGTCAGTCCTTTATCCTTAATAAATCTAGGTGGACGCATTAGTGCCATTGACAGTTCAGAAGTCTTATGCACTCGACCATACCGATTAGTATACTCTGCAAGTGTAGCCATGTAGATTTTCCACATGACCATATAGTTCTGTTTAGAATAACGAACCCATTGGGCAGATGGGTGATTTACATGAGATGCTTTATATAACAAATCTTCACGTTCATCAAACAATCTCCATCGTTTAATCCTACGACCATTCTTAGTTTTATCTAAGTATTCCCAACCATCCAAAATACGATGGGCAGTGGACAACAACTGCCCATACTCAATAGGCATCTTGACTATGTGTTTGTCAATATGCCACATTGCGTTCTGCACAGGGTCTTCATGTAAATAGAATATATTCACGTTTCTTCCTTTTTATCATTCAGTAATAATATATTACCACGCTTTTCGTCTAGTGTCAAGACTCTTTCGCCCTCAATCATATCAATGATTAGTGTGGTAATGTCTACCTCTTTACCTAACACGGAAATCTTTTTCTGTAACTGTTCAAGTGATTCTTTGTAAAAATCCAACTCTTGTTGTTTACGAAGCCGTTGTTCTATCAAGTCTGCAAGTGATACTATATTATCATTCATACTTTTACTCATTAATGTAATGTGGGTGGTGATCCATCACTATCCACATATTTATTGATGTCATGTGCATCATCACTTAATGTTTTGCCAACGTGAACCAACATCTTACGAATCTGTTCGTCATCTAAAAATGTTTTATATAGAACCATACTATGTTTTAGTAACATCGTTGCCATTAACATAAAATCTTCGTCTTCTTTAAGATTGTTCTGTATGTGTTTAACTAACTTATTTTGTATCTCTCTTAATCGTTTGTCATCATAACTAGACATGACTAAGTTTCCAGATAATTAATATTGATAAGAAGCCTCACGTTTGTATCAGTTTGACCAACCGATTGATGAGGTATATTACCATCTACAACTACAGCAGTATTCTGTTCTGACTTTACAAACTCACCAGTTTCAAATGCAGTACCACCATTGTTTGTGTTAATGTAATATAACAAAGTTTTAAAATTATCAATATCAGTATCAACGTGCCAACCATACTCTATAGGTTCATCTCTAATCGTAAAGAGATTTGCCTTAGAACGAATTACCGATTTGAAACCATTTGGTAAGTGTTGCAATAAAGCAAGTGTCTGAACGTCAACTTCCATTTCTTCAAATCTAGCATCATATAATAAATTAATAAATTGAAAATTACCAAGGTCACTTGATTCACTATTTGCTTGATTGTGATATGCCCAACGCACCCTGTTATATCCAGTATACACATCGTAAAATTCTTTGAACATATCCTCTGGTAAAAAATCTTTTATTACTTCCATTACTCTTCCCACCTATAAAAAATGTGATCACCAATTTCGACAGTTCTAGTTTTAGTTGCAGCCCAATCTGGTAATACATAATCTGCGTGATAGTGAGTTGCACCATCAGTTATATCTAGTAAGTTAACTGTAGGGATCATTGCAAGTTCTGCAAGGTCTTTAATTCTTTTATATATGTTTTCATCTTTTGGATGTATCTTATCAGCCATACCATCACAGTACCAAGAGAACTGACATCTATGCCTTATAGGATAATAAGTACCATCGTTTTTCCACGACTTTCTTGTAGGGCCTTGTTTAACAACCTCACACACAGTATTAGGAAACCTTGGGTCTTTTACTCTATTGAGAGTTACTGCAGCAACTGCTTGCCACCCAGCAGTACCTTGATTTCTTGCTTCAAAATAAATATTGTCTGCAAGACAAGTTAATTCATCTGGATTAATATAGTAAAGTTGTGTATTTTCTTGTAAATTATATTCTTCTGTGACGTTAAATGTTTCAACTGGAACTTCTGATGCCGAAGCAATACCAACAAGTACTAATAATTGTTCTAAACTAATCATAAAATATTATTCTCCCAACACATATCGGCAAGTTTGTCTTGCATACGATACGCTTCCTTTTCCCAAGGTAAGTCATAGTAGTTTGTATCCATAGGAATAGACTTTGACTTCCATCTGGCACGACCATTGGTCTGGCCATTATCCATCTCTTTACGAGCATATTGTTTCACATGAACCATCTCATGGCAAAGTGTAGTAACTATGTCTTTGAGATTTTGTTTCTTGTCAATTTCAATAAAAAACTGACGATTGTTTTCACCTTCCATACAAAATCCAACGGCATCACTTTTGATATTTACAAACTCAACTTCAATATCCAGAGTACGCATACGAGGCATCATAGTGTTAATCATAAACCCGACAACCCTGTGTGCCATCTCTCTTTGGTCTTTTCGACCACCTTTGATTTCAAGTGTGTTCATATTAATCTCCTAGTGAAAAAATAAAAAGTCTGGATCGTCTTTCAACAATACCCAACGCCCATCAAATCCACCTTTGTCTGTTTTATTCTCAGAACGTAACAACATAGCGTCTTGACCACGAAACTTTGCAAGTTCCTCAACAAACCATAGAGAACCGTGTTGTTGAATACGGTTCTTACCATGTCGTGATTTACCTTTTAGAACTACTTGTTTCATTACCAAATCAACAAAATAGGTAATGCAGTCATTGCGATTATCCACAAAATTCCACAAGCCCAAGTCTCAAAAGTATTGTTTCCCATTATACCATAACCTCTTCTTCTAATTCACAAATCGCATTGTGGATCATGTCTCGCATTAAACCAAGATCAATCGCAAACCGACCATTCACAGCAGGAACACAAGCGTTCATACAGGCAGTAATGTCACCAGTACCGATACCATGACCACCTTCGATCACATCACGAAACATGAAGTCAACTTCTTCAGCAACAATTTCTCTCATTTCAACAACATTCATTTTTTTATTCCTTCTCTTTCAACTCATCTTACTTATATACTATACATGAAAAAGGGGGGTTTGTCAACCCCCCTTTTATTCCCAATGATTTCAAGTGTTTACACACATCACATATCTCATCACAAAACCTCATTGAGAGAAGTGATTCGGGTGGCGTTTAAGATGATGAGAGAGAGGAGCCACCCGAACCAAACTGTTATCTAAAGATACTCAGGGC
>Ga0206123_10003788_pt1 | contig 12269 bp, 10 predicted proteins | sample Helgoland_Spring_2_FD_160086 | JGI IMG/M metagenome (GOLD analysis project Ga0206123, IMG submission 160086) | Pelagic subsurface seawater microbial communities from Kabeltonne, Helgoland, North Sea - Helgoland_Spring_Bloom_20160316_1 | ecosystem: Environmental > Aquatic > Marine > Epipelagic ... | reverse complement strand
GTTTCAGGATGCGTTCGTAACAATGGGTGGCTTACGCCAAACGGGATCTCTTCTTTTAACCCCTCTATTATATCGTCGGGCAACTTGCCGTCACCACGGCCCATCAAAAATATCTGATAGTCATTAATGCCATGAAGATGTTGTAATTTCTCCTGCATACCTTCAGGTAAACCGAGATAAGCGGCATAGCTATCCGAGAAAAGTGTATCGCCACCATAGGGCGGTACATTTACGCACTGTGCAATCGAACCCAGAGATGGCTTTTCCATCCAGGTGACATCGGTATGCCAACCATTTTCAGCCCCTGGGCTTTGTTTGCCGTGGTTGATTTCCAGAATAAATGGATTGTCGCCGGACTTGCCAAAGGGAAATGCATCCAGTTCACCAAACATTCGACCAAAGGCCACGTGTTGGTCTTCTGATAGATTTTGGTCGCGAAAGAAAATGACTTTTCGTTCGAGTAGCGTCTGCCGAATGAATTTCACACATTCAGGTGAAATCGGCTTTTTCAGGTCAATACCGTGGATGATTGTACCCAGAGTCAATCCAATGTGTTCAAAGATGGCACCAAATTCGTCGGCACTGGCTTGTAATTCATCGGAAACCGGTTGATTACCCATACGCTCATATTCTTGATTCACCCCAAGCCCTGCCCGGTTAAATGCCGGGAACAAAGATTCTATAGGCAAATCCTGAGTTCCAGGCTTACCCCTGGCGGCGGCTCTGAATTCTACAAGCTTCTCTGAATATTTCTGCGCAACGGCGTTATATTGCGTTTGCTCTTCTAATCCCTGTTGACTCATTGGTTTACCCTCAACTTCCAATTAAATTTTTGATCAACCATTCCCAATGACACATCGGCAACAGTTTTATTTGGCACTACATGTTAGCAAGAAATCACTATTTTTCCGAAATGCTCATTACGCATCATCATATCCAGGGCAGCTTTTGTCTCTGCAAGCGGGAACACCTCATGAACAGGTAATTTGAAGGTGCCGGCGACAAGACCCGGCAGCAAATCCCTGGTGGTGTTTTCAACAATGCGTTCAACTTCTGCAGCATTTCTGGTGCGAAAGGTCACACCCACATAATTGATTCGTCTCAAGGCATGCAGATCAAAATTGAAATCACCCTTCATTCCCCCCAACCGACCAACATTGACAATGGTGCCACCTATCCTGGTCGCCTTCATATTGCTGTTGGCAACAGGTCCCGAAACATGGTCAATCAGGATGTCGACACCTTTGCCTTCGGTTGCGTCGAGCACCTGTTGCGCCCAATTTTCATCCTTTGAATTTATCGCAATGTGGGCGCCGAATTCTGTTAATTTGTTGAGTCGTTCCGGATTTGTGGAAGTACCGATCACCAGCACTGCCCCGAGAAATCTGGCGACCTGCATACCAATGATTCCAACACCTGAGCTTGCACCCTGAATCAGGACGGTTTGCCCTTTTGAGAGCTGACCATTTGTCTTGATGGCATCGTGCTCGGTCTGAAGCGCAACCGGGAATGTAGCTGCTTCTTCAAAGGATAAGTTTGGTGGTACCGGGTAAATCCTTTTGCTGTGTCCAACGGCGTATTCTGCAAAGGCATTACCACCGGCCGCCATCACACGGTCGCCAACTTTCCAGCCCGTGACTTCCGACCCAATCGCTACAATCTCACCGGCATATTCCAGCCCAAGCGGTGTACCTGCACCACCCACACTGCCGTGGGCCGCACCTTTCAGCATCCCTAGATCCGCACGATTGAGGGCAGCGGCGCTGACTTTGACAAGGACTTCATGGGGTCTTGGCTCAGGCACGGGGACGCTCCCGGAAATGGGTCCATCGCGACTGGCGATGATAGCTTTCATGGTCGGCATATTTATCTCTTCTAATTACTGATCGAAAATTGGATTCCAGCAAGCTAAACTAGTCGCATGCATGACTTGCTTAGCATACTTCAAATGCAGGACAACCGGGTATTCTGGATCATAATGTTTGGTCTTGTTTCCAGTCGATACCTTGTCATTGCAGGTATTGCCTGGGGTGTCTTCTATGTGAGACAGAGCGACTCTCTGGCTGCCCGCAAGATCCAGCAGCGTCCACCCCGGATGCAAGACTATCGACGTGAGATAGGATATTCCATCCTGACTTTTTGCGTTTTTGCTACCGCTGCCGTGGCGGTCTTTACTGATCCACTACGCCAATATACCCGGCTGTATACAAATATTGCGGATTATGGCTGGCCGTATTTTATTGCCAGCGTTGTTGCCATCATTTTGCTCCATGACGCTTACTTCTACTTCGCACATCGGGCGATGCACCACCCTAAAATATATCGGCTGTTTCATCGAACACACCACCGTTCAACCAATCCCACCCCTTGGGCGGCCTTTGCGTTTAATCCGCTAGAAGCACTGGTGGAAGCTGCGCCCATTGTATTTTTTGTATGCCTGTTTCCAGTTCACCCTTTGGCGATACTAACCTGGCTGCTATTCATGACGGTATATAACGTTTATGGCCATCTTGGCTGGGAATTATATCCCCTCAATGCACCACACCACCCAATTCTGAAGTGGCTTAATACCTCGGTCAGCCACAACCAGCACCATCAGTTCGCTCACTCAAATTACGGGCTCTACTTCACCTGGTGGGACAGATGGTTCGGCACACTCCATCCGGACTATGCTACGCAATTTGATGAAGTTGCAAGACGAAACTGACCCGCCTGGTATATCCTGTATTTACTTCCGCACCTGATCAATTCCTGTTCAGGTTGACAGGATTAAGGTGCATCCTGATACTCAAGCAAAACCTCAAGGATATTTACATTGATCGTCAGCAATATCGAATTCATCCCCGGCAAGAAAATTACCAAACACCTTGGCATGGTCCAGGGCAACACCGTCAGGACCAAGCACCTTGGCCGGGACATTATGGCCGGTTTGAAAAACCTGGTCGGCGGCGAACTGGTTGGTTATACCGAACTCTTGACCGATGCCCGACAGGAGGCAACCGACCGAATGCTGGCGCAGGCCGAAGGGATTGGTGCTAACGCGGTGGTGAACGTTCGCTTTTCAACTTCATCGGTTTCAGCCGGCGCCGCCGAGTTATTTGTATACGGTACCGCGATAATCGTCGAGTAATCCATGCAAGATCTACTATTTTTTCTATTGTTAATTTCAGTCGGCTACGTTTCCGGTTCAGTCATTGAGCGGCGTCATTTCGCCTCCATACGCGAACGGGAAGCTGAACTGCGACACATCTTAACCTTTAGTGCCAAAACGCCCCCACCGGAAGACTGTCACCGGGAATCAGCTTTTGTCACCGGCAACGTGGTTATATCAGTCGACTATTTCAAGCATATTACTGCCACCCTCAGAAATCTGATTGGCGGGCGCGTCATCGCCTACGAAACGCTGATGGACCGTGCCAGAAGAGAGGCAATTCTGCGGATGAAATTCGAGGCGCGGGCCAAAGGTGTGACACGGATATTTAATGTAAAACTTGAGACCTCATCCATATCCAAAGGCAGAGCTAACCAGATTGGGTCAGTCGAAGTACTCGCTTATGGTACTGGTTTAATCTAGGCCATGAAATACGAAAATCCTGAAGTGGATGAGTTTGTTAACCTCCCTTCAGAACATCCACTTAAAGATTTTGCCATATTGGTCACCGCCGTTGGCATCATCGCCATCGTTAGTTTCCTGGTGCTGATTGCACTGGCAGAATTTGCCACCCGGTATATTCCCTTTGAAGTTGAACAAAGTCTGTTTGACCAAATAAACACCTATACACCGGGTGAGGCGCTGATACCCGAAAGCAGCAACCTCGAAGTGGAGCAGTATTTGCAAACCCTGGCGGACAGATTTGCGCAGGCCCAGGCGTTACCGAAAAATATGAAAGTCACCGTGCACTATATCGAGGCCAAAGAGATTAATGCTTTTGCCACACTGGGGGGGCATATTCTGATCAACTCGGCGCTATTGGCCAGATGCAGCGATGAAAATACCCTGGCAATGGTTCTGGCCCATGAAATTGCTCACATTAAACACAGACACCCCATTGTTGCACTCGGACGGGGTTTCACCATTTCCATCGCAATGCTCAGCTTGCTAGGTTTGTCTGAAAGTCAATTCTCGAACCAGATCGTTGGCTACTTCGGCCTTGCGACACAGTTGGTTTATAGCCGGGATAACGAGGTGCAAGCTGACCAAACCGCACTTGAGACACTGCAAACAGTTTATGGTCATGTTGGCGGTGCCGACAGATTATTCGAAATCCTCGCCGACACCGAGGGTAAACCATTAAACCAACTGTTCAGCACTCACCCGCTAACGGAATCACGCAAAACTAACGTAAAAACCTTTATCGAGAATAACCCGCCATTACAGGCAGCACCTGTTGCATTACCATTCTGGTTGCCAACCCATGGCGGCATTGAAAACTAGCAGGTTCAGGTCGATAAAAACCAGGTACTATTCAGGCCGCTGAATCGGACTCAGCTTTATCTAACTCAGCTTTATCAGATAATTGAATATACTGTGCCAGTTTGCCTAACGCTTCCGGGCCACACTCGTTGATTTTTTCAATCGCTGCCAGCATGGCCTCGGTCGGTTTCTCAAGGGAGTCTGCCGGTTGCGAAAACGCATCCAGTCTTGAATTCCCCAACCACTCTGTCAGTGATGGATCTGCTGACCAGGTTAATTGGTTCATGGCGTGAGCCAATGACACACGCATCCAGTCACTGGCAGTATTGGGATGCGGTACCACAGTACACAGTCTGTTTCGCTCAGCTTCGGCGTCGTAACTGGCCTCAACGTGGGCAATAAAAGCCGCACTAAAAACCTGCTGACAAAAGCGAACTGTTTGCAGGGTGATCTTATCTCCATCAAACACGGGCTCCACAGGTCTTCGAGCAAGCGCATCAGCGGTACAGTCGATATATAACGCGTCCTTATCTAACTGGACGTCACCGGCCTCCAGTTCAAGCTGCCCACGGGTCACCCGATTGACCCGACCTTTTCGGATAACATTTTTTATTCTCTTGAGTTGTTCCAGTTCCAGGCCTGTTACTGTGGCACATCGATACATCGAAGGCGTGACACTGCTGTCGATTCGAAGCAGTTGACCATTGGCTTCAACTCTCGCGAACATATCCTCTATCGACTCTGATTCGGCCACTGCGGTCATTTGACCTGCTAATCCTTCAACCCCAACGGTTGCGGCTTTACGCCCCGGTTGGATGTTGGCGCGATCAAGAATCCAGGAGTCCCGCGGCATCACCCAGGAAATTTTGTCGGGGGACACCTCGTTGAACAATAGCCAGAGACAGGCATCCATGCCGGTTTTACCGGCGCCAATAACCACATACTGGGGATGTGGTGCCTTGAGTGTGGGTAAATCATTCAGTGGTATACAGGTCACGTCGCTCGCCACATCATATTCGGGTGGTTTAACTGACGGCACCGAGACATTCATATAGGTTGCATCTACAACTTTTTGCGCCTTCACATGCCGGGTTTCACCGGTCACCAGTGATGTAAAAGATTTGTCTCCCTGGTATTCACACATTGGAAAATATTGAACGCGACCTGAGGTGATGAACCGCCTTTGCATCACATGGTCAAAGTAGGCACAGACCTCGGCCCCGGAGGCAAGTTCGTGCAGACCTTTATTCCATCCGGTTTCATCAATGGCATCATCACCAAGATGTTCGGAGTTGACCCCGTAAAAAGATGAAGGCTGGTGCAGACGTACAAATGGATAGGCATCATTCCAGTGCCCACCTGGCTTACCATGTTTATCGACCATGACAACTGTCGCATCGGTTTCTGTCAACAGGGTGTCAACAAATGCCATACCCATGGCGCCGGTGCCTACCACCAAATAATCTGCTTCTAATGTCATGCTCATTCACTCGGTAAAATTAATATTGTCTGGGTCTCCAATTGCCGCGGAGCTACCATTTGGCTGTCCAGCTATCATACATTATCCCGGTCCAATGGCAGGCATATCCAGGCAGAATCAAGCTGGTTGTTGTGCTTTCTATTTTCCATTCACTATACGTATACTGACCAGGACTTATTCCAACGAGCCCGCGCAAATTTAACTTGCAACCAGTCCAGTGGCTGGACCTGGCAGGCCTAAACAAAACAGGAGATTTTTAAGATGAAACTCGGATTAATGCTTGGGTACTCAGGCGGCGAACTCCACATCCCCGTTGAAAAGGTTCAGCTTGCGGAGCGACTCGGCTACGACACCGTCTGGACTGCCGAGGCCTATGGCTCGGATGCATTGTCACCCCTTGCTTATCTCGCAGGCAAAACAAACCGCATCAAACTGGGTACCGCTGTCATCCAACTTGCCGGTAGAACACCCGCGAATGCTGCGATGACAATCGCCACTATCGATGCGCTTGCAGGCGGGAACAGAGTTATTTGCGGGATCGGAGTTTCAGGTCCACAAATCGTCGAAGGCTGGTACGGGCAACCCTGGGGCAAACCTTATTACCGGATCAAAGATTACGTCACCATCATGAAGAAGATACTGCGCCGTGAAGAACCGGTGATACACGAGGGTAGAGAGGTCTCGCTGCCCTATGTGGGAGATGGGGCCATGGGTGTTGGCAAACCATTAAAATCCATTCTTCATATGAATCCGGATATTCCCATCTGGTTAGGTACAGGTATGGAATCTACCGTCAAACTGACTGCAGAAATCGCTGACGGTTGGCTACCACTGGGGCTTGTACCGGAAAATTTTGATACTTACAAACCCTGGATTGAAGCCGGCCTTAAAAAGGCGGGTAAATCGATGGACAGTTTCGAGTGTCAGGCGATGAGCAATGTTGTGATCACTGACGATGTCAAAACCGGACTCGACCGAATGAAACCGGGTATTGCCCTCTACGTTGGTGGCATGGGCCACAAGAGTAAAAACTTCCATAAGGAAATGATGATTCGTCGAGGCTTCGGTGATGCCGCCGAGAGGATTCAGGAACTTTATCTTGCCAAGCGTAAAGCGGAAGCGATTGACGCGGTACCCGATGAATTTGTCGACCGGGGTGCACTCATCGGTGACAAAACAAGGATTCAGAATCGCTTCAAAGCCTGGGAGAACAGCGGTATCACCGGCTTGACAATTACTGGCGACGAGCAGGCATTAAGACTAATGGCTGACGTCGCCAGGCTAAATGTTGAACCCGGTGCTTAAAACGAAAAATGAAACCAACCCGGTGTCAGGCGGATAATTTATTCACACAATTTAATACTTCCGCCTGATAGGTTTTGCCACGCTCATTGTAGAGATCCAGCACATTCAATGAAGTCGGGACATAACCAAATCCGATCTGGTGCTCTGGATGCCACTGAAAGAGCGAACCACCCAGACCCATCCAACCATAAAACCCTTCCCTGCCTGAATTGAATGCGCGCGTGCGTTTGGTGTCTTCACTGTAAGAACCAGAAAAGTGGGACAGGCCACCCTGGGTAAACGTGGTCGTGCCAAAACCCATGTCTTTGGTGTCCGGTTCAGCATGCAATGCCGTCCAGGCATCAGCGCTTATAAACTCCACGCCGGACATTTTTCCGCCAAGTGACATCATTGCCGCAACCTTTGCCAGCCCCCGCGCTGAACAGTTAGCGTTGGCGGACGGCGTTTCACCCATCACAATAGAAGGATCATTGAAAAAGCCGACCCGGTCCATACCGATAAAAGGTGGTGGCGCGCCTCTTGTTGTGCCCTTTCGCATATTAGGGATCAACTGAAGTAGCCTCGCAGTCGTCTGGAAAATATTATGTTCCATCTTCCTGCCGAGGAATTTAGGCTTGAGCCCTTCGACAAACTGAAATCCGGCTTTCAGCGGAGAAACTGGAACGACCCTGCCCAGATCTTCAGCTTTGACGCCAACAATTACGTCTGCTCCTAGCGGGCCTCTAATTTCCTGAGTCAAAAATTCACCAATGGTTCGCCCGGCCGGATCGATACGACGAAACACCTCATTCACTACCCAGCCTCTGGTAACCGCGTGGTATTCCCGGGACATTTCATTACCACCTTCACGAAATTTCTGGCTATGTGACTCAATGAGACGGCCAACTTTGTTTTGCTTAATATTTTCAGTGTGCAAATCGACGGGATCGATGGATGCATTAAAAGCGGCAAGTCCAGCTTCATGGCGCATAAGGTCAGCAACCGTTAATGCTTCCTTTCCATTGGCACCAAACTCGGGCCAGTAGTGAGTCACCGTGGCGTTATAGTCGAGCAAACCCTGACTGACCAGCCATGCCATGGCAATGGCCTCAAGGCTTTTCCCGCTACTAAAGACATTAATCAATGAATCCGGAGAGAAACCAGGGACATCCTCTGTTGAGGCCCAGAGATCAACCACCTTCTCACCCTTGTGATAGACACATAACTGGGTTTGTCTTTCCGCCAGCGTTCGCATGTTCTGCTCGTACAACGCTTTTACCGATTCAAATCCGGGGGCAACGGTGCCATGGATTTGAACTTCATTAGAGGTGTTATTGCTCATAATTTTCCTTTAGTCATCGGGCCTAAAAGGCACATCATTGGGTATAAAAACCAAACTTCAAATACTATTTTTAATGTTCTCGAGACTGACTGCCCTCATGTCCCTTTTATTATTCGCATAGGCTGAAGCAGGTAATCCACCAAGCGCTGTCGCAACATCAAGGCCCCGTTGGATTAAATCGTCGGCACTCACTGCCTCGTCGAGAAAACCCGCATCAATAGCACCTTCAGGATCATAGAGCTTCGCCTGCAGCAGAACCGCAGTTAAGTGCCGTCTGGATATTCGTGAGTTAGCCAGTTCATGACCAAACACGGGGAAACCCATTCCGATGGCTGTTTCGTTCAAGCCAATTTTGTAGTCACCCAGAGTGCCAATACGAGTATCACAGGCAAGCAACAAAAAGCCGCCTGCGGCGATGGCGTGTCCGGTACATGCAGCGACAACCGGTTGCGGATGGCCATACAAACGCAAAAACATTTGTGTGCCGCTTTTCAGCAGAGCCTCGGTGGCATCAGCGCCTTTCTTGAATTCAGCTAAATCGAATCCCGCCGAAAACCGCTCCGGGCGACCGGCAATAAGGACCGCTTTCGCTTCTTTCTCTGCCTGGTCCAGACCCTGATTCATTGCCTCTATAAACCCATGCCCAACCGCATTTGCTTTACCATCATCAAATCGCAGTACCGCCACATCACCTTCCAGGGTGTAATTCATCACAGCCATTATTGCCTTCCTCAATTTTAAATACGTCAACATTTCCAGCCGGGAGTGATACTAACACCGAAGGATATTGCGAACACCTATCGAGCGCCCAGACAAAAACCTCCGATGCCAGGGGGCTATGGGATAATTTTTCAAGGCATACTCTGCTATTTTACCCCGACCCGAATGGCACTTACTTAAGCGGCGTTCGACGAAAAACATCATTTAGATAAACCGAGTAAGAGGTAGGGGGTGTTTCATCCGAACGCGGCCCGTTCTCTAGGAGCGACTCAGCGCAGCGTCGAGTGCAGTGTCAGGAGCGGGCCGCGTTCGGAGGGCCGCATTCGGAGGGCCGCGTTCGGAGGGCCGCATTCGGAGGGCCGCGTTCGGAGGGCCGCATTCGGAGGGCCGCGTTAGGACTACAGGCTCCTGACCAAGCGAGGCTTGCCCAGGAGTGGACCGCATCCGGGGCCGCAAGTTAGCGGATGGAAATGAAACACCCACTACGGGGAGCGAAACAGGTTTAGGAGAAAAACACGGCTTAAGGGCTTAAGTAAGTGCCATTCTACCCTGACCCGAATTATTCCCCTACCCCTTCTGACATGTCGCAGGTGATGGCAAGTGGGTATTCGGACGAGAAGTCCGGGAGATTAATGGTGAGACAATTGCCCTCTGCCTCAAGTGGATAAGTTGGTTCAAAGTGCAGGGTCAATCCGTTGCTGGTGATGGTCTGTCCGGAGATTTGAATCGCGTGTGAAAACTCAAGCCTCGCACTTTTCACGCCATCATCAGCTGTTAGCTTCAGGTTAATTTTGTTTGCTTCCAGCTCACCAAACAGGCTACCCCGAAATCTCAACCGGCTCCAATTGACCCGGGCTTTGGTATCACACCAATGGATTGTCAACGGGTGATATTGATCGGTGCCGTGGAAACTTTTTGTCGATGACTCCAATCCAATCATTAGATTCTGACTGAGGTAAGCCTCAGCTTTTCGGAAAGGTGCGATAGAAATCTGTTGACTGATATTTCGAGGTTCCCCAAATTTACTGAAATGTTCCTTCACCTCAGCGGGGATCGCCACAGCAGAAAATGCTGCGATAGGGCCAAGACAGAAGTCATGGCCATGGACCAACTCACTTGTTGAAGAAGGAAATGGCGCAGTCTCGCGACTGGTTGCCGACCAGATCCAAAGGCCGAGGGCAGCCACATAGTCCTGCATATTCATGCCGTAGGAACGGGACCAGGGCCCGCATAAATTTTTCATGCCAGGGTGATAAAAACGGGCAACATCGGTCCAGAGGATTGTGTTTATCTCCCTGCCCTTTCCCGCCAGATCATCTGAAAAATTCTGCCACAGTCCCAGGGCAAAAAAATTAATACCATAATAGGTTGGTGAATTATATTCAGAGAAGGCCTTGTGCTGATTAAACGCCTCGTTTATTTTTGCTGCGTAGGACAAACCTCGTTGGCGAGTGTGACCATCTATCAAATCACCGTGTTCAACTTCCAACCAGGCTTTCATTAAGGCAATGTTGGTGTAGGTTGGTGGCACCCGATCTTCCGGTTCACCTTGAATGCAAAGTGCCAGGGCTGTATCAATCGCAGGAAGTTGGCTTGCCAACCGTTGATGACCTTCCAGTCTTCGCAACAGCAGCAATATTGTGCCGATGAACTGACGCCAGTTTGGGTCATAGTCTTGCCAGATAACTGCATCAACCGGCGGGTCTGGTTCCCGGGGTGCTCGCTTGAAGGTACCGTGGTAGATTTTGCCTGGCGCATCGTAATGGTTCGCCAGCACGCTGCTGACAATGCGCTCGAATCGATCCTGCCGGGCATCCGGCTTACCCGGTTGGGACTCAAGCAAGAGCCCCAATGCATACCAGAGAGACTCCCTAACCATGTGATTATCAGGGTCGTTGGGATGCCTGAGCAACCCTTGAGCACTATCGTACAGCCCATCCATCCAGCCCATGGAAACTTCAAGCAGGGAATGTGCTCCACTATTTTTGCCGAGCTGGTTCTGCATTCGCTGCACTGTATCAGAGCTTGTCATGGTGTTGTCATCCCGTCTCGTTGCCCTCTCCTTCATCGTCGTCATCCCCGTCGACCTGGCTGAGGAGAGTTGCATTACCACCGGCCGCAGTTGTATCGATACAGGTATGGCGTTCTACCACACAATACAGTTCAAGGTTATCGCTGGCACAAAGGGGAATGATTTTACCCGGGCGTCGTGCGAGCGCAAGACGTGCCAGTCGCAGGTCCTTATCATCACTGGCCAGTGCGACAACATCGAACCCTTTGAGTTCTGTTAGCTGAGCCCGATTGAGGAAACCATCAATACAACCGGGACCGCTGGCACCGGGCGCGACAATTACCGCAGGACAACCTGTTCGACGCGCTGTACCGGCCTGACCCAGGGCATCGTCGAGGGTAGGACCAAGACAAAGGATTACCCCACGCGGCCACAGCGACAGTCGATTAGACTCTCCCGTGGGTCCGGGCATTTCATCCATGGCGAGCAATTCCGGTTCCGGACGATAGACGTCATTGATAGTCTGCTGTACTAATGTCATTGACGGCTCGATAGCATCATCGCAATGGCTGATACTGCGATAAGGCGATGTCAGGCGTTGCACATAACGAGGACCACCGGCCTTGGGTCCTGTGCCGGATAATCCTTCACCACCAAAGGGTTGGGATTCAACAACCGCACCAACCTGGTTCCGGTTAACATAAATATTACCTACCCGCAGCTTGCCGGATATGTCTTTCACTCTTTCATCAATGCGAGTGTGCAATCCAAATGTCAGGCCATAACCAGTCGCATTTATCGCATCGAGAGTGGCTTCATAGTCTTCAGCACGAAAACGTGCAATGTGTAAGACCGGCCCGAAGATCTCACGATCAAGGTCTTCAATGCCATTAACTTCAATGACGGCGGGCCCAACAAAGTTACCCTCTGCCGGTGCCTTAAGTTGTTTCAGCAGGCGGCCCTCGCTGCTGGCAGCATTGATATGCCGTTGAATGTCCTGTTGAGCCTGGGCAGAGAT
>Ga0206123_10003786_pt1 | contig 12271 bp, 9 predicted proteins | sample Helgoland_Spring_2_FD_160086 | JGI IMG/M metagenome (GOLD analysis project Ga0206123, IMG submission 160086) | Pelagic subsurface seawater microbial communities from Kabeltonne, Helgoland, North Sea - Helgoland_Spring_Bloom_20160316_1 | ecosystem: Environmental > Aquatic > Marine > Epipelagic ... | reverse complement strand
ATCCATTTAAAATCCCAGATGTGTGGAATGAAGCTAAGATTACTATCCATGAAGCTTTTGATTCAGAGGTTCCAAAAGGATGTAATAAAAAATATCTGTGGGGCGGAGGTGAATTTAAGCTTTCGAGCGAACAAGTTGACTCGAAAGAAAATACTGTTTTTTGGGTTAAAGAGGATAAATTTGGTGCCGCTCCAATACATAGTGTCCATGTTTATCCGAATGGTAAATTCTACAGCAAGATTATTTTTAAATTATCGAATTTTAAGAAAATTGAATCACAAAAACTTACTTCAAATTTAGCAAATGAACTCGAAGAAATTTACATTGATTATAATTCTACACATTCGCAATTAAAGCCAGAATATTTGTTTGTAAATGGAAATCTGAGTTCTCCTGGATCTAGGAAGTTATCAGAAATTGAAAAAAGATTAGGCAGAGAGAACTTTGTTATTTCTTTTAATGAAAGAGAAAACTTTGATTTTGGAAGCAGGGAATTAGAAGAATATGAAAAACTTTTTAATGAAATTTTGTCAGATGCAAAAAAAAGGTTAGCAGATTCTGAAAATGCAATATCCGAATATGAAAAAATAAAACAAGATTACATGGAATTTACTGAGGTCGAAAAAATTGAATATTTGAAGAACCCCACAAGAATAATCAATAGTTTGGAGACAAAACTTTTCAATATTTTACCAATATTAAATAATGTTGATGAAATTGAACAGTTTAAGTCATATGTTTTTGATAATAAAGGTAAGGGAATTTTTGAAGGGAATCCCGGACAGAAATTAAAATATGTAGAAAAATTCAGAAAAGATATAGTTAAAAAACTAAAAGAACATTTAAAAATAGACTCATTTAAAGGTAAAAAAGAAGATGCGAAGCGAACAATGGAGAATGCAAAAGATCCACAGATAAGAAATGAAGCAGCAGCTCGTTATAATGATTTTACAGATAAGCTAAAAAACGCTGAAGACGAGTTTAAGAGTTTTACTGAGTATGTAGATGAATTACCGAGGAAAGCCAACAAATTTGCCGAAGATCACAAATCCGCGAGAAAAGGACAGATTTCCCCGACTCGTTGGAGCGAAGAAGATATTACAATAATGAAGAAATATAAAATCCTTTTGGAACAACTGAAAAATAAGACAATTCAATACGAAGATTCCGGAAATGGATTTCCATGGGTAATTCGGAACTCTTCTAATGATGTAGTCCTGGAGGTAGTGAAGTGAGAGAGCAAATTCTAATCGATGAAATCAAAGTTTTATTAAAGTCGGGTTGCCCAGTTCATGAGGTTCAGCGTTTGGGAGGTGAGTATATTACGGTATTTAACAAGGTTTCCCAGCGCCTAATTCGATGTGTTGATTTAATTCGCCAGGGGAAACATTCCATTGCATTGCAGGAAGCGCAATTTTCTCCTCCCTTGATGAAGACTCTGGACTCGATAGTTTTTGCCCGGGCTGCAGAATGGCATGAAATATTAAAGGCAAATGGGTATAATCCGCCGTCTGATTTGGATTCCGAACATATTTCCTTGATGAGGGATTTATACACGAAACCAATTAGTGGAAGTGATCCTTTATACCAGGATCTGGCCCACGCAATGCGGACAAAAAACTTTGAGCATGCCCTGTTAGTTCTTCGTATAATTCGGGAAAAAAATCCATCTGATTCAAATGCAATCGATCAGGTTGCTAAGATTGAGGCTCGGATACAGGGGGAGAAACTCAAAACCCTCGTTCAGTTGGCGAGAGATGAGGAGGAAGACGGCTTTTCTGATATGATGGGCTTTTTTATTAATGAACCTTGGGAAAATAAACCGAAGGGTACGATGTGGGAGGAATCGGTAGTTTATCATGATAAATTACAAAGAAAGAGAAGCCTTGTGCATTGTAAGCAAATGATCGAATCCTTGATTCAATTAAAGAAGGATAATAATTCGGAAGAAGCACAAGCACTTTTAAACTCGATCAGGAATTTGCAGAATGAGCAAAAATTTATTCTGGATGAAGAAATTCCCAGTACCGAAGAAAAAACTTATTCCGCGGTGTTAACTGAATCCGAGGAATGGAGCGAAAACGAATACAGAAAGAGAGTTAGGGAGACTGAGGATAAAGAAAGACTTTTCAAACTGAAAAGCATTATCAGGAAAATTCAGGACAAGGAGGTGGGGAAAAAATCGAAGGTGCCTGAAATGAGAAATGATTTGGGCGAGCTTACTTCGATTGCCCGTGATTTGCAGGAAGCAAAGCAAAGTCTGGAACCGGAGGACTTAGCCAGTTTTAATAAGACTCTCTCTAAGTTACGCGGTGATATTGCTAAAAAGCATCGTGCTTTTCGATTTTTAGTTGCCGGGCTTTGTATTGCTTTACTGGCTGTGTCGATTCCAAGCCTTTTGCATTTTGCAGAAAAAAACAAAAGGGAATCTGAACTTGCGATGCTTGTCGATGGAGTAGAGAGGTATACAAATAGCGAAGAACTGAACACATTTATCACCACTTTTCAGAAAACGCATCCGGAAAGGAAAGACGAAGCTGAGTTTAAGATAGAAATTGAAAAGGCAAAAATGTGGGTTAACGAGGCACGGGCAGAAAATGAAAAATTTACGGATCAATTGAGAGATATTGAGCGGGAGTTAAAAATTACAAATGATTTTGCAAAGCTTCGCAGTTTACAAAATCGAAAGAGTTTACAACGTGAGAATTTGATTAATTTAAACCAGGCCTTTGTGGATGAGCAGAAAGAAAGAATCTTAAAGATTGATCTAATTTGGAATGAAAAACGAAATTTTATCCAGAGTGAAATCGCGCAGGAAATTTTCCAGGCGGTCGACGTGGCCAATGAATTTGGATCTTCTCAATTAAAAATTGATTTGGCTCCATTAGAATTGGAGCAAAACTTGCGTGAATTAAACGGTATGCTGCTGGTCCTGGAGTCTGAGATCAGTAAATATGAGGGATTGGATGGCGTCGGTTTATCGGTGGGGCAAGTGGATATTGTTTCTGGTCTCCGGACCCTGTATCTCAAAAGAAAGAATTTACTGATTCAATACAATTCTGTGCTGGCTGGAATTGAAAGTGCTGAATCTTTACCTGGTTTACTCAAGGTCTACAAAGATCTGATGGATACAGAACTAGTGGGTTCTTCTGTATATCAATCCGTAAAAGCTGTTTTATTATTGCAAAGCCAATTTTCTGACACGAGCAGCAAAGTTTTTTTTCCCACCTCTTTAACAATGTGGGATGAGGTTGGTTCTCAAATAAGCTCAGATTATCAAGACGATGTGCTGGATCTTGAGATGGAGCCTCTACGTAAGCTCTATGGAGATAAAAGAATCCAAAATGTTTTTTCCAACACAGTTTACCGCTCCGAAATAGATAAGCGATTTTCTCCGCAGGGAGATTCAGATTTATGGGACATCAAAGATAAAAAAACTCCCAAAGAAGTAATTTGGACAGTGGGAGATTTGATTGAGCACAAGCTCGAATTTAAGTCGGGATCGGGATCAGGAAGCTACGAAGTAAAGCAGTTTGCCAATGTGATAAGAGGAATCAAAATACAAGAGGAAACTTTTATAAGTGAGTGGCGGGGGATAAGCCGTTCGTTTAAAAAAATAGACAATATTGTTATGGCCAAAGGTGAAATTGTGGTTGGAGGGAAACTTAATCCAGGACGGTCTAAAATTTCGACAGAAACAAAGTATCTTTACGACGAAAGCAGTCCACTAGTTCAATTGTTCTCCCCTCCCCAATTGAACCACCCCCATTTGAAGTTTCTAGACTCTTTGAAATCACAAAATATCGATCCCTTTATAAAATCACTCGTTTTTATTCGAATTATGGAAACTATGGAAGCACGACCCGAAAAGTGGGGATTAAAAAATGATCCATTCGGTAAGTTGTCCATTTCGGAAGATTTCCTGAAACTTCGAAATATCACTTCCGGGTTGGACTTAGTCGCAGAATGGTATCGTTTTCTTTCCACGAACCAGGAAACCCCTAAAAGAAAAGAGCTTATTAGTTTCTTCAATAATGCTGCATCAATTTCCTATTGGAAAGAGGTCAAGTTTTTAGAGAAATTCTGGAAAACCCTCCTTTCCTCGACATTTGATTTTATAGGATATGCGAAGGAAGAAGGAGTGAATGAAACCAAACTAGAAGGGGCGGTTTGGGGGCTTTCCATAACTGATCAAAAGTTAAGATTATTGAGTGATGGAGAAATTTTGCAGAACTCTCCGCTTTTACGCTTAAGTATAGGACTACAATATACGCTCGAAGAAGCCCGCCTTTTTGCAGGGATGACAGGGGTGGAAGAAAAAGTTTATCAAAAAATTAAGCAAAACCTACCTTATCCATTCAATCAAGTAGCTGAAAAATGACTGAAGAAACCTTCGAAATTATATCCTGGCAGGGAAAAAAGTCCGGACCTTTTACGGTAGGGCAAATTCAGGAAAAGTGGGATGCGGATAAATTGAGTGGAGTCCACCAAGTAATTGTGGGAACTTCAAAGCCATTGGTTAAAGAATTCTTGCAGGAACAACAATCAATCCGTGATAATCAAGAATTAATAGCGGAACAAAATCGAAAAATTGAAGAGGAGAAATCCCGTCAGGTCATTGAAAATAACCAAAGATTAGAACGCGAAAAGTTGGCAATGCACAACTCTTCTCAATCAATCCGGTTTTCTGAAAGTAAAGAATTCTACTTGCATATCGATAATATTCGAAAAGGACCGTACTCCAAGGAAAATTTACGGGTTATGTATCGAGCCGGTAAGATTACAGACACGACTCAGGTATGGACCGAAGATTTAGGCGACTGGATTGATTTTAAGGGTTATAAGGACAGCTTGGGTGATATTGATAATGGTGGGAGATTGGATTCTTTTCAATACGCAGGTTTTTGGGCACGTACAGGTGCAGCAATTTTGGATGGGATGTTAATTCTTGTTATTATTGTCCCTTGTTTAACTTTTTTTTACGGTGAGTCTTATTGGTATTCTGAGGAAATGAAGGGTCCCTTTGACATTTTGCTCACTTTGATATTTCCCTTTGTTGCAACCTTACTGTTTTGGTCTTTCAAGCAGGCAACTCCTGGTAAGTTGGCCTTTGGTATCCGAATTGCCAATGCAGAAGATGGATCGAAGCCGAGTACAGGTCAATATTTTGGAAGATATTTTGCTTACATCTTAGCAACTTTACCTTTGTTAATGGGAATTTTTTGGATTGCGATTAACAAGCGTAAACAGGGGTGGCATGACTTGTTGTCCAGTACCATTGTTATTTACGATAAATGATGATAATGTTTTAAATTATCACCTATTCGTTATGACCAAAAGTAATGTAAGTATCGACAACCCGGAGCATGAGAAAGTTAAATGTGTCCTCGATTGGACAAATAAAGACATAGAACAAAGAATTGGAATCAATGGAGGCCGCTTTACTAGAGCAAACACCTTTTTTTCCTTTCTATTATCAATTTTTTGGAGTTTGGTTTTTTACGGAATCCTGATTTATCTCATGGAACCAAATGAAGTTATGGCGAGCTATTGTGAAAAGTTCACCTCTCGAGGATTTACTCCCTATGTTATCGTTTTTTTATTTTTTTGGGGCGTTTCCACCCTTTTTGTGAAATGGAGGAAACTACTTTTTCAGGAACAGGCTCTTGAGCTTGCGGTTGTGCCACAAGAGCCCGATTTTTCGTTAAACACAGAGTCTGCTAGGGCAGTGCTTGAACGGACTTCCAAACTCGTTGATTCAGCACGTAATTTTATTTTATTAAATCGTATTGAAGTGGCTCTTTGTAACCTGAACAATATCGGGCAGTTGAGCGATGTATCCAGTATTTTGAGCAATCAAAGTAGAATTGACGAACAGCAGGTTGCAACTAGCTACAACTTGATCCGCGGATTTATCTGGGCAACTCCGGTATTGGGGTTTATTGGCACGGTATTAGGGTTGGGGGATGCAATAGGTGGGTTCGGTCAAACGATAGCAGGAACCCAGGAGGTCGACGCAATAAAGGAATCATTGGGAAGAGTTACTGACGGATTATCAACTGCATTCGACACTACATTGGTGGGCTTACTTGCGACGATATTACTTCACTTTATGACTAATTTTCTTAAGTTTAGAGAGTCATTGTTTTTGGATCAGTGCAATGATTATTGTCAGGTTCATGTACTTGCTAAATTGAAGCTTTCAGATGGACTAGGAAGGTAATTCAGTGTCTGATTTCCTGAGAGGTGAGGAGGATGAAGTTGCCAGTTTTTTTGCGTTTCAGGATATAATAATAGCAGTTCTTGGAATTATTATCCTGATTGCCTTACAGCTTTCCTTTTCGATGAATGAAGTTCGGGGAGAAAGTGGAAAAGAGGTCGACAATTCCGACGAATTTCTGATTGAAGAGTCAGAATTTGTAAAAATAAAGAAACAAAGAATTCAACTTGAGGAAAGTCTTAGTGAATTAAGAAATAAGAATTTACAGAGAATACAATTAGCGCTGAATTATAATTCTTCGGGGGGTAGCGTGGAAACAATGAATGACAAGATCACAATCCTTGCATTTGAATTGATTGGATTAAAGAATGAATTAGAAGAATTAGAGAAAAGGATTAGTAATCGCGAAAATTATTTGCTTACCCAAGTACAAAAGCTTGGTTTGAATGGAGTTCAAAAGGGAATTTCTTTGCTTACTAAGCAAATAGAGACCAAACATGAGGAATTATTCGAATTGAGAAAAGAATTGGAGGAAACCGACTTAAAATTAAAAAGATCCTTGGAATTGTTAGACATCGAAAGAAAACAAAAGGACTCACTATGGAAAATTCCTGAAAAAAGTACTGATGGAAAATCTCCTCTTATTGTAACTTTGGATGTGGAGAGTATGATTTTCGAAGAACTAAATAAACCCGAGTCGCTGAGAGTTTTTGATTCCCGATCATTAACAAGTAGTTTCCTTGAGGGTATTCGCAGATACTCGAGTAAATACTTCAAGATAGTCTTTCTTTTCAAGCCATCCGGAACAATTTTTTTTGAAGAAATTATACAACTTGCAAAAGGAAATGGATTTGATGTCGGATATGACCCTATTGCGGAAAGCTCAACGTTTTTCTTCTCATTAGCAGAATGACCATGGAAGAGGAAAGCGAAGACAGTCTTGACCTTCTTTTGGATACGTTATGCAACGCATTTGGTGCGATTATTCTGATAACCTTGTTGATTACAATTTTAAGCCAAGAGGCAAACAGCAATATTTTACCGGTAAAGAATTTTAAAAATCAATGGTTACTAGAGAAGCAGATGATTTCTGAAATAAAAAAAGACCTCTTAGCCGAGGAATTGATTGGACCGAAAATACCGGAGGATGAAAAAAAAGTGCACGATCAATCAATTATTGATGCGATTCAAAAAATGAAAAGTCTGGAATTAGAAAAAGACCAAGTGATTGAAGAAATAAAATTAGGAAAACTAAGAATGCGGAGTATGCCGTACGATAGCACGAATTTGGCCGAAAATTTAGATCACCAATATTCAGAGTTAAGACTTATCAACCAGAATATGGTCCAGGAGATCGAACTATTGAAGAAACATGTCATTGACAAAGAAACGGAACATTTTTCGATTAAGAAAGAGTGGCAATCTTCAAAAAAGAAAAGAACGCAGATATTGAGATTACCCCAGGAGAAGGGCGGTAGCGAAAAACAATTTTTATGGATAATCGTAAAATACGGAAAAATTTATCCATGTTATTATTCGAACAAGGAACAAATTTTTGATATTACCCAGTCCCGGGAATTTGTTTCTGGCAATTTTATTTTCTGGCATAAGCCGAAGCCAGGGTTCGGATTTGATGTCGATTTGGACCGCTCTGATATAATAGAATATTTTAAAAGCGTACAAAAAAGAACAGAATACCTTGCTTTTGAAGTTTTTCCTAATGATCTGAGTTTTCGGGCATTTAACGAAGCGAAAAATTTGGCGACCTCAATGGGAATCGGTTACACTTGGGCACCGAGAAAAGATGATATTGGACTTACCAAAAACGGAAAGGGAGCGGGTCGAGAATTATGAGGGGAGGGGGCAAGAAAACATTTTTTATTTTACAGCTTTGTATATTTTCGGGCTGTCAAAAAACGGATCCAAAAGTTGTGGAGGTGGAGAATACCCCATTGGACAGTACGCATTCAAAATACGAAACTCCAGAGATGGAAACAGGTTTTTCGCCCAATGATCCTATCGGGCACTGCGTAGTTTTGACGGGTTATAATCAAAATACAATGAAAGCTTTTTTATCCGACCCCGCAGACAATTTAGCTGTGGGTCATAAGATGGATTCAAAATTTGAACCATTAACAGTTCGGATGGTGGAAAAATATTGTACGATCAAAATTGGAGGTAAAATCGCCACTGTTACTGGGGCAGTGATCATAAGTTCCCCAACTTCTCAAAGCAAAACCATACCAATAGAATGGAGGCAAGAGGGAATGCCAGACCTCTCCCAACATGCCGTTACTGATTGGAATTGTTATTGTGCGCCGACCACAGCAGCTAATGTTATTATATATTTTTCAAAGTCGTTTGAAGAATTTAGATTTGAATCACTTTATGAATATTTACCCCAAAACGAATTCAGTGATGACTGGAAAATTAACAAGTTAATCGGAGGTAATAGAGTACCTTTTCCAGTTCGCAATAGTTTGGCTTACAGGATGAAAACAAGTCTGCAAAACGGTACAACTATGGCAGGTATTCAGAATGGAGTGAAAGACTTTATTGATGAACATAGTAACAATCCTGACCAATGGAAAGTTGAACTTCTTTTAGAAAATGAATCTTCACCAAACGGTAAAAAGCTTTGGGATTCGTTGATCTCCCATTGTGCATCTGGTGATGGAATTTTACTCTGTGTAATGTGGGGAGTTCCAGATTTGAAGGGATCAGTTGACCAACTTTCTGATACTTATAAATCGAAAGTTATGCTCAATGAGGTACAAAACTCCCAAAGAGGTCAATTTGAATTAAGTGATCCCATCGAAGTCAGTATTGATGCTAATGAGTATCCCGAGGAAAATGATTCGAATGTGTTAAATCCCAAAAGTGAATATTTTGTCGATGAAAAGACACAAGTTGCGGATGATTTTAATATATTTGAAAAAAAAGGATTGTGGTACGAAAAAGGAAAAAAAATTCCCTATACCGGAAAAGCGAAAAGATCTTATCCTGATGGGGTACCATTGTTGGAAATTCTATATAAAGACGGACAAAGAGACGGAACTCAAAAGATTTGGAAAAGAAATGGAGATATTTTACGTGAGATAACTTGGATTAAAGGAGAAAAAGTCGATTAGAAACCTAATTTTCACTTTTTTGGTATGGAAGAAGTAGGAGTGCCCGAGCATGGAGAGTCACTTTGAATTATTTGTAAGCAAGCGAAATTAGGCTTTTTAGTTTTATTTCTCCTGTTCGAGTTTTTTCGTCTGTTCTGCCCCCCTTTCTTATCCAGTTTCACTTTATTGCTTACTACTTAAGCGGTTTGAAAATTGTTTTTGAGTAGAAGGTGGTGGTTCTTGACGGGGTTGGTGACAAGTCTTTGAATAATAAGATGTACCGATTTCCGAGCCATTTGTTTATTGTCCTTCTTTTTTACTTGGCGGGTTATTTCGAATTACTTGCACAGGACAGGGCTTTATCAAAACAGCCCGGAGACATAAAGGTAATGAGTTTTAATATCCGGTTGGGTGTGGCTAAGGACGGGGAGAACCGCTGGGATTTACGAAAGGAATTGGTGGTGAAAACAATTCGGGAGTATACTCCAGACCTCCTAGGATTACAGGAAGTTTTTCCCATGCAGGAGGAATATTTGAGGGAAAACTTTCCGGGATATGTTTATTACGGAAGAAGTCGGTTAGTGGATCCAAACGATGGCGAAGCATGTTCGGTTATGTTTCGAAAGGACCGGTTTGACGCGATTGAAAAGTCAACTTTTTGGCTTTCGGAGACTCCCGATAAACCGGGCAGTAAGAGTTGGGATTCATCCCTTCCCCGCATTGCAAATATAGTTCGCCTTGAGGATAAGCAGGCAGAGGGGAAAAAACTGGTCTTGATTAACACTCACTTTGATCACCGAGGTAAAGTGGCTCGGGAAGAGGCGGCGAAAATTATCAAGAACCGAGTCTCCACTTTAGAGAAGGGAGTAGGGGTGGTGATTACCGGTGATTTTAATTCGGCTGAGGGAAGCAAGCCTTATCAATTTCTGGTTGGGGTTAATTTAATCGATACTTTTCGTTTGGCGCATCCAACGCGGACCGAGGAGGAAAGTACATTGACAGCATGGAAGGGGCGGTTGATCGGCAATCGGATTGACTGGGTGTTATGCAGTCCGAAATTTCGAGTTCTCTCTGCGAAGATTGATCGAACCCATGATCAGGGCAGATATCCATCCGATCATTATCCTGTCACTGCGACCTTAAATTACCAATAGGGAGTTACATTATGCGTATGAAAATAAAGTTCGGAATTCTTAGTTTATTTCTTTTCCTGATCGGGTCGGTCATGGTTGTGGGCGAGGAAAAATTGCCTAACGATATCCGCTGGATTCGTCAATCCACTGAGCACAGGACATTGTGTGAACAGTTGTTTCGTCAGGCCACCGTGGCTATACTCAGAAAGGTAAAGACGGAAAAAAATTCTGACAATTTGGCGGTGGTGGTGGATCTCGATGAGACCGTTTTGGATAATAGCCTTTACCAAGTCGAGAGGTGGAAGGCCGGTCTTAGTTTTACTCAGGATTCATGGTCGGAGTGGGTAAACCGGGAAGAGACGGGATTAGTTCCGGGGGCAAAGGAATTTTTGAAGGCGCTTCGGAAGAAGGGAGTCCGGGTGGTCTTCCTGAGTAACCGGATGAATCATAACCTCGAACCCACCCGGGAAAATCTGCGGTTACTGGGGGTACTGGATCCAGATGATTTATTTTTACTCAGGCTTGATAAGAATGATCGTAAGGAGGTGAGGAGGAAAGAAGTGACTGACGGGACGGGACGAATGAAAAAGATCGGTCCTTTGAATGTGATTGGATATGTGGGAGATCAGATGGGCGACTTTCCGAGTGGCCAGAAAAAGGAATTTGGAAAAACGAATTTTCTTCTCCCCAATCCGATGTATGGAAAATGGTGAGGTTCCTTAAGAATTTGAATTCATATTCAAATTCTTAGCACTAAAGCTTTTTGCTGACATAATAGTTTGGGAAACAACCATCTGTAATTTTCTGCACCCATCCGAACGGTATTATTAGAGTTTTAAATGTGTTTATGTACTTTTAAGAAAATAAGCATAAATCTTTTTGTTTATTCTTTACAGGTGGAACCAAATAAATATGTTATTACGATTTTGTGGTTAAATAATTGGTGGACAGTAAATTATGATAGGATTTGAGTTGGTTAATAGGGTGGTAGTATTGATGCATTGGCGCGTGGTACGGGAAACTAGTTTTTTGAATTTTTCCGATGGTGATTGGTTTTGTAATGTAGGAATTGCATCGGGTGGTAGATTGGATCTTGTATGAAGCTAATATCTCATGATGAAGTATTGAAGGGCGGCTATGTATTCCCGAGTGAAGGACTATGTTTCAATATGGATAACCTGGAGGCAGAGGCATTCCGATCGGAGGGGGAATGGATCTTGTCCAATAACGAGCAATTGGCAAGTGAGGGCGGTAGTCAAAATTATTTATATATGTTGATGAGCGGTCAGGTTGATTTGTTAAAAGCAGATCACTTTGGAGAAAATCAAAAGTTATCTATCTTGACGGTCGGGGACACCTTTGGAGAAGTCGCATTTTTAAAAGGCAGGATATCCTCCGTAACTGCAACCTCAGTGGGTACTTGTTTATTATGGAGAATGGACTACACCCGGTTACTCAAATTTATAGTTGAGCATGGGACGAGCGGTGGTCAGCTTTGTTTGAACTTGGCCGGTATTTTAGCGGGGCGTTTAGTGGACGGTAATCAAAGGGTTATGGAGATTCGCGATGAATTGCAGCAATCGATCAAGCAGATGCAATCCGCCCGTTCGGAGGGAGTATTCAAAACAAAGTCGCTGGAGGCAATGCAGAGCCAGTTAGTCTCGATGGAGCATGGATTTCGTAGCAGTGGGAAGGGGAAATCGGTTTTCAGTATTTTTTCAATTGTTTGTTTGGCAATGGCTTTTTTGAGTACAGCTGGTTTGATAATCCTTTTGTCTGCGGATGAGGACATCACGAAAGAAACGGTA
>Ga0206123_10003785_pt1 | contig 12276 bp, 9 predicted proteins | sample Helgoland_Spring_2_FD_160086 | JGI IMG/M metagenome (GOLD analysis project Ga0206123, IMG submission 160086) | Pelagic subsurface seawater microbial communities from Kabeltonne, Helgoland, North Sea - Helgoland_Spring_Bloom_20160316_1 | ecosystem: Environmental > Aquatic > Marine > Epipelagic ... | reverse complement strand
TGTAGTAAGCACCGTTTACTTTGTACTGTTCAGTGATTGGAGAAAGGCCCCCCTCATCAGGCGTGAGGTAGAGTTCAACACCGACGAAGCCGGTGCCGTCATCAACATAGGTTGCTTGGTAGATGGGTTCAAGGTCATCCCCGAGCATGGCAATTGAGAGTCTTGATTTTCCGTTTGCTTCATCCATCGTCAAAGTCGTTTGGATGATCATGTCGTCTGATAGTTCAGTTGCTTCCATAGAAGCAATACCGGCCATGGCAGCTTCCACGGCTTCTTCTGCGTCTGTGAGGGTGAAACAGGAGGCGTCGTCTACCTCTGCGGCCTCGTCGTAGTTGAAGGCCGTGGCGTCAGTGCAGCCACTCACGCCCTCGGACTTTTCTGGGTCTTCTGGAGCGAAGTCGTCGGCGTTGGCTACGCCATCACCGTCGATGTCGTCGTCAAGAGCATCGCAGGTTCCATCGGCGTCCAAGTCAGCGGGAACGCTGGTGGCGTCAAGAGGGTCAGAGCCGCATTGGTTTTCAACAGCGTCAGCGAAGGAGTCCCCATCGTCGTCAAGGTCGCGAATGTCACAGATGCCATCGCCATTGGCGTCAGCAGGCACGCTCGAGGCGAGCAAACTGTCGGAATCACAATTCAATTCGTCAATATCGGACCACGAATCACCGTCATCGTCTTCATCCTCAACATCGGGGATACCATCTCCGTCGGTGTCAAGAAGGACCGGTTGAGGTTCTTCATTGCCGCTGACGTCTTCGCCACCCAAACAACCAGAGAGGACCAGCATTATTGCAAACAACATTGTCAAAAACTTATTCATGTTCCACTCCAAAATTCGTTGGGGTATAATGATTTCTCCTGCACTTCGGAAAAACCTCTTGCAGTCACCTTTTACGACCAAAAAGACGTGTTAGAGATTGGCAGTTGAGGACATTTACACCAACGATCGCAGGAGACGCACTTTGCCCACACGATTCCAAAATGGTTCAAAACCTGCGACTGCGAAGATATGCGGGGGCAGGGTTCGAACTTACTCGGCTAAATAGCCGTGCAGTTCTCATCTGTTGATGAAAAGAGATGCGGGGGGCAGGATTCGAACCTGCGAACCGATAAGGAATGGGACCTAAACCCACCGCCGTTGACCAAGCTGGGCGACCCCCGCGCAAACTGATGGCCGCGCCTCGCGGATTTCAAACCGTCGCTCAGGCTTTCACCGTAAAGCCAGTGGATTGGATGATGTTTACAACCTCTTGAAGCATAACATTGTCACGGGTTACCACGGTGCCTGAATCAGTTTCATGTGACACTTCAGCACGAACAATTCCGGGATGACCGTTCAAAACATTTGCAACCCGCGTGGAACAAGACGGACAGGTCATGCCGGTGATGACGAGGTGATGGGTTGTTTCTTCCATGCAGATACCATGAACTCGTATGCTTTGAATTCATCGTCAACGAAGAACGCTTGAGGGCTGCCACCAGCGCAGCAGTAAAGAATTGCTTACGACGCTCACCGATGAAAGCGACATTGCTGCCGCAGCAAATGCTGGAGGGAGCAACCATCCCGTCCATGGATACAACAGCCCCATGGCGAGAGGGATTCCTATGATGTTGTAAGCAAAGGCCCAAGCAAGATTGGTTCGGATCCTCGTCATCGTTGCCCGTCCAAGTTCCAACGCCGCTACGGCGTCAGCCAAATCATTGCGAACAAGGACAATATCTGCGCTTTCCAAAGCGATTTGGCTTCCTGCCCCCATGGCCAATCCAACGTCGGCAAGGGTGAGTGCAGCAGCATCGTTGATGCCGTCACCAACCATGGCTACGACCTCGTATTGCTGTTGCAATTCACGGATATGCTCGGCTTTCTCATCCGGTTTTACGCCGGCCACAACGGTGTCAATCCCCACCGATTCGGCAACGGTCAGGGCCGTTTCTTCTCGGTCTCCAGTCAACATGATGACCTTGATCCCGGATTGCTTGAGTCGCTTGATGGCTGGGGCGGAAGTTTCTCTGATTCGGTCACTCGCCTCGATCCATCCGAGCAATCGTTGGCCTTTGGAAACCATCATGATCGTTACACCTCGTTTGGCTCGTTTGATGACGTTCTGCTCCAAATCATCCGGCAAATCATTGACAAGGGCGTCCATCAATTCGTAGGTCCCAATGGCTACGGGTTCGCCATCCATTGCCCCAACCAGACCTTGGCCAGGAAGGGTTCGAACATCGCCAACAACAGGCCGTTTGTCCGTGACATTGGACCAAGAGGTGTGAACTGCATGAGCGAGTGGATGGGTTGATTCCAATTCTAAGGCGGAAGCAATGCCGAGCAATTCTCGCACGTCGCTGTCCAACAATTCGATGTGACTGACCCTTGGCGTTCCAGCCGTGATGGTCCCCGTTTTGTCAAGAACGACCACTGAGGTTGCATGAGCCCGTTCCAATGCTTCAATGCCTTTGATGAGCAATCCGTAGGCTGCCCCTCGCCCCGTCCCGACCACAAGGGCGGTAGGTGTCGCTAAGCCCAGAGCACACGGACAGGCGATGACAAGTGTGGAGACCAGTACCATGACCGCCATTTCAATCGGTTCCATATCGGAACTTGGAGCCAACGATTCTGCAAACAGCCACCACACAATGGCGGCTGCAATCGCAGCAACGACGACGACGGGAACAAATACGCTTGCTACGCGGTCAACCAAACGCTGAATGGGGGCTTTGCCCATTTGCGCTTCATCGACCAAGCGGATGACTTTCGCAAGCATTGTATCGCCAACCAGCGCAGTGGTGCGCACATAGAGCGTACCGTCGAGAACGACCGTCCCAGCAACCACTTCATCGCCCTCTTCCTTACGAACAGGATACGATTCACCGGTCATGCTTGATTCGTCAACAAGAGCCGTATGTTCTTCTACCCGGCCGTCCAATGGGACGGTCTCACCGGGGAGGATTTTGATGAGCGTGTTCTTTGCGATGTCTTCGACGCGCCGTGCTTCTGTACCTCCGATCTCCAAGACCACCCAGGCTTCATTGGGTTGCATTTCCATCAGGTGATGAACAGCGTCGGTCGCCTTGAGTTTGGCCCTTGCCTCCAGATAATTTCCCAGCAAGACGAAGGTAACGATGAACGCCGCTCCGTCAAAGAAGACATGCGTAGATTGGAGGATGAACTTCGGACTCCATGAGAACAACGGGGCGAAAGTCACTGCACTGGACCATAGCATTGCCACCGTCGTTCCAAGATGGACAAGTACGTCCATATTTGCAGTTCCACGGCGCAATGAAGCCCAGGCATTGCGATGAAATTCAACCCCCGACCAAAGATAAACGGGAAGGGCAGCCAAAAAGGCCAGAACAAGACGAGCGTTCAGGCCACCAATGGTCCCAAAATCGTCAAACACCATTGACAGCACAAATACTGGAATACTGAGGGCAAAGGCGAGAGTGACCTTTGAAAAGTGGGCTTTTAGGTCGGTTTTGTGCCGTTCACGCAGCAGTGGCGTTGGTGCTGGTTCCGTCGCTTTGAAGCCGGCATTGTTGATGGCCTCAATGCATTGGATTTTGGCGTAGAGGTCAGCGGATGGTTTCAACACGATTCGTGCTTTTTCGAGAGGAAGATTGACCGCTACTGACGCCACGAATTCCATGTCGGAAACAGCTCTTTCAACGGATGCAACGCACGAGGCGCAGTTCATTCCAGTCACTTGGAGGGTCAGTTCACTCATTGATTTCATCCTCAGTACTGCAACAGGTCATGAGTTGCCATGTTCCTTCGTCTAAAGTGACACAGCCACAACCGCAGCCACACATCCACCCTACACCATCCCAGCCTTTCCCGCCTTCAGCGCGGGTGTAAAGGCGTTTCATCTTGCAATTGCATTCACAACGTTCGGCAGTAATGCGGGCCATGATTTGGGGTTTTTGTAGTCATTAAAAAAGGGTGGTATTGACTACAAAATCAAAAAATATACTGTTTTTGTTAATTTTGGCGGGGAAATAGTTAAGCGAATACGAGATAACCTAGGCCGATGGATTCTTCTGAATTTGTTGAACGGCTCTCGTTTCACGTGGATGCAGGGCGTTTGGATTCCAAATCCTTTGAGAGCATCAAATCCTTTGAAGAACAGCGACCAACCTCAATATCTTTCGGCCACATAAGCGAAGCTGAGTCATCACAAGCACCGAAGGCTGGTGTGCCTGTTGCAGGCCATGAAGAGGCCACGGGATTCGTACTTGCAGACCATGCGATGCGCATTGCTTTGGGCACTGCTGCTGCGACTGGGGCCACCATGATTCTCTTTGGAGTGGGTTTCCTTTCATTGTTGATCAGCGAGAACTTCGACGCTATCGTGGACGCCGAGGAATGGTTGATGTCCATTGGTTTTGGTCTTCTCGCTATCGCTTCATGGGTTTCGTTTCGAAGACAATATTCCGGTAAAGCTGAAATCTTTCTGAATGAAGCGCGAATCATCATCTTCAGCGTAAGTGCCCTGATGGCGTGGATCATGTTCGTTGAGGGGCCAGGTGGCCGCGATTGGGACCGTGACTTTGGGCCGTTTAACAGCGGCCTTTGGCTTCCTTTGCTCGCACTTGCGTTATACTCAACCCGAAAAGCGCGCGAGTTGGACGCTCGCTTCACCTATACTGCGACATGGATCATGGGTGCATTCCCCTTCTTTTACGCCCTTAACGGCCAGGACGATACCGCCGCTTTCTTGTGCGCAACCTTGGTTCTTGGTGCTCTTCTGAGAGAACTTTTCGTGGAGTGGGATGATGGTAATAGAAAGCCTTCAATGGCAGTTCAAGCGACGTTCAACGCCTTTGCTGCTGCCGTTTGTGCTTGGATTTTGGTTGAATCCTTCGACGAAGCGTTCAGCCTCTTCTATGAAACAGCATGGATGTTATACTTCTCATTCCATTTGGTGGCTTGGATGATTTGGATGGAAGTCGCTCCTCGACGGTTTGGCTCCAAAGTCTACGCTGGAACAACGGTCAACAAAGCTTGGCCAGGGGTCTCGGCGGTCATGGTGTTTTACACGGGAATGCCGTTAGCGCTGGCGTTCAGCATTTCAGATTACATGGATGTCCATCATGTGGATTTCCTGTTCGGCGATTTTGAATTGGCTTGGCTGTTGGCCTTCATGATTCATGGTGTAATGGGATTGCAGATGTTCGGATGGAAGTTCGATGCTGACAAGTTAAGGACCTCTCTCACTGAACCCAGTTCGTTTACAGGCGGGGTATTTTTCGTGATGGCCTTCATATGGTTCCTGATTTTGATTTCAGACTGGCTTGAGGACAATGCAGTGTTTGTGTTCTTGCCCTTGGGGGTTTTCATTCTCTTCATGGGCACCAAGAAGTTGATTGCAGCTGGCGAATCTGACGAGATTTCTAAGGTTGAGCATCACGTCAACATGATTCTTGAAGAAGCTTAAATCGGCGCAAGGTCAAGTGACCCGGACCAAACGTCCAATCCTCGCAAGCGGCAGGCGAATCGTTGTCCAAGTTGCAAGATGACCGGTGTGTTTCCAGAACGGTCAGGTTCAGCCGTTGTCACTTCCAATCAATTCTTGAAGTACGCCACCGTAGGAGTCTTCATGCCGGAACTCACGAATGAGGATTTCAACCGGGCTAAATCGCTCGGCAATGCCATCGATATGGCGTTTGACAAACCCGATGAGGATCTGCCTCTCACGCAGGAAGATCGCAGCCAAATTCGATTTTGGCTGGACAACGATGAAGATGGCATCATGGCCAAGATTTTGAAATCTCATTCGACCTTTCCCGACGAGCAGATGGCGAACCTCATTGCCCGCATATGCCAGAAGGCCGACCTCTGTGATCAGGGGTGGAGTTCTGTTGCAGAAATCATCTATTACGAATACATGGGTGGAAGCGCCGGTCCTGAAACCACGAGTGCGCTCTTTTCCCCCTTTTTTTGAGGGTCATCACAACGGCGCAAGGTCAAGTGACCCGGACCAAACGTCCAATCCTCGCAAGCGGCAGGCGAATCGTTGTCCAAGTTGCAAGATGACCGGTGTGTTTCCAGAACGGTCAGGTTCAGCCGTTGTCACTTCAAGTCCGAATTCATCGACGACAAGCCGTTGCTTTCCACCCAGTTGCGCAAGATGCATGCGCCCTGAAACAGCCCCATCATCGCCCAAGTCAAGGAAGACCCAGGGTGTTTTCAGGCCAACGACACGAGCGTTGTAGGAAGTAGGCGCCGCTTCGTCTGAATCTCCGATGGAGCCTCCACGCATCAGATGCACGTGATAGGCGTTGGAGACCAATTCCCATTCCAGTCGTTTAGCGACCAAGCCTTGTTCTGAACAGTGCATGGCGAGTTCAGCGGTTTCTTCGGGGGAATGAACCCATTCTTGGCCGTGTATCATCGATTTGAGCTGACGGTGTGCCATCAAATCGGGATACCGGCGAATCGGCGAGGTGAAGTGAACATAGGCGTCCAAGTTCAGACCAAAATGGCCGCCATTTTCTTCGCTGTACACGGCTCGCTGCATGAGTTGGAACAGACCTTGGTCGACCACTCTCCGTGTGGATTCCGTGAGTGAACTTGCAGCTTGTTGTGCTTGGCGTAATGAGATGAGAATGTTGTCCCTCGCTTCGGGGTCAATGACTGTAGACAAATAATCGGGGACATCTGCAGTGGTATCTTCAATTCCAGAGAGGTCAATTTCTCCTGAACCAAGGTTGGCCCAATCGCCCAATATGTTGGACAATTCATGAGCGTCACTTTCACCATGTTTGCGCGAACTCGGCATGGGCAATTCAATGGGGATGTCCATGGCGCTCAATTTAGCATTCAAACCTTCAACTTCAGGGCGGTCTGGAGGTGAGTGACAGCGCCAGGGGAGCGGCGCCCCTTTGGCTCCTAAAAGATGGCCAACAGCAGCATTGGTGGCGACCATGAACGATTCGATCATGCGTGTAGCATCGTTCGGCCATTTGACTTCAACAGCGATCGTTTCGTCTCCGTGAAGGCGAGGTCGCAATTCCGAGTTGTTCAGGTCAAGGCGAATTTCTTGGTTCTGCCAGTGTTTCGCTAACGCCAGCATTTGGTCGTATTCGTCCGTTTTCAGCACATCACCATAAGCGATATTGGACTTGACGTGAATCACCGCTTCATAGGCCTGAGTGTTAACGATCTCATGGTGAGCGTTCAATTCCATACTGATGACCATAGAGAGGCGGTCGACATCAGCCCGAAGGGAGCACAAATGGTCAGCAAGACGCGGCGGTAACATCGGCAAGACGGTATGCGGGAGATAAACAGAAGTCGCTCGTGCTCTGGCGGCTCGGTCAAGTGCAGTGTCGACCCGAACGTAGTGGGCAACGTCAGCGATAGCTACCCAGAGGGTTCGCTTGTTGTCTTGTTCAATCAGGCACACGGCGTCGTCGAAATCTTTTGCATCGGGCGGGTCAATGGTCACGAATGGAAGATGACGAAGGTCGGTTCGTCCTCTGGCGACCTCGCCGTCCCCATCGACTTCCGGAAGGCGGTCAGCATGGTCAACCAAGCCTGTATCGTACGTCTCAGGAAATGGATTAACGCCGTCTCTTCGCCGCGCAAGAAGTCGGTATTGCAACAGTTCCCGAACGGTCCAGCGGCCGCCAGTCAGCATCAACAGAGCCATGGCGGGTTCGTCGTCCCGAAATCGGAGCCCAGAGCGCCGTTCAGCGCAACGCTTGGCTTCACGAACAAGGTCGTAACCTTCCCAAGTCCGCACGCCCGAATCGTCCAGGGCGAAGGCTTCTGGAAGCGGTTCTTTGAGCAACAGTGCCTGCCAGACATCTTCCAAAAGCGCATAGAGTTCCAGGTCCTCATCGCTTTCGGTCCCACTTTTAGCAGGATGAGGTAAACCCGTCAGAGGAACAGAACCTTTCCCTGCATGGCGGCTCATGAAGTCCTTCCATTTGCGTACCGATGCTACGAGTGTGTCAATTTCCGCAGGGCGACGGAAGCGTACGGTTTTACCCTCAACCGAAACAATTCGTTCCTGCCGTTTCCGTGCGAAGGCAAGACTTTCCTCAATCTTGCTTTGAAATGCCCTTCCAGCCTTTTCATCCATAGAAAATTGGTCTTCCATCCGCTCTTTAGCGGTAAGAAACGCCACCACATCAGCGTTGGACCAAGCACGCTCCCAATCCTCAGGAGCAGCAAAGTGTTGGGTGACGCGACGCCACAAACGTTCATCTTCGGGTGCTTTTGGCCCTTTGCTCTTGTTTTGACGATTGGGGCGCGAAGAGCCCTTGCCTCTCCGCCTTTGACCGCCCGCCATGACGGTTGGTTGCGCCCACCCGTCATGAAGTCAACGACGTCACAATCCGATTTTATTCAGCCCGTCAAGAGCCTTCCGTTGTTGGTCACTGAGGGCATCGAGTTCGGTCAATGTGAACTCAAGTTCAAGGTCACTTCCATTGTAGCCAGCCTTGCTCATTCGTCGACGATCACCTACTTGCGTGAACGGTTCAACGGTTAATCGACCTTCCTTACCGGAGGGGAGACGCACCTTCACTTTCCCGCCCAGCATCAACACAGAGTAAGGGACGGGAACATCTTGAACCAAGACGCCATCTTCCCAGCGGCACTCTTCTCCAGCATCAATTCGAACGGTAACGACAACATCGCCCCGCTCCCCTTCTGGATGGTCGTGACCTTGTCCCTTGACCGTCTTGGTCGTGCCGTGAGCAACACCTGCATCAAGGCGCAGTTTCATCGTGACCCGTTTGGTCTCCATGCTGGTTCCTTGTTGCTTGAATCGTTTGAATGAGAATTCGAATTGCCCGCCTTCCAAGCCTTGTTCTACCGTCAAGTCAAGTCCGACGTTAATGGTCGCAGCTTTGGCTTTCGCCTGTTGGCGTTGTTGACGCGGCCTCCCGCCCATGCCCCCCATTCCGCCGCTCCCGAACATTTGGCCGAGAAAATCATCCATGCCTCCCATTCCGCCGCCACCAAAGTTCATTCCAGGGCTACTTCGCCCTCGTCCACCAAACATGTTGGCCATTTGCTCTTGTTGGTCGTGTTCACGGCGCGCTTCTGCTGTGCCGATTGAATCGTAAGCAGCCTGAACCTGCTTGAATTTCGCTTCGGATTGGGCATCGCCTTGATTGCGGTCGGGGTGGTATTTCCGTGCAAGTTTACGAAAAGAGCGTTTGATTTCGCCGTCGCTTGCGTTGCGATTGACGCCCAATACATCGTAGGGATTAGGGGAGGCCATCATCTTCAAATGAAGCGCTTGCCCCACATCAACCCTCCCATCAAAACAGATGGAACAGTTGTTTTCAAAGGCCTGTTTTTTGGGACAATTGGAGGATTCTCGGGCTTCGCCCACTGCCTATTGACTGCGGAGTCGTTATAATGAGGGTGTTAGTGGGTCGGAAGGCTGAGGTTAGACCATGTCTGATGAATCAACCGCGACCAAGTCCTTCGAGATGAAGGTACAAGAGCAACAAGACAAGATTGAAGCTCAGTTCCGTAAGATTACCCGTGGCTCCTGGGCCCGCATTATCCGCATGGCGCGAAAACCCTCGAAGCAAGAATTCCGACAAACCTCAATTATTTGCGGTATCGGCCTCTTTGTTTTGGGAGCTATTGGTTTCGGTATTCTTGTGGTGATGGATAACTTCCTGCCGTGGTTGATTCACGATGTCTTCGGCATCGGAAACTGATTTGGAGTGAAAATTATGTCAGAAGCTTTCGTTGCCTTTGTTCGTTTTGAAGAAAAATTACTCTTGCTCAAGAGGTCGGAGCAATCCGAATACTTTTCCGGCCTTTGGGACGGAGTTTGGGGTGTAGGAGCCACGCCAGAGGAAGTCCTCGAACGTGTTGCTTCTTCCACGGGAATCCCCGTTGAATCACTTCATTATCATGGCTCAGGGCCTGAGCGTGGAATCGATATGGGACGTTCCCTTGTTGATGTGATTCCTATCCTTGTTGTCGCTGATACCGATGCAGTAGAACCTGCAGGCATTTACACGCATGCTGAATGGATCGACCCAGGAAACATCAAGGAATTCAAGTGCATTTTCTCCGATATTGATATGGAGAACGCGGACGGTTTGTTCCGTGAGATGTACGGTAGCGTGGGAGCCTTCCTTTACATCGTCAAGACCGCTATTAACTCCGAACAGCGCGTTGCTGATGAGATGCACGCCCGTCTTCACGGTAGCGGTTCAATGACTTCACTCAACGGTGAAATCATGTCGATTCTTCATCCAACTGCAATGCGCGGCTACGTCTTCGTAGAGTCCAGTGCTCAACATCACGTTGAGAAACTCATTGGGCGCTCTGGAGGGCGCGACCCCTCTGCTCGCCGTGGCCTCAACCAAAGCCCTCTCAAGAACGCCAAGAACGTTCTTCCTGGCGAAGCGCCACTCCAAGACATTCTTCCTTACCTCATTCCAAAGGCAGTTACCAGCGGAATTGAAGTCGGTTGTATCGTTGAGATTGTTACCGGAGCATTCAAGGGCGAAAAAGCGCGCATCACCAGCGTTGCTGAGTCCAAGGAAGAAGTCAGCATGGAATTGTACGAACAAGTCATTCCAATGACGCTGAACATGCGTGGAGACCACGTTCGTGTTATCGAGCGTGTCGGTGAGTGAACCGCTCATTCAGCGCTTCCTTTTCCTTACAACGTGCGACCGTTTATTTTGAACCGTTTACACAACGTGCATTTGACCTCATAAACAGACAGTAGTGTCTTCAAAAAAACCTCATTTCCCCTTGAGTCTATCCTCAAGAACAGCCATTCGGATTTGCATGGCTTTTTTGTCTTGCGAAGCAACTCGGAGCAGGATGATTGCTCCTGCAATTGTTGAACCGAGTCCAAAAATGAACACCATTGCGGAGAGGTTGTAGAAGAAATTACTGATAAAAAACATAGCAAAGAAACCGACCATCAGTAATGCGGCGCCGAGTGGCTTTTCGTTTTTTCTGTATACGTCAGGAATACCAGCCTTTGCTAAGGTTTCTTCCAACTTCAGGTTCTTATCCTTCTTCCATGTTTCTTCTGCTACAAGGGACAAGAAGATGAGTATGACTCCGATAAGACAACCTCCAAAACAAATCGTCAAGCCCCCCCCAAAATCGTCCTCGAATGTCGTAACTCCTAGAAAAAACCCGGCTATCATTACAGCAATGCCGACATAGGATGCTCCATTCGAGGGTTTTGCTTCTTTGACCCGAATGTACCTCATGTAGGCATCGTTCACCTCCTCGGAGAGCGGTTGCATTTTGACTGCCCCATTATCGGGCTCTGAAGGGGCGGGTGTAGCATTGGTTTCCGATTCTGGTGCCGGATCGGAGCCGATTTCTTTCTCAACTTGAGCAGGCCCAGTGTTGGCCGCAAATGGAAGCGTACCAATTTCAATGGAAGTTGGTGGAACTTGGAATTCTTCTTCATCCATGCTCACTCCAATCAAGAACGGATTACTATGTTTTTCCCTCACTGCTCCGCAGGGTCTTGTTCTTCAAGGGACTGTAGCGTTCCATTCAGGACCTCCTGAATGCCATCATCAAGGCCAATTGCGTCTTGCATTCTCTAAAAGGTGCTTGTTGTGGTTGTTCAACCTTGGTCAGGAAATCCCTGCCTGACTTTGGTTGAAATTCAGACTTTTTGCCAGTCTGAGCCGTTCCACCAGAGATTGGAACCGTCGCTCATGAGGCGCCATGTATGCCCCTGCTCATCGGTCCATTGATTCTCAACGGTCAGTTCCACTGCTTGAACGGGAGCAACAGCAGCCATCGGTTGAGCCACTGCGGGCGAAGAAGTAACCGCTTCAGTCATTGGAGAAGGCTCTATTCCCATCATGGGTGAGGTGAAATCCTTGGTTTCAATAACATCTGCGTCTCCTTGGCGGCGCAGGAATGCAACGACCGCCCCTGCGATAACAAGCAATCCGATTCCGCCGCCAACAAGCGTACGCTGCTGAGCAGCAGCTGCGTCTTCATCTGCAGCGATCTTCGCTTCGACCTTGGCCTGTTCGTTATCACCCATGCCGTCATCGTCAGAATCAAGGGTTTCACTAGCGTCGTTGGGGAAGGCATCGCTGTTGTCACCCACGCTGTCGTTATCGCTGTCCAGCCACTCAAAAGCATCGTTGGGAAAAGCATCACCGTTGTCGCCGTAGCCGTCATCATCCGCGTCTACGGTTTCACTTGCATCGTTGGGGAAGGCGTCTGCATTATCGCCAACACCATCGCCGTCAGTGTCGAGTGATTCGGAAGCATTGTTCGGAAAAGCATCGCCGTTATCTCCGGCTCCA
>Ga0206123_10003775_pt1 | contig 12294 bp, 8 predicted proteins | sample Helgoland_Spring_2_FD_160086 | JGI IMG/M metagenome (GOLD analysis project Ga0206123, IMG submission 160086) | Pelagic subsurface seawater microbial communities from Kabeltonne, Helgoland, North Sea - Helgoland_Spring_Bloom_20160316_1 | ecosystem: Environmental > Aquatic > Marine > Epipelagic ... | reverse complement strand
CGGCATGTCTTTCAGCAAAAACAAGGTAGGGTAAAGCCTACTACTCAAATGAAGGATCAAATTCCCGTCAATGATGACAAAGGCTTAGAACATGAAGCAGATGTTATGGGGGCTAAAGCACTACAAAAAGGTACCTTAAATGAACCAACTCAACTAAAATCATTTGAAAATACTGATCCAACATCACCCGTTTTAAATAGTAGCCCTTCTCAAAAAGTCCCCTCTTTACAACGCAAGATAGATACTAGCGAGAGTGAGGACTCAGTGATAGGAGGAGATCTCAAACTAGCAGAAGACGCTGTACACTCTTTTTCAGTTGAAATACCACACGCCTTCAAGTTTGAAGGAGAATATAATGAAACGAAGAAAAAGGGAAAAGTAACAATAGGTGATGGAGAGGATGGCAAAGCGTTCAAGGGATTCGGTGGTGAGGGTACGATAGAAAAAGAGGGGACGGGTTGGAAAGGACAAGTTAGTGTTTCCCTTCCTGAAACTCCTGAAGCGAAAACTCCCGAAGTAGAGTTGCCCATTCCACCCATACCTACAGGAATACCAGGACTATGGGTTCAGATAGGCTTATCAGCCCAGGCTTCAGCGAGTGTAGGTTTAAGTGCAAATGTAGGCTTCGAACTCTCGGAGAAGAAACTACCGACAAAATTATCTATTCTCAGTGGAACAATTGAGCCAAAAGCATCTGCCGAAGCCACTGCAAAGTTAACAGCTGACTTAGGTTTACCAGGCGTCGCAACTATTGGAGCTGGAATTTATGGTACAGCCAAAGCTGAGCTAAGTTCCTCGCTTAATATGGGTTTAGATATAGAAAAGGGTCTTTACGCAACGGGTGAAGTGGCAGGAGGATTAACTGGAGAGATTGGAGCATTAGTTGAAGCAAAAGTATTAGGGTATAATATTTCAAGCTATAAACGACCTCTCTTTGAAAAAGAAGTTGCTAAGTTCAAAAAAGTTTTGGATGTATCATTGAATGCAACAGAATTCGTAGGTGCGCTTAGACCAAGTAAAGACAGTATCCAAGCTAATGCTAATGTCAAAGGTGATAAGGTGGACGCAGCTGCTAGCGGTGATCCAAAGAAAATAGATGAGGCTGCCGCCACGCCAAAGGCCGAAGAAGCAGATAAAAAAACTGGAATAATTGGTTGGTTAAGAAGTAAATTTTAATTGATGTGCTATGTATAAATTTTCCAGTGGGCTTTTTGCCCAAAAAATAGTCAATGGAAAAGCAGATGAACATTTTTTAGCCACCAAGGGATCTGAAGCAGAGAATACCCAAGTTCAATCTTCACAATGGCAACTACATAAAGTAACTACGGAAGGAAGATTTTGGAAACTGAAAGACAGCATACCCTTTTCATTATTTAATAGACCTGTCGATGAAAGTTTTTTTTTCGAATTGCAAAAAGATATCGATGAATGCTCTTCGCAGGAGTTACATCCTGCCATAGTTAATGGATTCGAAAAGGAATTATTCAGACTAAGACCTACTTCAAGTGAATATTTAAACAATAAGTATAAAAATTTTGTATCATATATTACAGAAAAATTTGGGCTTAAAAATATAATTCAAGACAAATCTAATTTAGTTAATTACATTGATGATTATGGCCCCTCGTTGCTGGGGATTAGTGATAAAAAATGTTTTACACTACCTGAATTACCACCAATATTTTCTGCTCCAGTAAGTTGGAGGCTGCTGACTTGGATTATTAATAACCACTTTTCTGGTCCTTATCCAGCAGAGCTAAAACCAGAAGTCGAAAAACTCTTGAACTATAAGAGATTTTATTGGGAACCATTAGAAATACCAGATGATTTAAAAACTCCAGTGATAGAGGGACTTGTCTATTTATTAATTTCAAGATTCATCATTATTCATGAAAATTGGGAGCTTATAAGTCAACCTGATAAATTAATTAATGAAGAGTCTTCCCCCTTAGTACAATTCATAAATCTTGTTCAATTTGAGGGAGAAAGGCCTTGGCAATATTTATATTGAAAGTATTAATGTTGCTGTTAATTGAATTCAAAAATTCTTCAACCTGGTCCCGATTATTCTCTAAATTACTCTAATTATTCACTCAAACTCAAAAACCAATGAAAAACCAAATCCTGCTTTTATTAATCGTCTTAGCCTTTGGCTGTACTGAACAAGCTACAAAAACAGAAACTACCCAAGCCGTTGGTTTTATGGCAGGCAATGAATCTGTAAAATGGGCCTTAGGCTCCGATGAAGCCATAGATGTCTGGGCCAAATGGGTCGAGTACCACAATACTAAGGAAATAAATAAAATCATATCACTGGCCGCAGATAATATCGAAATCAATGGCCCTGAAGGCGAATACATTAAAGGAAAAGAGGCTTTAAAGGGATTTCTAGAAGGCTGGTTAACCGCTGCCAATCCCAAATTCAGACAACAATGGGCCACAGCCGTCACCGATCCCAACGGCAATGGGATGCAATGGATACACAATGCCTATATGGTAGACATGACCATTGAAGGTCAGCAGGTTTCCGAACGCCATTTTGCGGCCGTAGGTGTTAAAGATAACTTGATTCAAAAATTTTGGATCTATTCTGGAAAGCTTCCAGCATCCGAATAGATTTACTTTTAGACAACTTAAAAATCCAGTATTATGCTGGATTTTTTTTATTAGGAATTTTCATGTTATCGTTACCACTATTGGAGAAAAAAATACTCTTTGTAATATTCAAAAATACCTGATCTACCTAAACATCCCTATTTAAACCAAAATAGTTCATGTTTTAACTAAAATTAGCGCTACCTTTGTACAAACTAAAACAAACAATTATGAAAAATTTATTGCTAATGCTCGCAATGTCAGTTGCGATAATCTCGTGTCAGCCTCCAGCCGAGGCACCTGCAGTAGCCGAAGTTGATGACCTAGCGTTGTACAAAGAAAATCTAGCGATCGCTCAGAAGTTTATGATGACTTTTACAGGAGACACAGACTTTGATTTGTATGCATCAATGATCCATGACAGTGCAACACACACTTCTCCAATGTACGGAGTAGGTGAAGGAGGTAAAGAACAAATGTTGGGTCAGGGTGAATTCTATATGAATGGATTCGAAAATGTGAGTTTTGAGGATGCTGTTTGGCTTCCAGGAGTTGATAATGAAACTCTCAAGGCTAACGGTGGCGTACGTGTGTATGGAACCTGGAAAGGTCAGTCTAAAGAAACAGGTAAATCTTTCGCCTTGAGCGCATACCATTGGATGGAGATGAAAGATGGTCAAATCTTTGCTGCTGGTGATTTTTTCGATGCGACGGGCATGATGATGGCAGTGGCTGCAGAATAATTGCGGAATAAATAAATAATCGTTTGAAAAAAGTCTTGCCTCTATAAGGAAGTGAGACTTTTTTTATAAATAAAGATGTAAAATTTTGTTAGCTTCCGATCTAAAACCATAGGATTTTGCAAACTAGCAATTCGATAACTTTTTTAGAAATGAAAAAAAATATAATCACTTTACTCTTTCTTCTTACTTCTTGGGCCGGCATAGGCCAGGACATAGACTATTACGGCCCTAAATCCTTTGGAGAAATTCTCGAAGTCAGCTTTGAGAAATCTTGGACCCCGATTGCACTTTCCTCCATTGAGAATAGAAAGTACATGATCCTCTTGGATGCCGCCAAAGCCAATGCGGTCACCTTCAGCGGTGATTCATATATTTCAACCTTATCGATGACGCCCATTGCCAATCTGTACGCTTTTGGAGCTACTTATGGTTCGATGCTCCGTAGTATCTTCCAAATGGTAGATCTCAACGCTCCTTTGGATAATTCTGCGACCTCCTTAAGTGGAACCTATAGACTGAATTCATTTATCCACAGCTATTATGCCTTGGATGCCAATGACAATAATACTGCTATTTTGAGTGATCGAGGTACTTACTATATTGCTGATGCAGATAATACCGGGTATTTAGGAATTACTTTTAGTACCAATGCCAGTACAGCAACGATTACCGCAAGTAGTAAATATGAATATAATACCAGCTCCTCTAGTTTTACTGAAGTCACTACATGGACTGATAAATATTTAAAAATCAATGGTACCTCTCTGGAGTGGACCAGTGCTTCAGCAGATGCCTCTTCTTTCTTTTTGGCAGATCCCAATGATTTAATTGATCTTGAAATTGAAGCTGGTTCTGATTTTAACCCTGCATCCACCTCCTATCAGCCCAATTCCTGGGCTGCTTTTCCAGAAAGTATCAATCCGACCTCAACCGGTTTCTCAGATTTAAGTAAGGACCTTGATAATGCTTACCATGCACAGTTAGATGCAACGACTGCAGCGGCCACCGCAGCTTCTAGCATGCTCGATGCCATAGAAACTACGTTAACCAATGCCGGAGCAGAACTGCGGTATCCAAAAGCATTTTATTTGGCATTACGTGAAAATATGCTCTCGCATACCATTGCTTCCACAGATGTATATGGTGCTACCTTAGGCGACCGCACCAATAAATACGTGTATTTCACCAATGCCACAGATGACAATGGAGTACCCCATCCATTTTTAGTAACTGCAAGCTTTGCTGCTTCTACTCGCCCCAATCAATTGATTAATGTCAGCAGACCTCCTGGAGATGGTGAAGGCGGAGGATATGAAGAGCAATCCGTGACCCGAACTACCAAGGGGGCTTCTTATTTGATGAAAGTACCTCTCAAAAATTATGGATTAATAGATGCGCTGTCTGATAATGATTTGAGTGCCTATGGAGATTTGGGAGAAGATGCCGGTGCAACTACCCAAACCGTGTATAATTATGCCAGTCTGAGCTCAAATGGTGTAGCTGTGGATGGCGTTCCGATATATCCTTCTTTAAACAATACCTTGCTCCATGCTTCAAATGCGGCAGAAATCACTCACGGAGGAATACATGTAGGCAGAGGAATGGAGTTGCACTACCATGCTGATGGTCATTCTTACAGTAAGAATGGAATCAACCTTTATAACCTCATTGATTACGAAGGACGCAACCACCCACCCCTCATTGGTATGGCCTATGACGGAGTGGCCTTGTTTGGTAGGTATGAAGAAAATTACGGTACGATGGAGGGATACAGTATCGCGTTGGACGAATACGGAGGACATGATCATGGTGATGATTTTGGCTTCCATTATCATGCACATACTCAAGAGGTAAGCAGCACAGGCAATAATGCCGTTACTTTTGATCAAAGATTTTTATTGGTCGGAGCATGGAAAGGGAAGGTCAATGATATTCCTGGGTTATTAGAGGTGAAGACCGGTCAATTAAAAACTGATGCAATAGCCAGATATGCCGGTGCCTCATACGATGAAGTCATAACAAATAATTCTGCTCCAACCATCACTGCGGCAACTTTTTCCGTAGCCGATGGCGCTGCCAACGGTACGCTGGTAGGATCGATCACGGCCAGTGATACGGATGGTGATGCGCTTACGTACTCCATTACCAGTGGCAATACCGGAGATGCCTTTGCTATAGGAAGTACAGATGGGAAATTGACCGTAGCCACAAGTACCCAAGTAGCTTATACAACCAATCCTGTCTTCAGCCTGAACATTCAGGTTTCAGATGGTGCATTAAGTGCGAGTGCCACCATTACTGTTAATGTCTTAGAAGGAGATGATGGATCCACTGTTACTGAAATCACTTGGACACCCAATGTATTGAACACCTTTGCTCTAGCAACTGCTGCAACAGTAACCATTGGTGATGGTGCAGGCATAGATACCTACTTTAGAAACAGTGGTGTGGTCGTATCGGGAAATTCTTATTTTGCCGTTAATGGTGTGCATCCAGCCAACCAAGATGATTATATTAGTTATTATCCCAAAAGTATCATCAAAGCAGGATTAGCCTCAGATGAAATAGAGGAACGTTGGCCCTATTATGGTATTTCTAATACAGCAAATGCTTCAAAAGTTAATGGGGTAATCATAGATCATGAAGTAGACATGGAAGGCCTCACATTTGGTCCTGATGGAGGTGAAACTTATATCTATGTTGGAGATGAATACAACTACATTTATCAAATCGAACTCGCCACAGGAGATATCAAAAAGCAATGGAATTTGGCCAATATCGATATCAGTACACCCACCGATAAGGGCATAGAAGCCATCGCTTTCAATCCTACCAATGGCTATTTTTATGTGGGTATTCAAGAAGATAAAGAGATCCATGAAGTAGATCTTGCTGTTGACAACTGTGTCAATCCCAGTACCTGTCCCGTGACTAAGATCAATTCATTTTCAGTCCTCAATTCGCCCAGTGGATTGTTTTATGATACTGACGAACAAGCGCTACTTGTATTTTGTGGCACCGTTACCAATGGCGATCAATATTTGTATGCATACACAACTGAAGGTACATTAACTCATGACATTACCATACCCGCTTCTGTAGGGATATCGAGAGGTGATGGTATATTCATTGATGGTGACAAAGCCTACATATCGGATAGTCAGGGTCCCATGTGGATCGATGAGGGATCAAAGGGGGCCAATCTTTTTGAAGTTGAGTGGAATGGCCTGGCCTCACTCAACTCAGGTGAAATAAATAATTCAGCTCCAACCATCTCGGCGGCTACTTTTTCAGTAGCCAATAAAGCGGCAGACGGTACATTGGTAGGAACCATTACAGCCAGTGATTCGGATGGTGATGCACTTACCTATGCCATTAAAAGTGGCAATACGGGAGATGCCTTCGACTTAGGAAGTACAGATGGCAAATTGACTGTGGCCAAAAGCGGTGAAGTAGATTACACTATTACACCTCTATTCACATTAAGTATTGAGGTTTTCGATGGTGCCTTGACCGCTACTGCAGACATGGCAATAAATGTCACACCAGAAGATGATACTGCATTGGGTATAAATAAAAAGAATAACCTCTTTTATCCAAACCCGGCAACAGATCAGATTCAGATCAACATCAACAATTTTGTTAAAGCGGTGATATTCGAGCTTTCTGGGAAAAGAATAATGTCATCCAAAAAAACCCAAATAGACATCAGTAAATTAGATAAAGGGATTTATTTAATGAAAATTCAAGACCAATCAAGTCAAATTTACAATACCAAAATAATTAAGGAATAAGAAAAATTTGAAATTTGAGGGTGTATGTATAGCAATCAGCATATCCCTCTCAAATTTATTAGTTGTCTGCCTTGGATAACCTCTTATATTTTATCTCATTTGATGAAATAAAACCTCAACAAACTCTGTGGAGAATTAAGGACCATTAGTCTTATTGATAAAAAAAGGATCTTTTCCAAATTAATGAAAACGGCCAAAAAAGCCAACGCACCAGGCTATCTCACAGAGCTTCAAATAACCAAATCGAACCTACCCGCATATCTTAAAGAAGATCAATAGAAGAACTAGAAGACCATAAGGTCCTTAAAATTCAAAAAATGCTTATATTGATCTATGAAATTTTTAAAATCTTTATTATTGACTCAATCTAATCTACTTTATTTCCTCATTGTCGGAAGTCTATTATTCACTTTAGGGTGCCATCATAGTAATACATCAGAAAATAGTTTCCGTTCTATCGATGATATCTTTCAATCTTATCATACCTTCAAACAGCAGATCAATCCTATTGAAGCTACTAAGGCAGGCGAAACAAGCTACAATAATAAAATTGCAAATTATATTTCATCTGATTATCAGGATTATCTAAAAAGACAATATGACCTGTATTTAGATACTTTAGATACTTTTGACGCTACCTCCGTAACTTCCAGTCAATGGCTCAGCATACAGACCATGCAATGGGATTGTACCATCAAAAGAGCAGGACTTTTGCAACCTCTTGTCACCATGGCCTCTCCCATGTACAACCTGCCCAGCTTCGAGTTAATGCCCCTAATACAAGTTCAATCCTTACACTTATATGCTGCCCAATTAGCGGCCGGCAACAGTGTACATCCTTTCGAAACCATTGAAGATTATGATCAATGGTTACAGCGCACGACCGATTACCTCACTTTTTTAGATACCTGTATCATCAAAATGAAATTGGGCATGAGCCAAGGCATCGTTTTACCAAAATCTCTGGTTCAAAAAGTACTCCCTCAGTTGGAACCTTTCATCACGGAATCTATTGAAAGTCATTTGTTCTATACCCCCATTAAAAGTATGCCCACCCATTTCAGTTCAGCGGAAAGAGATCGATTGGCCACGGCATATAGCAACATGATCAATGAACAGCTTAAACCCAAATACCGAGAGTTAAGAGCTTTTTTAAAAAATGAATACTTACCTAAATCTCGAAATACCTCAGGTCTGGGAAGTCTGCCCGGTGGGTTGGAGACCTATCAATATCTGGTTCGTCTTCATACGACAACAGATCTCACCTTTAATGAAATTCATAATATAGGACTCACAGAAGTCGATCGTATTTTGTCCGAAATGGAGGATGCCAAAAAAAGTATGGGTTTTAATGGGGACATTAAAGACTTTTTTGAATTTATCAGAAACAGTCCAGAACAAATGCCATTCACCCAACCAAAACAAGTCATTGACCATTTTGATGAGATTAAACGGCGAGTGGCAGATTCCTTAAGCGCCCTTTTTAACTTGAAACCCAAAGCAACCTTTAAAGTAAGGCGTACAGAAGCTTTTAGAGAGGTTTCTGCCAGTGCAGAATATGTCCCTGGATCAAAAGATGCTTCACGTTCCGGTATCTTCTATGTGCCTATTCCTGACGTCTCGCGCTACAATAAATATGCCGATGAAGCCTTATTTCTGCATGAAGCCATTCCTGGTCACCATTACCAGCTCTCGCTTCAACAAGAGAATAAACAGTTACCCGCATTTCTTCATCCTGAAAGTCTTGGGGTTTTCGTTGAAGGCTGGGCACTTTATGCCGAATCCTTGGGCCGTGAACTCGGGCTTTACCAAGATCCCATTCAATATTTTGGTATGCTCAGTATGGAAATGCACCGAGCCATCCGGTTGGTAGTAGATACCGGTATTCATGGAAAGGGGTGGACTAGAGCACAAGCCATTCAGTATTCTCTCGATCATGAAGCGGAGTCTGAAGCCTCCATCGTTTCAGAAATTGAGCGCTATATGGCCACTCCAGGACAAGCCCTTTCCTATAAAATAGGTCAACTCAAGATCCAAGAATTGAGATCCAGAGCGACACAAAAATTAGGCGATAAATTTGATATTAAAGCATTCCATGATCAAGTGCTTAATACAGGCAGTCTTCCTTTGATTGTGCTTGAAAAGAAAATCAATAACTGGATCAACACTCAAGGACTATAACAAAAAAATAAGTGCTCCTCGAAATGATAATTAGATAGATTCCAGTATGTTTTACTAATTAATAATGATGGATATGAAATATTTAAGTTTCTTTCTCTGCTTTTTTTTGTTCATAGCAACCCGTTGTAATACGCCCAATTCCTATTTTGAAGATGCATTATGCATTGATAATATATCCATCATTGACCCCAAAGTAGGCCTAATAAAACATCAAACAGTCATCATCAAAGAAGGTAAAATTCTTCAAGTCCTCCCTGCTGATAAAATAAATCTGTCATCAAAGAACACGCTCATAGATGGTACAGATAAATTTTTAATGCCTGGTTTATGGGATGCTCATGTACATTTTGCCTATATAAAAGAGATGGCCCCTAGTATGTTTGATCTCTTTTTGGCATATGGCATTACCAGTGTCAGGGATACAGGAGGTGAAATTAATTTTACAAGTGCATGGAAAAGGAAATCACTTCAAAATCCTACTTCCAGCCCACGCGTAATGATCGCAGGTCCACTGCTCGACGGGATGCCCAATGTGTACGATGGAAGTGATCATGAGCACCCACCCTTATCGGTAGGTTTAGCTACGGTTTCCGATGTCCGTAATAAAGTGAATGAGTTAGATAGTATAGGCGTAGATCTACTCAAGGCCTATGAAATGCTCACACCTGACCAGTTTAAGGAGATTATGCGATTAGCGAAGGAAAAAGGATTAAATGTAAGCGGTCATGTACCGTTGAGCATGGATGTTATTTCAGCTTCCAATGCGGGTCTGAACAGCATGGAACATATGAGAAATCTCGAACTCTCATGTGCCACTAACTCAGATGAATTATTAGCACAACGTCAAGAGATTCTGGCGCTGGGGAAAAAGGATATTGGCGGAGTTCTCCGCTCCAAAATACATGCCTTACAAAGACCCTTAGCCATTGCAAATTACGACCCTCAAAGGGCACAAGAAGTACTCGATGTTTTGGCCAAGAATGATACCTGGCAAATACCTACCTTAGCTCTGGCTACTGGATATACCGAAAGACCTTTTGCCAGTCCCGAATGGCAAGAGACTTTTAAATATTTACCACAAGCGATTGAACGAAGTTGGAAAAATGAAATCGAGCAGCTGCTCGCTACGAAACCCACTCCCTTCAATAAAACGTATACCCAGTGGTTTACTAACATGGTGGGCCAAGTGCACCGCACCGGTATTGAAATAATGGCTGGAACTGATTGTCCTATTGATTACCTCACTCCAGGTAGAAGTCTACATGAAGAATTAGAGGTATTGGTGAAGGCTGGTCTATCTCCCTTGGAGGCGCTACAAACCGCTACCATTAATCCAGCTAAATACTTCCATCTAGAAAATGAGTTAGGTGCAGTGAAAGAAACCATGTGGGCGGACCTTCTGATTTTAGATGCCAATCCATTAATCGACATTAAAAATACGCAAAAGATTGATGCCGTGATTAAGCAAGGTCATTATATGGGTCGTTCCGATTTAGATGAGATGCTCGGGAAACTCACCACACGATAAATATAAAAATTCAGATGTAAGGTTCTTTTTTTAATTCTTTGAGTTCTTCCTTAAATCTGGATTATATATCAGAGCCAGCTGTAAATATTTTTTACCATAAGCATTGACTCTTTGATAAAGCATACCAACCTGTACAGCCAACTCTGGTTTAAATTGATATCCCAAAGCTCCATATAATCTGTTTCTATCAAAAAATGTTTGCTCGGTATTCACAAAAATTTCATCATAGATCCCTAAAAATACCGTTCCTGGCTCCATTACCCTCTGATTGAGTGGCACCGTCAACATCAATCGATAACGCAAACGATTTTTATAATCACCACTGACCCATCGCTGCTCCACGCGGTAGCGATGTTCAAACTTGACACGCCCTACTGCATTAGTTAAAATAAACTGCTGCCATACACGGTGTTCTTTGGACAAAGGCGTACTAGAGTCCGCTTCATCGTAAGAAGTCACATAACCGTACCCTGCCGTCACTAAAACATGAGGAGCCAAATGGTAATTCAACCCTCCTCGTAACAAGAGCTGCTCGATATTGACTGGTGCGAGCGTATGATTACGGTGTTGAACTTCTGTATGAAGACTCCAACGTTCCTTTATCTTATTTTGCCCAAAATACATCAGCCAATTTCCTATTTCATCTGACTGAGAAAAAGCCGAGGAGGTAGTAAAAAAAAGCAGTGTAAGGAGCTTAATCTTTGGACCAATACGCATAGAAATTATATAAATGACACCACTCCAGTATGCACATCGTACATGGCTCCCACAATATCTATTTCTCCATTTTCGTAGAGTTCATTCAGCACTGGACTGTCACTTTTAATTTTCGCTACAGTAAGGGCTACATTTCTATCAGCGACCTCTTGTACATAAGCAGCATTCTTTGAACTTTTATCTTCATAGCGTCCCGTGACCGAATCCATGGCTGGCTGAATATTAGAAAGCATATGGGTTAAGTTACCGAGTTCTACATGATCACAGGCTCCTTTCACCGCTCCACAGCTACTATGTCCCATAACTACAATTGCCTTAGAACCTGCCGCTTTACAAGCAAATTCTAAGCTGCCTAGTATATCGGTATTCACAAAGTTTCCTGCTACGCGCGCATTAAATATGTCGCCGATTCCTTGATCAAAAACATATTCTGCCGGCACCCTCGAATCAATACAGCCCAAAACAGCAGCAAAGGGGTATTGACCAGTTCCTGTTTGTGCCACTTGCGTTGAAATATCTCTTTGAATGGTCTGATTGGCTACAAAACGCTGATTACCTTTTTTCAATAATTCAATAGCCATTTCTGGAGTAATGGAGGCCTGACTTTCTGCAGTCTGTACACCCGTATTGTCAATATTATTAATCATAATCTTTTATTTAAATTTCATTAGTTTCAATTATTGTGTTGTGTTTTTTATGGTCTCAAATAAATTATTTTGAGCATTTTTATTTTTTT
>Ga0206123_10003774_pt1 | contig 12296 bp, 8 predicted proteins | sample Helgoland_Spring_2_FD_160086 | JGI IMG/M metagenome (GOLD analysis project Ga0206123, IMG submission 160086) | Pelagic subsurface seawater microbial communities from Kabeltonne, Helgoland, North Sea - Helgoland_Spring_Bloom_20160316_1 | ecosystem: Environmental > Aquatic > Marine > Epipelagic ... | reverse complement strand
CAGATCGACTACATGCTGGCCCAAGGCTACCACCCGGACACGCTCGCCCAGGAGCAGGCGGCCGGCGCGCACCTTGTTATCGCCTACCGGCACGACACGGCCGCAGGCTTTGCCGGCCTGTCGCTGGATGCTACGGACACGCCGACCATCGCATGGCTCGACAAGCTCTATGTCCATGCCCGGGCCCGCGGCACCGGTGTCGGCCGGGCGCTGCACGACTATGCTTGCCAGTGGGCACGCGACCACGGCGCACGAGCGCTACGGTTGCGCGTCAATCGCCATAACAACGTGGCCATAGCCGTTTATCAACGCCTGGGCTTCACGATCGAGGCCGAGGACAGCAAGCCGATCGGCCATGATTTCGTCATGGACGATTACATCATGGCCCAGCCGCTGGTCGCCGACGACTGACCGGCAAGCGACCACAACAGCGTAAAAAACACGCGGCATGGAGCGTACGATCCATAATCCCGACTACAGCTACAAGCGCACAAGTTGCCGTGGCCGCACCCGAAACGTAAGATCAGGAATTAAACCGCGTTTCGAACAATCAGCGTATCGGGCGGCTGTCCAACCGGCTGCTGTAGAGGGGATCATGCGCCTGTGAAGCGATCAAGTCTTGGCATCCGTCAATTATCCGCGCACGGCGCGCAACCCGCGTCCTCGCGCGCGCCAGTCTGGCTGCGGCTCGCGCTGCTGTCCGTCGTGGTCTGCGCGACGTCCGGCTGGCAGACGTCGGTTCCCCTGACCTCTATCGCGCGGACGGCGGACAAACCCGGCCTGCTTGATGTCTACCGGAGCGCGCTCGCCGACAATGCGGATTATCAGGCGGCACTGGCGCGCTACCGGGCCGCCATCGAGGCCAAGCCACAGGCTCGCAGCCGCCTGCTGCCGCGCCTCAACGCAACCGCGAGCTACGACGAGATCGACCAATCGGTCGAAGGCGAGGTACTGGACGGCGGCACCATCGACCGCAGTGAAAGCTTCGATCGCAAGAACTACGGCCTCACGCTGTCGCAGCCGCTGTATCAGCGGGAGGCCTTCATCGGCCTCGAACAGGCGGATGTCGCGTTGCAACAGGCCAGACTCGCCCTGCTGAACGCGCGCAGTCAGCTGGCAATGCGAGCTGCCACGGCCTATTTCGGTCTGCTCGACGCCCGCAACCGTCTGGCCTTCGTACGCGCAGAAAAACGCGCCATCCAGCAACAACTCAGCCAGATCCAGGATCGAGCCGAGGCCGGCCTGGTCGCGAACGCCGATCTCAAGGCCGCCCAGGCACAGTATGACCTATCGGCCGCCGACGAAATCAGCGCTGAAAACGCGATCGAAGTCGCACGCACGCAACTCAAAGGCCTGACCGGCCGCGCCTATCGCCAATTGGAAGAACTGCCGGCGGGGACTACGCTACCGCCTCTGGCACCGCAGGAAATGCAACCGTGGATCGACGCGGCCCTGCAATACAATACGGCGCTGCGCCGGCAACGCGCCAATACCCGGATGGCCGACCTCGGGACCGACGCCGCACGGGCCGGGCGCTGGCCGCGTCTGAACCTCGTGGGATCGTATCGGCAGTCCGACCAGAGCGGCGGCATTTTCCAGAACGAAGGCCTCGGCGGCGCAAACGAAAACGAGAACGCGAGCATCGGCGTCAATCTGAGCGTGCCGATTTTCAATGGCGGACTGGTATCTTCCCGGGTTCGCCAAGCCACCGCCAACCACGACGAACAAGTGGCACTCCAGACCCAGCAACGGGTCGATACCGTCGGCGATACCCGCACTGCCCTGCTCAATATCCGCAAGGACAAGGCCCGCGTTAAAGCGCTCGACAAGGCCATCGAATCGGCGACCGCGGCCGCGAATGCGGCCAAGGTCGGCTACGACGTCGGCAACAGCACCTCCGCCGACGTATTGTCGGCGCTGCGTGACCAGTACCGGGCGCGGCGCGACTATGCCCTGGCGCGGTCGCAGTATCTGCTGGACCTGCTGGAACTCAACCAACTGGCCGGCCAGCTCGACAAACAGGCACTGGCCGTAATCGACCGGCGCTTGCAGTAGTGCAGTCCGCGATCCCGCGCCGCCAGCCGACAAGGAGCCATCGGCCGTGAAGCCCGAACAGCCCTCTTACCTGAGTTTTCAGTACGAAAACTGCAATTATCGGGCGGATGTCCAGACGCCTTATTATGCGGTAACGCCGCCAGGCCAGGTTCAGGCCTTCCGGCTGAGCCCGCAGGAATTCGCGCTGGCCGAACTGTTCAACGGCGAACGCGACGCCGAGGCGCGCCAGGCCGCGGCCGCCGACCTGCTGGGGCATACGCCCGACAGCCGGGAAATGCGGCTGTTGCTGCACGACTTGTCGGAGGCCGGCTTGCTGGAGCCGGGCACGGAAGAGCCGCTGCCGCCGCCGGCACAACTGGCCACGGCGCTGGACGACCGCTATAACGACCCCGACGCCGCACAGGGGTTTCCCACCTCGATCCAGACCGGCTCGCTGGCCGGCCCGGGCGGTGAAGGCCCGATCGTGGGCGCTGTAGCCGGCCACCGCGGCGCCGCATCCGGCCCGCGCTTCAAGCTGCCGGTGATGCTTTTCCTCTGGCTCGGCCATGTCTTCAATACCACGCTTTACATCCGGCTGAGCTTCGCGCCGCTGGTGCTGACCGTGGCCGGCCTGTTCGGGCTCTGGTTCAACCGCGTCGATGCCGGCATCGACGCGGTGCAGCTGCTGTGGTTACCGGCACTCGCCGGCACGATCCTCGTCAGCACGTTCGTGGTCAACCTGGTTTCCCAGCTGGCGCGGGCTGCAGCCATCGCCCATTACACGGGTGAAAAGCCGGGCTTCGGCATCGGCTTCGCGTTTGGGTTCCTGCCGCGGCTGGTCACGGCCACCGAGGGCCCGGCCGAGCGGGCCGCGCCGCGCGCGCGCAACCGCATCGTCGCCGCGCCACTGCACGCCACGCTCTGGCTGTTCGTGGTGGGCCTCCTCGGCTGGTTCACGTCGCGACACGGCGGCGGCATGCTGGCCTCGCTGTGGCTGGGCGGTTGTGTCGTAGCGCTGGTGGCCTTTCTCATCCGGCTGAATCCGCTGGTACGCCGCGACGGTTATTTCCTGCTGGCGCACGCGCTGCGCACCCCGGACCTGCGTGATCAGGCCTGGGTCACGCTGTTCGGCTTCGAACGCCCCTGGCGCGACCGGCCGCCGCCGCGCAAGTGGCCGCTGCGCATCTATGCGGCAGCGGTTGCCGCCTATATCGTCCTGGTCATCACGCTGATCCTGCTCTTCCCCGCTCACTGGCTGGAGAATTTCTGGGGCGGCACCGGCGTTCTGGTCTTTCTGGCGCTTCTCGCGCTGGTGATCTGGGAGCAGTCCAAGCGTATACGCTCCGGCCGCGGGCGGATCGAGAACTATCGCGTCAGCATGCCGCATTTCCCGCGCTGGGCATGGCTGCTGTTCGTGTTGCTGGCGCTACTCTGCCTGTTTCCGTACACCTACAGCCCGAGCGGCACGTTCAAGGTGCTGCCGGCCGAGCGCGCGGACGTGCGCGCGGTGACATCGGGAGTGATCCAGAACGTGACCGCGCGTGAAGGCGAAGCGGTCTCGGCCGGCGACGTGATCCTGCACCTGGACGACAGTCAGCAGCAGGCCCAACTCAAGTCCGCCAAGGCCACATTGACCAAACTCGAGGCGGAATTGGCGCTGACCAAGGCCGGCGCCCGCAAGGAAGAAGTCGAGCGTGCCGAACAGCAGGTGGCTACAGCCAGAAAACGGCTCGAGTTCAGCAGCGACGAGGCCGACCGCCTGCGTCGCGCATATCGCAAGAATGCAGTGTCGATCAGTGCATACCAGAAAGCCAAGGGCAATGCGTCGGTGGAACGCGAGCAACTGGCCGGGGCGCGCAAGCAACTGGCGGTGGTAAGCGCCAAGGCGCGGCCCAAGCGCCTGGAAGCCCTGCAAGCCGAGATCGAAGCGCAACAGGCACAGGTCGAGTTCTTCAGCCAGAAACTGGCGGAAACCCGGATCAAGGCCCCGATCGACGGCGAAATCGTATCGAGCCGGTTGCAGTTCGCGCGGGGCGACTACCTCCAGAAAGGCGAGATCATCGCCACCGTGGAACAGACCGATACCCTGAGCGCGGAAATCCGCATGCCGGAATCCACCATCAGCGAAGTCGAACTCGGCGCGCTGACCACCGCCCGTTTCTGGACCTACCCCGGCACCAATTTCGCCGGCCATATCACCTCGATCGCGCCGAATGCCGAGACCAGCGAGTACGGCAAGGTGGTGCGGGTGCAGGCGGCGCTGGACCGGACCGGCGCACGGCTCAAGCCCGGCATGACCGGTCAGGCCAAGATCCGCGGCGGCGTGTACCCGGCGATCGTGGTCTACACCCGCGCCCTGGCGCGCTTCATCATGATCGAAGTCTGGTCGTGGCTGCCGTAGGCGAGAATCTGTTCGAGCGGCCCGATACGGGCCTCGAACGGGGTGACTTCCGGCTGATCAATCGGCCGGGCTTCGGGGATGGGCTCAACCACTACGCCCATTCAATGGCGTGGTTCGAGGACTGCCTGTACGTCGGCATCACCCGGGCGACCATGCATGCCAACAAGCTCAACCGGCCACGGCCCAACATCAAGCCCTGGCCGGTCGATTGTCCGGACGATATATACCAACTCGAGCGGCGTACCGAAATCTGGCGCTACAACCCGCGCCTGGATGTCTGGCGCCGCGTGTTTCGCTCCCCGATGGCCGACGGGCGCGATGGCCGCCCCTGGCCACGCTATATCGGTCTGCGCGGGATGGCGGTGTTTCAGGGCGCGGCCGACGACAAACCCTGCCTGTATGTATCGACCTGGACACCACTGGTCGTGGATCCACCCGACATCCTGCGCAGCGAGGACGGTCTGAGCTTCGAAGTCGCGGAAAAACCGCCCTTTTCGCCGGATGTCCGCTCGTTCCGGACGCTGCAGCCCTACAACGGCCATATCCATACCAGCCCGACCAGTTCCGGACGCCTGAACCTGAAAGCCCTGGCGCTGCGCAAGACCGAGGACAGCGTCAGCGGCGATGCCACCATCTACGCCACCAACGATATCCGCTCGGGTCGCTGGCAGGCGACCAACGAGGAGGGCTTCGGTGACCGCGACAACGTGACCGTTTTCGAGATGGCCGAGTTCAACGGCTGCCTGTACGCCGGCACGGTCAACCGTCACGGCATGCAACTCTGGCGTACCACCGGGCGCCACAAACCACCCTACGACTGGATCAAGGTGCTGGATCGGGGCGCCGGACGCGGCTCGTACAACGAGGCGGCGGGCAGCCTGCAGGTATTCAACGGCGCCCTCTATGTCGGCACGGGTGTGGTCAACGGGGGCTACCATCGCCGCTACGGCATCGGCCCGGCGGCGGCCGAGGTGTTGCGCGTGTGGCCGGACGACAGCTGGGATCTGCTGGTCGGCGCTTCCCGCATCACCGACCAGGGCGTGAAATATCCCCTGTCCGGCCTGGCCCCGGGTTTCGACAACATGTTCGCGGGCTATGTCTGGCGCATGGTCGTACATGAGCGCTGGCTCTACGCCGGCACCTTCAGCTGGGCCATGCTGCTGCCCTATCTGCCGCGCCAGTACTGGCCGGAAGACGCGCTCGTGCTGCTACGCCGCTGGAGTCTGGAAGAATTGTCGTACCGATACGGCGGCTGCATGCTCTGGCGTACCCGTGACGGCATCCGCTGGTACCCGGTCACGCTCAGCGGCTTCGACAACCCCTACAACTGGGGTATCCGCAACATGGCGTCGACCCCGTACGGGTTGTTCGTCGGCACCGCCAATCCATTCGGCCCGACCCTTGCGCAGAAGCGGGGCGGGCGCTGGCAATACATCCCGAATGCCCGCGGCGGACTGGAAGTCTATCGCGGCGAGGCGACGCCCCGACCGTGAAGCCGGAACCCGTGGTCGTTTTCGGAACGCCCCACAGCCAGGCCGCCCACGTCGGGGCACTGCTGGGCGGGCATCCACGCGCGCTGGCGCTGCCGGATGTTCGGTTGTTCTCGTGCGAACATGTCGGCGACCTGCTGGCCTTGTATACGCATGGCGACGAACGCGGCCTCGACGGGCTGCTGCGCGCCGTCGCCTATCTGTTCTGTGGCGGCCAGCAGGATCAGCATATCGTCGACGCCCGCCGCTTTCTCCACCACCGCAGCGCCTGGAGCACGGCAGCGCTGCTGGACCTGATCACCGACCGCGTCGCGCCACGGGTCGCGGTCTTTCACGACATCACCGCTCCCCTGCATATCGTCGAACTCGATCGCTGGCTCGCGGCCGCGCCCGGCGCAGCATTCCTGCATCTTCTGCGCCATCCGGTCGTGTTTTCCGGGGCAGCCGAACGCGCGATCAACGAACGGCTCTATATACCACCGGACTATTCCGACCACAGTGGCCACCCGCGTCTGGCGCCGCAGCTGCTCTGGTTTCGGGTGCACGACACCCTGGAACGCGAATTCGAAACCCACGATAGCGCTGCCCCGCCGGCGGCCTACCGGCAAGTACGGCTCGAAGAACTCCAGGGCGCGCTCGGGGCGACCCTCGAATCACTGTGCCAGTGGCTGGGCTGGCAGCACGACGATGCCATCCTTCGCGACATGTGCGACACCCGCCGGACCCCGTTCGCGGGCCGCGGGCCGGACAGCGCGCCAGCCGGCGCCGAAAGCGACTTTCTGAACCAGCCGGAATTCATGTCGCCGCTAGGGGCGCGCGCCGACACCGGGCGGCTGGCGCAGTCATCGCTGGCACCGGAGATCATCGCTCGCGCGCGATCCTATGGTTACGGCTGAGTACCGGCCGACCGCGCCACATTATCGAACGCTGTACCCAGATCGGCATCGTCGAGACTCGACCAGTCCGATTCCGCCAGGCCGAACGTGGCGAGCAAGGCATCGTTGTCCTGCCCGAGTGCCGGGCCGCGACGGCTGATTCCGCCGCCACCGCGGGCGAACCGGAATGCAAACCCGGGCAAACGGGCATTGTCGAGCCTCTGGAACCATTGCCGTGCCGCCAGGTGCGGATCGTCGGTCAGATCGCGTGCATCGCGCACCCGGCCCGCGGCCAATCCATGTTCCTGTAACAGATGCTCCAGCGCATCCGCGTTCCGGGGCGACGTCCACGCCGCGATCCCGTCGTCGATTGCATCGTGTGCAGCCCGGCGGCCCGCGACCGTGTCCAGCCCCGGCGAACACATCCAAGACGGCTCACCCATGAGCTCCCGAAACTGCTGCCATTCGCGGTCATCGCGGATCGTGAGGACCAGCCAGTTGTCGTCGCCGTTGCAAGGGTAACAACCCTGGGGAGCATGCTCGGGATGACGGTTGCCGCGCCGCCGCGGTTCGCTCCCAAGGTCGTGGGCCACGATAGCCGCTCCCGCGAGCCAGGTGCAGGTTTCGGTTTCCGACAGATCGACCCACTGGCCGCGTCCGGACTGCTGGCGATGCCGCAACGCCGTCATCACTGCGCTGGTGCCGAACATACCGTTGATCACGTCCATTTCCCGCACCCGCCGGGTCGAGACGTCATCGACATAGCCGGTCAGACTTTGCAGCCCGCTGAGCGCTTCAATGGTGCCGCCATAGCCGGCATACTGCGCCCACGGCCCGGTCGCGCCATAGGCCGACATCGACACCATGACGATATCCTGGCGCAGGGCACGAAGGTCCGCGTAGCCCAGCCCCAACCGCGCCATCACACCAGGGCGGGAGTTCTCGATGACGACGTCGGCCGTAGCCGCCAGCCGCCGGCAACACGCGTGATGGGCGTCACACTTGAGGTCGAGGGTAATCGAGCGTTTGTTCCGATGCAGCTGCCAGAAGCGCGGGTGATCGTTGATGCGACCCCGGTAGCCGCCACGCATGCCATCCAGCAGGCCCGGGTATTCGATCTTGATCACCTCGGCACCATAATCGGCGAGCACCCGGGCGGCATGGGGGCCGGCCCAGTCGTGGGTGAAGTCGAGCACCCGCACGCCGGCCAGCGGCGGTTGCGTGGCGGCCGGTGTTTTGCCTGGCGGTTGCTGCGGCCAGTCGATCGCCGGAGCGGTCACCGACTCCGCAGGAGCAGCACGGGTTTGCCAAAGCATGTCCGAGGCACGATACGGCGCGTCGGGCATCCGGTACGGCATCGCATTATCCGACGTCATGTGCACCAGCGAATGTCGCGCACGACTCTGCTCGGACGCCATCGCCGACTCGAGGCTCGCGACATGGCCCCAGGCCAGCCCCGCCTTCTGCCCGGCATGGAAAATATCCGCGCCGCTATGGCGTTGCAGCCAGGGCATCATCAGTGCTTCGGTACGCCGACGCTGTTGTATGCGATCGGCCATGCTCGCCAGCTCGTCACCGACCAGATCCGGGGCCTGGAATAGTTGCGCACCGCGCAGCCAATGGCGCATCGGCCCGCTGGTTATCACGGCCTCGCCGTCGGCGCAGGGATAGGTCCGCCACGGCACCATGGCGTGATCGTCGCCATTGCGCCGCGCCGGCTGGCCACCATTGAGGGTCTGCGCGAGCGCGATCTCGATATTATCCATCGCGGCTTCCTGCAAGGAAAGCTCGACAATATCGCCCCCGCCATCCCGGCTACGCCGGTACAGTCCCATCAGCGCCGCAACATGACCCTTCAAACCGGCGGAATCACTGCAGACGGGCACGCCGGCATTGAGCGGTGCGCGCTCGCCATCGCCGGTCGCGCACATCAAGCCGCTGGCAGCATACAGCGTGATCTCTTCGGCTACATATTCGCGATACGGGCCGGTACTACCGAAGGCCGAGAAGCGTACGGTAACCAACTCGGGGTAGCGCGCCTGTAATGTCGCATCATCAAACCCCGCGACCGCCAGCCCGCCGGGCCCGGTTCCGTCCAGCAGAATGTCGGCTCCCGCGAGCATACGCGCGAGCGCGGGTTGGTCATGGGCACCGAACCCGTCAAGCACGACACGGCGCTTGCCCGTATCACGCCACAACGAATCACTGCTGGCGGGGTCACCAGCGGCGGGGACGGCCTTGATCACATCGTGGCCATAACCCGCCAGCAGTTTGCCGGCCAGGGCCGCAGACCGGCCGACCGGATCGTCGGAACCGACCTCGACCACCCGACACGCCGCCGCTCGACCGGATTCGGCGGCCCGCATCAATCTCGCGTGAAGAGGCTAAAGAAGGTCCACAGTTCCAGAGTCGCATCCAGATTCCGGGTGTTCGGACCGTAAGGCCCGAGCAATTCGATCTGCACCTTGCCGCCGGGCCAGGCATGACCGCCCCGGTCCACGGTCAGTTGCTTGACCGCGCTATCGTCGCGGCACCCGTAATTCTGCTTCTGGGTCACGCGGCTACCATCGTTGAACTGCGGGGAGCGTCGCGTGATCGAGGTTTGCGCCGGATCGCACCCGTTCCGGTCACGCCAATACTGGAACGTCTCCTCGGCCGAGAGATACTTGAGGCTACCGCCATAGGGAACGAACAGGTCGTACGTTCCCTGGATCAGCAGCATCGGGACCGACCCCGTGGTCTCGCATTGATTTTCGGCGCGTTTACGATAGAACGAGGCGGCAACGACCGCAGCCCCCGCGATCAGGTCGGTGTTCTGGCACAGATAACGGTTTGTCATGAAGGCGCCATTGGATAATCCGGCCAGGAACACCCGATCGGCATCGACTGGATAGCGCCGGGTGGCATCGCGAATCACCTTGGAGATGAACTCGGGTTCGTCGCGATCGGAGAAATTCGGATCCACCGGCCAGTGACGCAATGTCGCCTGCGGCACGATGACCCAGACGCCGAAGCGCGCGGCCAGTTTTTCCGCGTTGGTGATATTGATCATGCGCTCCGACGTCGCGAGATTATACGGCAGCATGACCACCGCCGGGGCCGGCCGGGCCGGCTCGTTTGGCGGGCGCACATAGACCACCCGCCGGCCAACGCCGTTGTGTTCAACCGAAGTCTCGAAACTGGTCGCCCCCTCGAGCGGGTCGAGCCGTTGCGCATCCAGCCTGGCAAGCGGATTACCGAGCCCGCCAAGCAAGCCATTGAGCAGCCCTTCCAGAGGACCAGAATCGCTTGAACCGTCGGCCGGCTGCGCGCTGTTGCGCTCGAGGTTGTCGCCGATTTGCGCCTGAACAGTACTGGCGCACATGGCAAGCACCATCATCACGGTCAGACAAAAGACGCCATATCTTGGTCGGCTGTGTGTGTTTTTCATTATTGCCCCTCGTTTTAAGTCAGTCTGCCGTCTAGCGTTCGGCCGACAAGCCGTCGAAGAATTCGACGATGCGGCTGCTGGCATCGTAACTATCGGTATTATCGCCGAGCATCATGCGCAGCACGGTCTTGCCGCCGGGCCACTGATGCCCGCCGCCCTCGATGGCACAGTACTCCACCGTTGCGCCGTCGGCGCAGCCCGTACGCTGATGACAGGTCGTATCACCACGCTGATAGGTCTGGCGTTCTTTTCCACTGCAGGAATCACGGTCGGCGACCTCAGCGACCACCTTATCGAACGCCATGCGGTAGCTTTCATTGACCTCACCGCCATCCCACGGAATACGCGGGTCGTCGGTGCCCTGAATCAATAACGCCGGTATCGGACTGCCTGCGCCGTCGCAGCGATCGATCATGGGGCCGCCGGAAACGGCCGCGAAACCGGCGAACAGGTTCGGCCGTTCGCAGACGACGCGGTGGGTCATCATGGCGCCGTTGGAAAAGCCGGTGGCGTAGACCCGCCGGGTATCGACGCTGTAGCGCTCGGTCAGACGCGCGACCATGTCCGCGATGAAGCCGACATCGTCGATGTTGTCTTCGGCCGGATCGCCGCAGCAACTCCCTGCATTCCAGGCCCGGCCGACCCCATCGGGATAGGCCACGATATAGCCATGGGCATTGGCAGCGCGCGACAGGCGGGTCTGTTCCTCCAGAATCTTGCCGGTGCCCAGCCCCCCGTGCAGCGCCACGATCAGGGGCATCGGCGTATCGCCGTCGTAGCCCCGCGGGATATAGACGGTGAACGTACGCTCGCGGTCGTTGTGCGTGAGCGACCCGTCGTAGAAGCCACTGGTGACCTTGTCACCGGCATGCGTCGAGGACGCGATGCTCTCCGAGGCGATCGGCGGCGAGCAGGCGGGTACAAGGACGAGCAGAGCCAACACCAGCAAGCAGCGGGCAAGACAAACGGATCGCGACATGAATACGTCTCCAGCGGTCATCAGGACACCGCAGACCGCGTCATGTCTGCGGTCGGCGCTTCATCAAGGAAGGATAGCAGGTAATGAGTCAAGGTTTCGGCATGACTGGCGGGGAAAAAATGCCCTGCCTGACGAACGGTTACTACCCGTGTATCGGGCCGCAACGCTTCGAGTCCACGCGCCGATTTCAGGCAGTGCGAATATTCGCCGTACATCAGCAACGCCGGCGCCGGGAACGACGCCAGTTGCTCGCGCTCGGCGCCGGGCGCGGCGAAATCGCGCAGCGCGGTTGTTTCGTCGAGTAATTTCAGGAACTGGCGCGCCGCACGCTTGCCGCTACGCCCCTGCCCGAACGGGGTGTAGACATCGCGAGCCGACGGCATTTCGTCGGCCACGCACAGGCGCGCCGCGCTTTCCAGATACGCCAGCCCGAGTTGCGGCTCGGCCGACCAATCGCGTCTGTCCACGCTTGCGATCGCGTTCTCGAATGCCGTCAAATGCGGCGCGTCGTGCAACCACTGCTCCGGCTGCAAACGGTTGATCTTGGTATCGAGAACCGCCAGGCGCGCGACGCGCTCGGGGTGGCGCACGGCGAACTCCAGGCCCACACCACCCCCATAACTGTGGCCGACGATATGCGCGCGATCGATCTGCAGATGATCCAGCAGCGCATGGACGTCCTCGGCCATTGCCGTCGCGGTATACCCGCTGTCGGTGCGCTCACTGTAGCCGTGACCGCGCAGATCGAACAGGGTCACCCGGTAATCGGCTTTCAGTCGTTGCGCCAGATTGGCGTACCAGAAGGCGCGGCTGGTCGCCAACCCGTGGATGAGCACCACGTCCGGCCCCTCCTCTCCGAGCTGTTGATAGGCCAGACGCGCGCCACCGGTGTCACAGAAACCCACGGGTACTACAACCGCTGACTCAGGAAATCGGAGATCTGACCGATCGAGAGATCGTCGACATAACGCCCGTCATTCATCAGCAGATCATCGAAACCGAGACCACGCTTTTCGAAATCCTCCTCGATCGCGACCACGAGCTGGATGATGTCGATGGACTCGAATCCGAGATCCGCCAGCAGCCA
>Ga0206123_10003770_pt1 | contig 12307 bp, 5 predicted proteins | sample Helgoland_Spring_2_FD_160086 | JGI IMG/M metagenome (GOLD analysis project Ga0206123, IMG submission 160086) | Pelagic subsurface seawater microbial communities from Kabeltonne, Helgoland, North Sea - Helgoland_Spring_Bloom_20160316_1 | ecosystem: Environmental > Aquatic > Marine > Epipelagic ... | reverse complement strand
CACCTTCTGCAAGGGGTACACCCATTACTGCATAACTCCTGTTAGAAATCTGGGCCGGCATTCCGTTGACTGTGACCTCCGCCTGGTCTTCTTCTATCGTGCCACGAACGATGTCATTGATAAGCCCGGTAACGGTGACTGCCGGGATAAATACCTGCTGGCCATTTTTGTGAGACTCAACGGTGACATAAGGGGGTGTAAGATCGAGTGAGACTGAAATTGAATCTGTGACTGGCTGGTTATTCTTCACCGCCCTTGCCTCAATGGTATTGCTTCCCTCAACCAGCGCGACCTCAGCTGAGAAATTTCCCGAACTGTCTGGCACAACAGGCACACCATTGACCGTCAGCATAGCGTCTGTATCACTGACGGTGCCCGTAATGCCCAATGGCGAGACACCCACCGTAGTCAGTGATTTGGGGGACAGGATTCTAACGGTAAATTCGGGTCCGACGACGGGGTCAAGACCGTCGCAGTTTTCGTCGATACCATTATTTGGAATACTGGCTGCAGCCGGGTTGATGTTTGCGTTTTCGTCGTCACAATCCCCGTTTGCCGGAGTGAAACCATCCTCGTCTTTGTCATCCGGATCTATACCTGGATCAATGACGCCATCGCAATTTTCATCAATCGTATTACCCGGGATCTCAGTTGCATCCGGATTAATCCCGGCGTCACCATCATTACAATCGCCTTCTGCCGGCGTAAACCCATCCTCGTCAAGATCCAGAATTGTTGCATCAACGGCATCACTGCCGCTACAGTCTTCATCGATATTGTTATTGGGGATATCGGTGGCGCCGGGATTAATGCCCGGGTTATTGTCATTACAATCACCCTCGCTGGGAGTGAAGCCATCTCCATCAGCGTCGAGTAGAGATGGGTCAACGGCATCGCTACCATTACAGTCTTCGTCAATATTGTTGTTAGGGATATCGGTTGCGCCGGGATTTATCCCGGCATTGTTGTCATTGCAATCGCCACCCGCCGGTGTATAGCCATCCCCGTCAGCGTCGAGGATTGAAGTATCCACGGCATCACTGCCATTGCAGTCTTCATCAATATTGTTGTTAGGGATGTCGGTGGCGCCGGGATTTATCCCGGCATTGTTGTCATTGCAATCGCCACCCGCCGGTGTATAGCCGTCTCCATCAGCATCGAGGATCGAAGTATCCACGGCGTCGCTGCCATTACAGTCTTCATCAATATTGTTGTTAGGGATGTCAGTTGCACCGGGATGGATGCTGGCGTCGCCATCGTTGCAGTCACCAGCGGCGATGGTGTATCCGTCATTGTCATCGTCGGGGCTTGTTGTAACTTCCTGGAAAGAAAATTCATAGGAGAGTGAGTCGGGGTCAAAGGGATATCGTCGGTTTTGCTGAATGGTGAAGGTATCGCTGCTGATGGCAGATGATCCGCCAGCGATGTCGTTGAAAGTGATCGCACCATCAATGATCGTTGTTCTAGCCGAGGAACTACTAACGATGGCGGAGACATCTACAATATCGTTACCATTGTTCTCAACATTGAGTTTATAGGTGTATTGGAAATCCGTCCTTCCGACCCGTTTTGAACTGACAAGGTCTATACTGCCAGGGACAAGATCTGCGAAACAACTTGCAGCAACAAGACCCGAGATAAAATAGACGGTACAGACTGCAAGTAATTTCTGCATTTCTAGAGTCCCCGTAACAATGTTAAATTGCTCGGAGGACCTACAGTGCTTGGTGACAAAAAACGTTATAATGCATGATTAGCGTAATTGATTTTGCTCTGTCGATCCTCTGACACGTTTATCAATACGACTACTACAGTAACACAAACTTTAATAATTTGAAGTTAGCCGAGATTTCTTTTTCAATTTTTTATTCTACAGCTTTAGCTTTAGCCTTTTCATTTGCCGATTTTTCTATTGATGCGACCGGTCAACCATATCTGTCGTGACATCTGGTCACTTTATGCGCAATAGTTCCCGGGAATAAGTACGCATGGTCCGTACCAACAATTTTTTTTCTTATAACTCAATAGCTTAAATACTGTTTACTATTTGCAGGGCTGAATGTGTAAATTATTTCGACGGAAGTTCAGAAGAATCTCGTCAATATTCGATGTTTAAACCCGCGATTTGTGCGTCTGACAACAAGCGTCCGCCAAGGATCAGCCTGGGCTGCCGATTTTCTTCCAGGCCAAACAGCAGTTGGATCTCCTGTGACTTTTGGAAAAAATCTTGGCGCTTCTCCTGGTTGCAGCCATTGTTTAATTGGCTGCAAATCAGATTGTAATTGTCGATAGACGAGATGTACCACTGATATCGGCTATGGGACAGCAAGGTATCAATGAGATCTTTCGAACGCGGGTAATCCTCCGGCACAACAACGACAACACGGGCTAACTGTGAGCTTTGTTGTTGCAAAAGCAGGGTGTCATAGCGTGCCCAATCGAGGGTGACCGTTGATGCACTCAGTTGTTTAACTCTCGAAGTCAAGTTTGAAATTTCAGCCAGGCTGCTTCTGCGTCCGCCAAAATAATATGACGGTACAGCCTGGGGATCATAGGCCTCGACCATCCGGTGATTGAGTTGAGCCAATACCTCGGTTTGTTTGTTTTTTGTGCACTGGGGAGATTGCCGCTCGATAACGGCTTTTATGACCTGCTCCCCTACCGGGGCCTGACAATGCAGTATCTCCTCGACTCTGGAGATACTGGCCTGGCCCAGGATTGGTGACCAGAACATAAACACGTTGAGGTCGTCCAGGCGTTCTATGTCCTTTAGCGCCCTGATACAGTAAGGGCAGAAAGGATCCTTGAATGTGATAATAACCGGCGCACCCGGGTTCCAGTCGTTCAAAAGAAATTGACCATAGGTCATGTCGTCCGGTATCGGACGGGGAGAGTTTGCGTCCGCTGCCAGCGTGCTCACAGGAAAGATGATCGCTGTAACAATCACTAACAACATCAACTTTCCTGTTTGTCCTATTGAATTAATCATGCTGATACCTATTCCTGTTGTACAAATGTCAGTTTTCTTTCAAGTTCGGGGCGTATTTTCAGCGGTACAGCCAGCGCAGACCTGGCAACGTCGATCACAGGGATGGGTTGATACAAATCCTTAAGGGCCCACTGCGCATAACGCTGATTGAACTTTCTGTATTTCAGGGCAGCGCTTATCGTCAGAGGGCCTTTGGCCCATGCCGGGATATTGAATTGAACGGTTAGAATGTCCGATTCTCCGGCGGGTACAAAATCTTTATAAGCTTCTCCTACCCGGTTAAATAGATCATGTTTCCACACCAAATTACCCTGTCTGTCGGTCGGCAAAGAACGGTAAAAGTGAGCGTTCGGGTCAACATTGCCGTCATTCATTAGTTCACCAGTTTGATAAACAACCTGACTGCTGGCGTCAATAACGGTCACTGCAACCCATGCTTCATTGAGGTCCAGAGTGCCACCCGGGAAGTTGTGACCTACACCAATATTGCTAACAATAACCTTAAGTGAAACCGCCTCGCCCAGATACCAATAATAGGGAGTCTGGTTGTCCGTGCGAATTGCCTGGTCAAGGGCTAGCTGATCCTGGGTTGCATCTTGACGGCGAGGGGCTTCGATGCTGATGCGCATTTTATTATTCTGGAGAAAGCGTTTAGTGATAGCTAATTGTTCGCTGTCGCCTGTAATTAAAGGTATAACGGTATTGGCAGCAGGAAAGCGATGCGATCGATGTTTGCCCTGCTCGTTAGCCGAGGGATCACTGCTGTCTACCAGGGGCATGTGGCAATCATGGCACCGGCGTACGGCGGCGCTCGAGAAAACTTCCTGATGTTGTTGTGAGTAAGGACTGTTGAGCCAGGCGGCATAATCATCCTGCATTTTAACCCAGCCCCAGTTATTCATATCCTTGTCCATAAACTGGGCATGGCATGTAGCACACACCTCCGGTGACGCTATTACTGCTCTGGCTAAATCCTGTTTGTGCTGGTCTGGTTTTAAACGAATTAACAAATTTCGAATGCTATTGGTCAGGGCGTTATCCACGCCGTCGAATAGATAGTCTTTACCCGGTTCGAATAGATAACTTGCCACACCATCTAAATGTACAACCTCACTAATACCATGGCAGCCCATGCAGCCAACACCTTCAAAATTGGCGGGAGTATTTTCAATACCGCCATGGTCACCGCCCTTCGTCAGTTGCCCGGTTAGCAAGGCCACAGGTGAATGGCAGCCTTCACAATACCGAATTGCTGCGATCCCTTTTTGTTCAGCCAAAAGGCTGACGTTGGTAACGTATGTTTTGTCTGAGGCAGCGTGTTTATGCATGCTGCTGCGCCACTCTGCGAATATTTGTGGATGACAGGTGGCGCAGTTTTCGCTGTTTGCGATCTGTCTGGGATCAACAAACAGGCCGTGCCATGTCTCTGTTTGGCTGGGTCGGAATGGGTGTTGGCCGTAGGGCAATTCGTAGTCCGCCACCACAGCTTCAACGCTATAAGGTGTTTTTATTACTCTCTCGAACCCCGCAAGCACCAGAGTAGCGATAAACCCCGAGCAGAGGCTTAGCAGCAGAACTCTGGATAACCCGGATGGCAAGCTAATAAATGGCTTGGCCTGCTGCCACGAGAATATTTTGATGCCATGATGGACAAGGTGGAACGCAGTAAAGGTAATGAAAGCAAATGAGGCATAAATATGCAGTTGAATAATCCAGAGGGTTTGCTCGGTTTGCCCTGCAAAAATCAGAAGGCTCCCCGTCACCATAAAAATGATTAAACACAGCAGCATCATCACCCCGGATGCTACCAACCACCAGCGCCTGAAAGCCAGTGTTCGTTGGGCATGTACCATGATATAGGGAACTAGCTGGATAGTAAGTGCGATGCCAACAATGGCATGTACGACCCAGGCCCACTGTTGCCATTCGGCCTGGGTGTCAGAGAAGGATTCGTAAAGATAGGTTGCCATGCCGGTCAAACTGCCAACGACTAACAAGGGTACAAGCCGCTTGTTGATCCTTTTCTCTTTGTTTAGTAAAGATTCCCCGGTTTCCATGGAATACCTTGACAGTTTTATCCTGGCTGTTTGTCACCTGGATGATCGTTTTTTGCAGATGCCTTATTACGGGGTATACCTGACAGATTGTTCATAACAGATGCGCCTGCGCCAATACTTCTTCGGGGTATCGCTGGTATAACACATTCGCTGCAGCGAGTCTTACCTGAAGCGGTTCTGCCTGATTACCCAGCGCTCGCCACAGGGCGGATGTGATACCTGCATTGTCGAGATGTTCATAGGATTGCGCGAATGCAGCGGCTCGAATTTCAGCTCTGGGGTTTGTTGCTGCAGCCTGCAATACGAACGAGGTATTGGCGCTATGTCCCGAGACAAGCAAGTCCATACACTGCAATATCACCTGAGCTGGATAGGTGTTTGACCGGGCGATTTCCAAAAGTAGTTTAAATGCGGAAGTGTGCTTACTGTTTACCAGTGCCTTTAGCAAGTGTGTGATGGCTTGTGGATGTGATGACACCAAAACAGCCTCTATCTGCTGGGTCAGATTAGCCTGGAATATTGATCCTGGAGTGGCTATTTGGCCAAGTGCACAAATTATCGCCGCTGATTTAATCTGTGGATCATTCAGTGTTGAAATATCCCGAGAAGGTTGAATACCAGATGTGGGAAAATTCCTGCATGCCACTAATGCCCGGGCATATTGATCATCTGTTTCTGCAGTTCCCAGTGCGAGCTGAACTTTGTCTACACCGCTTGAACCCATAGCTGCATTAAACAGAGGTAATGCTTCGAACAGTAATCCTTTGGAAACCAGGAAGTCGATTGACTGTGCCGAAAGCCGGAGATGCTTTTCCTGTGATACTGAGATAATCAAGTCTCGGATATCCGGATGTTCATCCCGGATGCCTGATTCAAACATTGAAAGGGCACGACTGGACTGGTTGGTGGTTAATGCTCTATAAGCGATGAGTCGAATTTGAGGATTTTGATGCTGCAGGAAAGGTTCGACCAGTCTCAGCAATTCAGGATTTTGAGTCTGGCACAGCGCGGTTAACAATTGCGATAGCAGTTCCACGTTGCTGGTCTGGCGCCAGGCTGAATTCTGTTTGACTATGTCTGTGAAAAGTTCGGTTGCCGCCTCCTTGATTACCACAACATCGACCTCATCCAGAATTGCGTTAAACACATTTGCCGCCCGCAACATACCCGTCTCGTCTTGTGGCGTTGGTTGATGGGAAATCTCTCGTGTGAGTAACTGGTGAAAGAGTGCTGGGTTCGTCCTGGCGGTTGCAATTAACAAAACAGCAGCTGACTTTGCGTCGAGTTTTCTTGCTGAAAGTGACATCAGAGCAATCCGGGAATCCTTAAATGGGAGTTGACCGAGCGTCCTTATTGCCTCCAATTTTGTCGCTTCGTCCGGGCTGTCGAGTAAGTGTATAGCAGGGCCAACCGCTCTATATTGGTCAGACTCTGCCAACGCTTTGAGTACACAAATTCTAACTTCAGGGGTGCGGTCTTCCAGCGACTTTATCAGCGGAGAAAGGGCCAAATATTTTCTATTAACAACGGCTTCTTCTTCGCTAAAAAAAGTTTCGAAGGCACCTGCGATGGCACATGCAACAGGATCGCTGGATTCTCCAAAACGATCTAATAGCCATGCGACAGAAGCTTCCTGTTCTGCCTCACGCAACCAGTTGATACCGTGTAGCTGCACCAGTTCATCATCGTTGAGCAGGGCGCGTTTGGCGATCACCGTCAAGATGGGTTGTTGACGAGACAGTAGCTGCCCATAGTTGAGCTGCTGATCAGTGACTGAAAGTTGGTCGAGGTAAGCAAGAGTTTGTTGAACTGAAGTGCTGGATGGGTCTGCCTTGAGCAACCATTCATAGTACATGCTGGTTAATTCTTGCCAGGCCACCGGCAGCCTGGTTTCATCAGCGTTGATGGAGGTTTTATTTGTCGACCTGTATCCCGCTTCATGTTGGTGAATGGAAATATACTGATTTGGCGCAATGTCTGATAGCTCGCTGATTGAATTGTCTGCCCAGATGACTTTCAACGAATCAATTTTTTGTGCATTGCCCAATCCAAAATGAAGCCTGTTTTCGTTCCTGGAGAGAAAACCAATCTGGCTGGATGTCTGGCGCAGGAGTGATTGTGAACCGGCGACTGCCTCGACCCGATGACCTGTATTGCTCTGGTTGCCATGGTGATCAATCAGTTGGATGCCCAGCCAGTTTGACTGTTCCAGTTTTTCAGGCGACTGAGATCGCGTGATTTCCAGGCCCTTATTGACAAGCAGATGCACTGAATCGTTGTTGTTGGTCAGAACAACATCCAGATCCCCGTCGTTATCAAAATCTGCCGTGGCGATAGAACGACCCGAGGCCAAACTTGAGACGTTGTTGGGGCTTTTCTTGAGTTCAAATTCGGGTACACCAAATGCGCCTAAACCTTTGTTTAGCCAGAGTCGGCGACCCTGACCCAGACTGACCGCTGGGCTTTCAGGTTCTGGCGTCAATTGGCCATTGTTTACCATCAGGTCAAGCCAGCCATCATTGTTGAAGTCAACCGCGGCTGCACCCCAGCTTGACAATCCGACACTGGTATCCTGGGCAATCGCTGTTTCCCATGCAAGGTCCTGATAACCGGGTTCCTTCGAGTTAGCCAGTAATACCCGTGGTGCCTGTGCAGCTGGACCCGTTAGTATGAGGTCGACTTTACCATTGTTGTCCCAGTCCCCAACAACAGAGCCATGGCTGCCGGCAACACTTGCGATAGCAATATCCAGCACATTGGTATTGGCTGAAATAAATCTCCCCTGATCATTTAGATACAACCTTGAAGCTGAGCCTTCATCGTTCACGATCAATAGATCCTGAAAACCATTGTGATCCAGATCGAGCCAATGGGCGCTCAGACCACGCCCGGCATTGTCGGCAACGCCCAACGCTTCAGCCTGATTTGTAAATTGCCAATCTCCCTCGTTGTGCAAGAGTCGATTTGGTTGAGCAGCATATAGCGATGACCTAAATGCCGTTAACTGTTGGGGCTCGAAACCACGATTTGCTTCGAACGTCACGGCGCCGGTTTTGAAATCGATATAGTTAGCAATATAAATGTCGACTAACCCATCGTTGTCGTAGTCACCCATTGCTGCGCTGGTCGACCATGCATCATTAGGTTGAGGCAACTGCTCGCTCATGTCGGTAAAGCTGCCATCCTGATTGTTGCGATACAGCAGGTTACGACCGATATTCGTAATCAACAGATCGTCATAACCATCATTGTCCAGATCCCCGGCAGTGCAACCCATACCCCAGGTGGACCCGTTGAGGCCAGCGTTCATGGTGATGTCCTCGAAAGCCAAAGCATCCGTCTGCCGGGTAATATTTCGGTAAAGGCGGTGACCGTTTGCCTGGTGCCACCAGGAATTTTTGCCGAAGTGTCGAGTGTGACCTGTGCCACCAACAAGAAACAGATCCATCAAACCATCTTTGTCAACATCGAGAATACAGGCGCCCGCACCTAACGAGTCCTCCATGGTTTCAAGATTGCCAGACAATTGAACATGCGCGAAATTGATGCCGGATTCCAGTGCGCTTTCTACAAACACTGGCTGATGGAATGCTGATTGAGTGTGACTCAGGGTTGTCGTTGGGTGATCTGTTTGCTGCGTACGACCTGACATTATCAAAGCGATAATGAACAGACTGAAGGTCAACGCGACCAGTATTAATGCATCCTTTTTCATAGGACTGGTTTGCCGGTGATTAGAATACGTTCATTGTTGAAGGTATCCCGAGTTCATTATACTAAGGGCTCTTGTAAGATATGCCAAGATTATTGGCACCCGGATAGCGGTTTATCCCTGATAATTGAACATTTGCTGTCGATATTATTTACACAAGTGGCTTCAGGTTTAATCGGGAAATTTGCAATGCTTTGTTTGAAAAGGGATTATTTTGAATGGCATAAAGTTTGCTTGACTAATGAATACACTCAATATCAACAGGATATTTATTGTGAGAGAACTTATTCGTCCCATCTTCGCATTGGTTCTTTTGTCCTCATTTGCAGCGACAGCAAATGCGACCAAAATTGACTACACGCTAGATCATCTGAGTGGCAACACCTATCAATACAATTATACATTTGTGAATGACACGCTAGGTTTCGATCTTGACGCATTCTCTGTGTATTTTGATGTTGCCTTATATGAAAACCTCGCTGTCACTGCCTCTCCGGCAGACTGGGATTCTATTGTGATCCAACCAGACACAGGACTACCCGCCGACGGCTTGTTTGATACGCTTGCACTGGGTCTACTGCTTGCGCCCGGAGACTCACTCGGTGTCTTTTCAGCGAGTTTTGACTGGTTAGGGGGTTCGGTCGGACCAGGTGATCAATTTTTTGAATTATATGATGTCAATTTCGACCTGATAGATTCCGGCATGACTACATTGGCAGGCGGTTCTCAGACAGTCCCAGAGCCATCCTCCATACTGGTATTGTTTCTTGGCCTGGTACTGCTCAATCGCAGGTTACAGCGGCGCGCTGGTTGCTGAGAACAAACCTTTGCTGAGGCTTTCGTTTAGTCCAATGGCATTCCACCTGGGGTGCCACAGCTGCCGACAAAATTCACTGCATTCCTATTTCGTAGGTTGCTATCATACCGGCATCGTATCATTGTGAGCATCATGATGCCCGAGCCATAATCGGGTCAGGGAGTTCAATGATGTCAATAATCGCCACGGTATTATTTGTGTTATCAGGGGTTGGAACTCTATATCTTGTCTTCAACTTGATCGGCGGATATGGTCAATGGAGCCTTCTCCTGATATTTGTGCTGTTTATTGTGTTGCTTAGTCTCTGGCAACCAATGCTTGAATCAACTGCTAAAGCAATCTGCGGAATCACAAGCGGCATGACTGCGCTTTTTATTGTCATGAGTTTGCTCGGCTCTACAATTGGCAGTGGATGTCACCGGAATTTAAACCGCTTTTTGCTGGATTGGTGGGACTTTTTATTTCAGGGTTTATGGTTGCAAAGGGAACAAAAAGACCAAAAGCCCAGGCAGATCACGGAGAGACCTGAAATCCTGCCTGTGGGTCATTTTGCATACAATAGATTCTCTCTTGTTCTCCGGTTCTCGATGCTTTGAGCGCTGTACCTTCCTCAAGCAGGATACGGTTCCACTTGCACAAGACAAGTCCCACTGCTCGGTCCCTGCGCCAGGCTGGAAGTGCCTGTATCCCTGGTTAATACGTTGGGGTTACCGGCCAACTCCAGTGATGCGACATCGGCTGGAGCGCTGGGTTTAAACCAGGCACCGGTAGGTAGGGCGACGACGTCAACTCTCATTTCCGGGTTAAGCTTCACGCCTGCCAAACAGGCTCCCCGTTCATTAAAAATCCGTACCGTACTGCCATCCTCAATACTTCTTAGCCGGGCCGCATCGGGATGCATGTTGAGTACCTCGCGGCCATCGATTTTGCCATCGGTACTGTGCTTGCTGTGGTCTAACTGACTATGTAACCGCCGTTCAGGTTGTGGCGACAGCAACGCTAATGGAAACTGTTCGCTCTCAGGGCTCCCAAGCCGTTCAAAAGGTTCTAGCCAGGTGGGATGTCCGGGGCAATCGGTATAGTTAAATCTGTCGATAACATCGGAGAATATTTCCAGTTTCCCCGATGGTGTCTGCAGTCTGTTTTGCACCGGGTCATCTCGAAAGGGACCAAGCCAGGTCGGTCGTGGCCCTGGGTCTGGAATACGATGTTGCTTTTTCCGCCAAAATTCAGCAAACGCTGGTAGTTCAAAACCCTGCGCCTTTGCTGTAATTTGAGAACGTTGCCACATATCATCGAGCCATTCCCTGTCATTCTTGCCTTCGGTAAATTGGTTAACAAAACCCATTTTGGTGGCGAGCCCCTTGAATATTTCATGATCTGAGCGCGCATTGTGTTGTGGAGCAATGGCGGCTTCCATCACATGGGCATAGGGATCGTGGGAACTGGCACAAATATCTTCACGCTCAAGCTGGGTGGTTGCGGGAAAGACAATATCTGCCCACTGGGCAACCGGAGTCCACCAGGGCTCATTAACGATAACGGTTTCCGGCTTACGCCAGGCTCTGCAAAGTCGGTTTAAATCCTGGTGATGGTGAAATGGGTTACCGCCTGCCCAATAGATAAGTCGAATGTCCGGGTATTCTATTTCATTGCCGTCATAGGAAACTGATTCACCGGAATGAAGTAGCATGTCGGCAATGCGTGCAACAGGAATTGCAAAACGGGTCGGGTTGCGCCCTTTGCTCAAAGTTGCCCAGTTAAACCTTCTCCAGGAACTTCCGATAAAACCTTCTGCACCATAGCCAAAACCAAACCCTTGCCCCGGTAGCCCAACACCACCCAACATCGCGGCCAGGGTCACCACCATCCAATAGGGTTGTTCTCCATGGTGAGCTCGTTGTAGAGACCAGGCAGCTGACACAAATGTTCTTTTTCTTGCGGCAAGGTGTGCAAGGTCCCTGATTTCCGCTGCAGGGACATCACAAATGCCACTTGCCCATTCCGGCGTCTTCGGTTGGTTATCATCCAGACCTAACAGATACCGTTTAAAGCGTTCATATCCAACACAGTGACTGGCGAGAAATTCAAGATCAGCCAACTTGCTGGTTTCAAGTTCGAAAGCCATGCCAAGCATTAAAGCGACATCTGTGCCTGGGCGGGGTGCTAACCAGTCTTGTGCGTTAATGGCATCGCTTTTTAATGGCGAAATATTAATCAAGCGAACGCCTGCTTGCATCGCTGCTTGCAGGCCAGGTGTTGATTGATGTTCGGTAATACCGCCGTACGCCACCTGTGTATTGCGTAAAGGTACACCACCAAACACAATCATCAATTCAGTGTTAGCTGCAATCTCTTGCCAGGTGGTTTGCTCCAGTTCCATTTGTCCCCAGGGAGCAACCACGTGCGGCAAAATCACCTGGGCGGCTGCTGTGCTATAGCTGTTCATGGCGCGAGTACAGCCACCGGCCATGTTAATGAAACGGTGGAGTTGCGATTGGGCATGGTTAAATCGACCGGCGGAGGCCCAGCCATAGGAACCTCCAAAGATGGAGGTATTGCCAAAATTTTTAGCTACCCGCTGAATCTCAGTTGCGGCAAGTTCAAGCGCCTGGTCCCAGGGGACATTGACAAACTCATCAGCACCCCGCCTGCTGGTATCGCGATTCTCCAGCCATCCTTTCCTGATCGCGGGTTCTTTAATTCGCAGGGGATGTTGGATACCGTCGACT
>Ga0206123_10003769_pt1 | contig 12316 bp, 7 predicted proteins | sample Helgoland_Spring_2_FD_160086 | JGI IMG/M metagenome (GOLD analysis project Ga0206123, IMG submission 160086) | Pelagic subsurface seawater microbial communities from Kabeltonne, Helgoland, North Sea - Helgoland_Spring_Bloom_20160316_1 | ecosystem: Environmental > Aquatic > Marine > Epipelagic ... | reverse complement strand
TTTGCAATCCCTGAAATATACGGTTTAAACTAATAACTTCCTATCATTCGCCCTGACCGGAACCTTTCTCGATGACCATCAAAAGCCTCGTTGTTTGCTTGGCCTGTTCCATTTTCACCAATCTGGTTTCTGCCGATTCGTCGCTGACGGCTTCAGGTAAAAGCCTTTCCATGATCATGGCTGACCCGGACTGGATTGGAAACCCTGCTGTCGCGCCACGATTTTCCGACAACGGTGAGACGGTAATTTACAAGCAGAAACGCACCGGTGAAATTGTTCGCGATTACTTTGAAGTAAATCTCGCAACGCGTGAAACCAGGAAATTAACATCACCTGATGCCCAATTCGACGAACGCATTTTTGATCATCAGGGTAACCATGCAGTTGTAGGCAGGCATGGAAACCTGTTCCTGATTGATTTTGATACAGGCAAAAGAACGCCGCTAACAACAACTACCGGGATAGATTCTGCCGCCCGGTTTATGGCTGACGGGCAGCGCGTTGTGTTTGAACGATCCGGTCAACAATATGCAGTGAACATCCAGACCGGGCTCATCACGCAATTGACCGATATACGCCCGGGTAAAGACCCTGCCGAAAAACCAGCCTATAGCTTCCTCGCAAACCAGAACATTATCAGTACTCACGGGGAAGTTAGACGCCAGGAAAGATTGCAAACTGATCTGAGAAAACAGCGGCTTAACGCCGGCTCAACCGGGATTCCATTGCCGGTTTATGCCGGTGAGGATAGAAAGCTGATATCAAACATCGCATCAACAAGTGGCAACTACAGTCTGGTCGTGACGGCTGCCATCAAAGGCGACACTGGTCCTCCGGCACAAATGCCTAACTACGTGACTGACTCGGGTTATGTCGAGTTTGAGTCGGTGCGAACCAAGGTTGGCGAAAACGTCCCTGGTGGCCACCAGTTGTTACTGGTCAATCTTTCCACAGGTGAAGTCACAGAACTTGATCTCTCCAAATTAACCGGCATCAATAAAGACCCCCTCGTTAGCCTCCGTAAGACGGCTCTCGACTGGCATGTGTCCCAGGGTGCCAATCGAACAAAAATTGAGGCAGAACTGGAAGCACCAGCGCATCGCGAGTTCCGGGTTGAAGGCGTGATCTGGAATAGCCCTGGCACAACCGTAGCGGTCCAACTTCATAGTGTCGATAACAAAGACCGATGGCTAGTTACCATCGACCCGGAACAACCAACGGTCATGCTTCAGCATCGGTTAACCGATGAACGCTGGATCAACTATGCACACAATGATTTTGGCTGGATGAAGGATGCTCGAACCCTGTGGTTTCTCTCTGAACAATCGGGATATTCACATCTTTTCCTGAAGTCGATTGATAAACGCCGCCCTCAGCAACTGACTAAAGGGCAATTTATCGTCGAGTCACCGGTGCTGTCAGCCGCAGGAGACTATTTTACTGTCATCGCCAATCAAGACGATGCCGGAGCCTATGCTGTTTTTCGGGTACCTGTCACCGGCGGCATGGACAAGCTAACCAGCCTATCTGCCGATCCGCAGAGTCTGGTTGGTCGCCAGCCGTTTATTACATCCGCCGACGGGTCCCGCCTGCTATTTCGACATTCCGCTGCCAATAAACCGCCAGAGTGGTATTGGCAGGCAAACCAGCAAGGTGCATCAGCACACCAGGTAACAACGACCACCAGCCAACAGTTCTCACATCAGTCCTGGGAAATACCTGAGTTTGTTGATATCCCTTCAACAAAATTTGATGGCCATCTTCGCGCGCGGGTCTATACGCCCAACAACAAACAAAACAAATTGCCTATTGTCGTATTTGTCCATGGTGCGGGATATTTACAGAACGCTCATAGTGCCTGGTCAGCCTATTTTCGCGAGTACATGTTTAACAACCTGCTGGTTGAACAAGGCTACCTGGTGCTTGACCTCGACTACCGTGGCTCCCGTGGATATGGCAGAAATTTTCGGACAGCAATCTATCGGGACATGGGACACCCGGAACTTGAAGACCTTCTGGACGGCATTGACTGGGTGGCCCAAAACAGACGAGGTGACCCGAACAGGGTAGGTGTATACGGCGGTTCTTACGGTGGTTTTATGGCACTCATGGCAATGTTTAGAGCACCGGATCGGATCCAGGTAGCCGCCGCCCTCAGGCCGGTCACCGACTGGTCCCACTACAACCACAATTACACTTCCAACATTCTGAATACACCGCTGATTGATCCAGTCGCTTATGAACGCAGCTCACCAATTTATTATGCTGAGTCCTTCCCTGACAAACCCCTGCTCATCGCCCACGGCATGCAGGACGACAATGTGCACGTACAGGATTCGGTGCGGCTGGTGCAACGCCTTATCGAGCTCAAAAAAGAGAACTTTGAACTAGCCTTGTATCCCCTTGATCCACACGGTTTCAAACACCCGACTTCGTGGCTTGATGAGTACCGGCGGGTTTTTAAGCTGTTTGATGAGCACTTGCGATAGCCCAGGCCTTTGCTGTCGATGATCCATCTGCCGTCGAATTTCCCCGGTACAGTAATTAGTACGGCGAATGACATACGCCCGCATTATCGAACAGGAACCGACATAAGCTTCTCGCTATCTTCGACACGCCGGTTTTGAGTAAACTATCGGCTTGACCTTTCGAGTGGCATTAACAAAAGAGCGACAACAGGAACTTATGAGCAAGGATAAAAGCAAGGCACCCAGTCAACGCACAACCGTCCGACAATCTGCAAACCGGGCAGTTTATGACATCGAGAAAATTAAACAGATACTGGACGATGCACTAATTGCTACTGTTTCGATTTCCGTGGATAACGAGCCTTTTGTTGTGCCTATGGCTATCGCAAGAATCGGTGATTTCGTCTATCTCCACGGCCTCAAAACTTCTCGCTTGATGATGCAATTGGCGCAAGGCGCACCTGTATGTATCTGTGTCACACATGTTGACGGGATTATCGTGGCCAGATCGGGAATGCATTGCTCGGCCAACTATCGATCGGTTGTTATTCATGGACAGGGGACCTCCATTGAAGGGGAAGAAAAAGCCAGACTCCTGCACGAGGTCGTCTACCGCATCATTCCAGGATCCGAGGGCGACTACAGGGAGCATCTTCGCAAAGAATTAAAAGCAACGACGCTCATCGCAATCCCCTTAAATGAAAGTGCCAGCAAGATCAGAACCGGTGGACCAATTGATGATGAAGCGGATATTTCATTACCCTATTGGGCGGGTGAAATTCCGGTAAAACAAGTATATGGCGAGCCTATTCCCTCCGCTGACTTACCTGAAGGAATCGAGACGCCGGACTATGCCAGACACTACACCAGACCAACCTAGCGCTGGTTAATTAGTCCCACCGGGATCAAATGTGACGCGTGTCTCCTGAGTGTGCTTTCAAAAGCCCTGTCATCCACATTTGATAAACCACATGCGGCTCGCAACCAATGCGAAGATGACGAATACCCGCAAAAAAATCACTTGCGTTTTTCACCATTAAGAATACCATCCACGCGCCGTGAGGCGAGAGCCACCAGGTCAGCAACAGCGTTAGTCCCTGTGCAGACTAATGCGCTGGCAACAGTGCCACTAACAGCACCAGAGGAGCCAGTGTTAATATCAGACCCAGAGATCTGATCACCTGTATCTATGAGCCAATCACTCCACGACCTTAAACGCATTGTTCAGCATGCCAATCTTGCAACCTCACCTGACGAGCAAACCCGGCGCATCGTCGATGCTGTTTGCACTACCGTAAATGCGGATATCTGCAGTTTATATGTGGTGGACGCAGAAAATAACCTGCGGCTTTTGGCCAGCCACGGATTAAAAATTGACCAAACGCTTGTCATTCCAGCCGGTGCAGGTCTTGTCGGATTAGTCGCACGATCACACTCGCCGGTGAACCTCGAAAATGCATCGCTGCACCCGGCATATCACCATGTCCCCGGATCCAATGAAGAACGCTATCCGGGTTTTTGTGGTGTGCCTGTGGTCAATAAGGGAGTGACTATTGGCGTCCTGGTTGTACAACGCAAGGAACAACTAAAGCTGGGGGAGCTTGAAGAAGCTTTTATCGAAACCCTTGCTGCTCATCTGGCACTCATGCTGACCAGCAATACGCTACCCCGGATGCAAAAGGAGACCGCCAACATTCGCATGCCCGGCGTCACCGGTTCACCGGGCATTGGAATTGGTCGAGCCTGGATCGCAAGTCCGGCACAACTCAGTGACGTCGTGGTAGAACAGTGTACAGACGTAGCAAGTGAGATTGCCGACTGGCGCAAGCTTCTACAAACAACCACCGAAACGATCACAGAAGAAATCAGCTTCCTTAACACCCTGGTAGCAACTGATACGACCGCAATTTTTGATGCCTATAGCATGCTGCTTCAGGATCAGACGCTGATACAACATGTGGAAGCACAAATACGCGCAGGGTATCGACTGACCGCAGCGCTAAAAATAAGTATCGCTCACTTCTCCGGATTGTTTCTTGCAATGGATGACCCCTATCTCCGTGCCAGGCACGAAGATATTGGCCACCTTGGTAACAAACTCTACAGTACATGGCTTAGCGACCAGCAGACACATACAAGCCAAATCGAGATTGAAGGACCTGTTGTACTGGCGGGTCGAGCCCTCAGCATTTCAGATCTGGTATCGCTTCCATCAGGACAACTTAACGGTGTTGTTTGTTTTGACGGTTCTGCTCTGTCACATACAGCAGTTCTCGCCAATGCCCTTGGAATACCAGCAGTCATGGGGATCGGTGATCAGCAGAGTATCCAGCATGGAGAAACGCTGATCGTCGATGGCAATGGGGCGACGGTCATCAGGCAGCCCAATCGGTTTTTACTGGAAGGGTACCGGGAGACGCTAGGCAATTATAAAGCACTCGAAAAATCCCTATCAAAATTGAAAGATCTTCCGGCGCAAACCCAGGATGGTACCAGGATACAGCTACTCGCAAATACGGGTCTGCAGGCGGACCTTCTCCCCGGCATTGCCAGCGGAGCGGAAGGTATAGGTTTGTATCGCACGGAGATCCCATTTCTAATTAGGCAAAACCTGCCCACTGAAGAGGAACAGGTCAGGGTGTATAAAACAGTACTGGCGGCCTACCCTGACTCTCCGGTATATATCAGAACACTGGATGTTGGCTCAGACAAACCGCTTTCCTATTTGCCCGCTGCCAGGGAGGCGAATCCTGCACTGGGCTTGCGTGGTATCAGATTTACACTGGACAACATTCAACTACTGACTACACAGATACGCGCATTACTTCGTGCGGCAACAGATCGAGCAGACGTGCACATACTGTTTCCGATGGTCAGTGCGACGGTTGAACTGGACACTGTACTTGGTGTACTTACCGCCGCATTGTCAAAACTTTCCGAAGAAGGTTACACAGTAGTGAAGCCAAAAATTGGTGTCATGATTGAAGTGCCGGCTGCCATAACGCTGTTACCATTCTGGGCGTCAAAAATTGATTTCGTTTCAGTTGGCACAAACGACCTGAGTCAGTACGTATTGGCACTGGACCGCAGTAATCCACTGGTCGCAAACCTTTATGATGCGGTTCATCCTGCGGTGCTGTACGAAATTGATCGCGTCATGCAATGGGCAAGCAAGACAAAACTTCCCGTTTGTATTTGTGGAGAAATGGCAACTGATCCTGTTTCTGTGCTGTTACTCCTCGGTATGGGAGTGCGCAAGCTCAGCATGAGTGCCTCCAGAATCCCGCTGATAAAATCCCTGGTCAGACTTGTGTCACTCGATATCGCCAGTGAATTTCGTCGATCAACAGAGTTAATGGACAACCCCGGTGACATACGCATTCTGGGAAATCAACTGTTGGACCAAATTGGATTCCAACACAATCCTGTTCAGAACCAGAGGCATCCATAATGGAATCTATCCCATCGCTATCCAGCCTGATCGACATTACCCCCTATGACTGGTCCTCGGTACTCACTGCAATTCTTTGCGGTACTATCATCGGACTGGAACGCCAGGTGCGAGGAAAGCCGGTCGGCATACGCACATCAACCCTGATCGTTATGGGCACTTATCTATTTCTGAAGACATCTCTGTTGTTACAGGGCGATCAAATTGACCATTCCCGGGTCATTGGTCAAATTGTGACGGGTATTGGCTTTCTGGGTGCAGGTGTCATGCTGGCAAAGGATGGTGCCGTGGTCGGTGTCACCTCAGCCGCAGCCATCTGGGTTCTGGCGGCCATCGGTGTTGTTATCTCCACGGGGCATCTGGTTCCCGCTGTAAAACTTTCGGTGTTGGTCATCATTATTCTTCAAGGTGTCGATTTGCTTGAGAAACATACGGTCACTTTCGGTCGAGGGGTCCACAAACAGGTGCGACGGTATTCTGATCGCCGAAACCAGCAAGACGGTTAGCTGACGTTGATCTCATTTTGGAGCTTTCCCATGGCACTGTCTTCACTGATCATTAATATCTGCCTGACGATTAAGGTGGGTGACAAAGGTGACCTGATTTAACTCATGGTCATTCGATATTCAAAAGATGAAACAACCGAGAAGTCGCTTCAGCATTCCATCAAGGATGGCATTAGCTTTTCCGTCATGGGCGGTGTCAGCGAAAGCTACTTTTCAGCATTTGCAGTATTCCTGAAAGCATCCGCACCGCAGATCGGCCTGCTGGCATCAATGCCGCCCTTGCTGGCCTCTTTTGTACAGATATTTTCAGTTTGGCTGGGCAGGGTTTCCGGCGTACGCAGGCCAATTATTGTCGCCGGTGCGCTGATACAGGTAGCTGCGCTGATGGCTGTGGCAGTTTTACCCTACAACTTTCCTGACTATGCATTCCCCCTGTTGCTGTTAAGCGCAACCCTCTATTTTATTGGCCCAAACCTGGGCGCGCCCCTATGGGCCAGTCTGATGGGTGGATTGATTCCCGAGGGTGTGCGCGGTCGATTTTTTGCCAGAAGAAGCCGCCTGTCCAGCATTGCGTCCTTCTCGGCGCTCCTCACAGCCGGTGTCATACTGCAACTATTCGATATGATTTCTGCGACCTATCTGGGATTTCTGACGATCTTCTGCATTGGCATGCTGGCACGGGGAGTATCAGCCTGGCATCTACATCAGATACACGAACCAACCCAGGCTTCACCGGTGGAAGCACTGGATCTGGACGGCATTCCAACTATTTCATCGATCAGGGAGAATCCAAACTTTACTCGTTTCTCCCTTTTTTTCGCCACTATGCAATTTGCGGTCGCTATTTCTGGACCCTTTGTTGTCGTCTACCTGTTGCGCGACCTTCAGTACACCTATCTTCAACTGACCGCCAACACTGCAGCCTCAGTGCTGATGCAATTTATGGTGATGAACCGATGGGGACGTCTGAGCGACCTCTTTGGCAACCAGATAATTGTGCGGGTAACGGGTTTTGCAATACCATTTGTGCCATTGTTATGGGTTCTCTCCAATGACTTCTGGTACCTGATACTGGTACAGACAATTAGCGGATTGATCTGGTCAGGCTATTCTCTCAGCACCTCCAATTTCCTTTACGACCTGACGCCCCAGGCAAAAAGAGGTGGATTAATGGCATTTCACAATCTGCTTGCTGCTATTGCAGTTTTTCTGGGGGCATCGGCGGGGGGGCTGCTTGTGATTAATTTACCCACCTCAATCTCATTGGGTTCGCTAAGCATCGCCTGGAGCTCGGTTTTCTATGGGGTATTCATTTGTTCCAGCGTACTAAGACTGCTGGTTGCTTTGAGTATTTTGCCTCACCTCCAGGAAGTTAGATTAGTGAAACCCATGACCTATCACGGTTTGATCTTTCGCGTTACCCGGTTTTCACCTATCTCGGGGGTCATGTTTGATGTGGTTTCACGGGTCAAAAAACGAAATCTGGGCAGAAAAGCTAGTGAAAAAACACCTGCCGATAGTGATCCAAAGGCATAGTTGCACTTAGCCATCTAAACTTAATAAAACAGGAAGCCACCGCCTGTCAATTCCACCAGGTGTAAAATTTTGTGACACAGTCAGTCTGTATAATGTGACCCAGGTGGCACTATTTGACGTTTCAGGACAGGGCACAATAAACAAAAACCTCCAACCTGTATTAGAATATCGCCCTAAGCTTTTGTTATTAAATACAAATACCGTCTTGGCTCTCAGATTTCTGCATTTTGGTGCGAATATTGCTTATATATTACTCAAACATAATGGATCAAAAGTAGTAGTTATGTACAACGCAAACAATCCTCGCCGACTTCAGTACCTGATCTATGGTTTTGTTCTGTCGCTGGCTTGTTCCGCGGCTAACGCCGGTAAACTAAGCCTCAAAGCAGCAGCCATGGCCAACCAGGGCAATGAACTTGTCGAAGTTGTGGTTGTGTTCAACAAGAAACCCGATCCAAAAACCAGGAACATCCTGAAACTGGCGGGTGCTAAAGTATCCAAGAAATTTAAATCATTGCCCATGCAAGTCATCAGCATACCGGCTGGCAACCTGAAAGCGCTGACTGAAATAGCCGAGGTTCGCGCTGTTTCTACCAATGAAAAAGTCCAGGGTCTGTCCCGGTCTGCCCGTCAGACCGCTGGCGTCCCCACCATCGATAACAATGGTGACGATAGTAGCGAAGATTGGATGCCCGTAGTTTCCTATGACATAGGGGTTGCAATTATCGATAGTGGCGTGAAAAAGCACCATGACCTGAATATCGCACTCTCCATGGACTGCCGCGCCGCCGAGATAAAGTCAGCCGACTGTGAAGAGCAAAAAAAGGCCAAAGATGCTTTTGGTCACGGTACCCACGTCGCGGGTGTTACAGCGGGTGATGGAAGCGAATCGAAGAAGAGCTTCACTGGCGTTGCCAGAACAGCGCAGATAACCTCATTGCAGGTGCTTGGCGAAGATGGTTACGGTGACGTTGCCGACGTTATTGCAGCACTGGACTGGTTGCTGGAGAACGGCAGCTTTCACAATATCCGGGTGGTCAACCTTTCCTTAGGCAAAGCCATTGAAGAAAGTAATCTGACCGACCCCTTGATTCTGGCGGCTGAAGCCCTCTGGGATGCTGGTTTTGTCGTCGTCGCGAGTGCCGGTAACTACGGGCGGGATGGACACTTTACCATCACCAGCCCCGGCAACAGCCGCAAACTTATCACAGTAGGCTCTCTCACTGATTCCGGTACCGGCTCCGATTTAACTGATGACTATGTCTCTACCTACTCATCAAGGGGTCCAACGCTTATCGATCACGTACTCAAGCCAGACCTGGTAGCCCCTGGCAATCGTTATATTGCAACGGTGAGTAAGGGGAGCTACCTAAATAAATCCCTGGGTACAAACAAAGACAACAAAAAATACTTCGAGCTATCCGGCACAAGTATGGCCGCCGGTATGGTTTCAGGTGCTGCCGTATTAATGCTATCCCAGGACCCAACACTGTCACCCGCAACCGTCAAGGCACGTCTGATGCGTAGTGCCCGAAAAATTGAAGGCGGCGCAACAGCAACTGGCGCTGGCGTACTGAATGTGCCGGCAGCATTGACCGATACCGGTTATATGACCACAGAAGCCCTGTCACCGATCATGCAACGTTCTGAAAAAGGCAATGTCATCCTGCTCGAGAACACCGCAAGGCTGTGGGCAGGCGATGAATGGGCAGCAGGCTATCTCTGGGCAGATGGATACCTCTGGGCCGACAGCTACATGCAAGCAGATGGTTATCTCTGGGCCGATGGCTACCTTTGGGCTGACGGTTATCTCTGGGCCGACGGATACCTCTGGGCTGACGGTTATCTCTGGGCCGACGGATACCTCTGGGCTGATGATTACCTCTGGGCTGATGCGGTATCAAATGCCACGCCACTGTTCGACAATACCTCGGGACTAATGGTTGTCACACACGATTAGTCGCACCTTCTGGCGCAATTGGTTGCGCTGGCAACCCGGCGCTTCCTCTGCGCCGGTTCACCTCAACTTTGTGACACAGGCCGTCTGCTTAATGTGACGCAAGTAGCACTTTCTGACCCTTCGGGTCAGCACTCACAAGCTCAATCCTATAGCAAAAATTCCCAGGACTATTCCCCAAGTCACTGTAATTAAACAAAATAATTCGTTTTTTCCTCATCTTCCAAAGCTGGCACTCTCCTTGCATCGGTATATAGCAGATGCATAAGAATGGAAGTAGAAACGATGTTCCAAACAAAATATTCACAACGATTTCAGAACCTGGTTTGCGGATTGGCGCTGACTCTGGTGTGCACTACCGCTACTGCGGGCAAGTTGAGCCACAAAGCAGCCGCCATGGTAAACAACAGTGATGAACTTGTTGAGGTGATCGTCGTATACAAGCAAAAGCCCGATTCAAAATCCAAGAGCAAACTGGACAAAGACGGTGGCAAAGTTGCTAAAGGCTTCAAATCATTGCCTATGCAAGTAATACGCGTCCCTGCCAACAAGCTAAAAGCATTAGCCAAAAGAGCTGACATCCAGGCAATTTCAACAAACTCCAAGGTTAAAGGCCTATCAGAGGCAGCACGGCTTACAGCGGGCATACCTCTTAGCGGAGAAGCAACCTGGATGCCTGATCTTTCATACGATGTTGGTGTTGCGATTGTCGATAGCGGTGTATTTAAAAGTGGTGACCTCAATATTGCCCATTCACTGGACTGCCGTTCTGCTGAAATTGCTGTATCCGGCTGTGCAGAAAACGCCGGTCTGCTTGATGCTTTCGGGCATGGTACCCACGTAGCGGGCATCGTAGCAGGGACCGGGCTCAATTCTAACGTTGGAAACGGGGTTAATACTGTTGGGCGTTTTGCAGGCGTCGCCAGAAATGCACAGGTGACATCACTCAGGGTACTCGGTGACGATGGCCAGGGGAATGTAGCTGACGTTATTGCCGCAATAGACTGGCTGCTGGAAAATGGCAGCTTCCACAATATTCGGGTCGTCAATCTCTCTCTGGGTAAATCCATTGATGAGAGTAATCTGACAGATCCACTGATCCTGGCCGTTGAAGCCCTGTGGGATGCCGGTTTTGTTGTGGTTGCCAGCGCTGGCAACTACGGTCGAGATGGTAACTTCACCATCACAAGTCCGGGCAATAGCCGTAAGGTCATCACAGTTGGATCAGTTACGGATTCCGGTACCGGCACAAATTATAGTGACGACTATATTTCCACCTACTCGTCTCAAGGACCAACCCTAATCGATCATGTACTGAAGCCTGATCTGGTTGCGCCAGGCAATCGTTACATCTCTACCACTGCCAAAGACAGCTACCTCGAGAGCGAGTTGGGTGCAGTCCCTGGCTACAAAAAATACCTGGAACTCTCCGGTACCAGTATGGCGGCAGGTATGGTTTCAGGTGCAGTTGTCCTGATGCTGTCTCAAGATCCAACTTTATCACCCGCTACCGTCAAGGCACGCCTGATGCGCAGTGCTCGCAAGATTCCAGGTAATGCAACCGCAACCGGCGCGGGTGTGCTGGATGTACACGCGGCCCTCGCTGATACAGGTCACATGACCACCGAGGCATTGTCTCCCATCATGGAGCGATCGCTGACAGGTAATGTGATCCTTATGGAAGACACTGCACAGCTTTGGAATGGCCAGGAGTGGGCAGCAGGATATCTCTGGGCCGATGGTTACCTCTGGGCTGACAGCTTTATGGCAGCAGACGGATACCTCTGGGCCGATGGTTACCTTTGGGCCGACGGATATCTCTGGGCTGACGGTTATCTCTGGGCCGATGGATACCTCTGGGCCGATGGATATCTCTGGGCCGACGGATACCTCTGGGCCGATGCAGTCCCCGATACTGACCCATTGTATGACAACACCTCGGGACAAACCGTCGTAGCGCACGACTAGGCAAACCGGCTGATCAAGACGACTCGAAACACCACAGAATTCGCAAGGGTAGGTTAAAATGTTTACCAACAATATCATTCAGTTTCCAACCACAATCGAAAACGACTTGTGTGCCAGAGCGCGAAAAAAATTCGAACAGGAAGCAGTTATCACTGCGGATAAGCTGACCGAACTTGATGTATGGCAGGCACTGGAAGACAACCGCATAGAACTTCACTACCAGCCTCAATATGATTTGCAAAACAATCAGATGGTAGCGGCAGAAGCACTGGTCAGACTGCTGGATAGAGACGGCACTATCATCATGCCTGACCGGTTCATCGAAATGACCGAGAACTCCGCATTAATTGTACCCCTGGGCCGAAGGGTGATTGAGCAGGCCTGTCGTGATATGGCGTACTGGCGCAAAAACAACCTGGCAATGGGCCAT
>Ga0206123_10003757_pt1 | contig 12339 bp, 10 predicted proteins | sample Helgoland_Spring_2_FD_160086 | JGI IMG/M metagenome (GOLD analysis project Ga0206123, IMG submission 160086) | Pelagic subsurface seawater microbial communities from Kabeltonne, Helgoland, North Sea - Helgoland_Spring_Bloom_20160316_1 | ecosystem: Environmental > Aquatic > Marine > Epipelagic ... | reverse complement strand
AAACGACGATTAAACTAACCCCAAACACTCAAAAAACTAACCTCAAAGTCAATTAAACCCACCACCCAAGTTCATTTAACAAGGTCACATTTTCAAAGTTATTTTAAAAAATGTTCAAAACCGTGTATTTATTTTAAATAAACTAACTTACCCTCATTTTACCTTGCACCACAGCGCAGCATAGTTGTCCCAAAAAACACGTTTTTAGACACCCAATCGCCCAACCCGTAAATACGTCAAAAAAATGTCACTTATTACACACATTTTCATCATTTTTCCTCCCTTTTCATGTATTTACGGGTCGGGCGAATGGAAATGCACGATTTTTCCGAAAAACGTGCGTACAAAAAATAACCCACGCGCACAAAAATAAATCCTTACATTTACAGCCCATTTTCGGCCCTAAAATCACCTTTTTTTTCACCCAAAAAAGGCCTGTTTTAGGACAAAAGTCGAAGCCTTATTTCAATACGTTTGCAAAAATTTCACTTTTCAAATTTTAAAAAAAGTCAAAAAACGTCACATTATCAAAAAAAAACAGCCAAATATATTATCTTTCGAAAAATAAAACGCGCTAGTTCCGAAAAACATACGTAAAACTAAATACACGATTTTTCCGAAAAACACCAAAAACAAGATTTCGTTTTTTCGTGTATTTACGAAATGACCCTTTTTTTAGTCTGTAATATCCTCATATCTACTCGCCCAAAAGTGCTCTAAACCACTACATTATCTACTCGCCGAATAGACGTCCATTTTTTCGTTTTTTTTCCTCAAATGCGTGCGGGGTTTGTGGAATTTTTTGAATTTTTTTGTATTTTTTAAAGGCGAAAATGCACGTCGGTAAAAATTTTACTAAGTCTTTTCTCAGCCATTTTTTTTGCTACATGCGTGAAATATGCGACAAACGTTAAATATGGTCGTTTTTGGGGTGTTACGCACACATCGTTTTCGCATCCGCGGCCGGGAAGTAGGTCAAAAACACTAATTAAATAAAAAAAAGTGATGACTCATCGGTGTTTTCAACCTTAAAACAAGCAAGGATACTTTTACATATAATAATAATATTTGTATATGTACATATATAATAATGAATATGGTAATTTAGTATGTAATAAGCAAAAAAAAAAGAGGGGGTAAGTGGCCTAACCCTTATGTCAAAAAAAAAATGCAATAAAGTGCGCGGGCACCCTTTTCAGCCCTGAAATCAGGGTCCATCTATATTGTAATAAGGCCCTAGATATAGTAGTTGAGTTTTAAATGTGAGATTTTCGCGAATCCCAAATTATTTTGAAACGTACGAGTGCCTTGTACGAATGTGCACATTTGCCATTTGCAGTGTGGGTGTATTAACGACATCGTTGATTTTAGGGGTCCGCCGACTTGGCGAAAAAGTTATTACCGACCAAATTTTGAAAAAAAACGCAAAAAAGTGCAAAAACCCGACATTTAAGGGTGTGTTCTAATCGCTTTTTTTTTATTACATGCATAAACAGGGTAAAAAATCGTGTATTTATTTTAGTTGGTAATAACGGGCGGGCAAAAGCTTATTACCATACGTTTTTGGGGGTGGTGGGCTATTGGATGGGACCTTTATTCCCAACCAAAACGCGGGCTACTTGCCTAACTTTTGCCCCCAAAAGGGGTGCATTTGCGAGTTCGCCGATTCGCCTGCTTTTGGGGCCCTGCCCGTGGTTAAATTGCCTGAGTTAGGCCCCAACCTCGGGTTTAACCCCGCCCGATTAAGCCCAACTTGGGGGTTAACCCTCTGAGTTAGCCCCGTAACTTAGCGTTTAACCCTTCGCCAACCTCGGGTTTATTTGCCGCTCTTGCGGTGGGGTGTGTATATATAGGGTGTCATGTTTTTGTGTGGGTAAACATGACAGCGCTGCTTGCACCCGACCACGGCATTTGCGTTTCGCAACGCCCGACGACGTTGCGCTTTCAACGTGCGTCTGGCCAAATTCTTTCGAGAGACACGAAAGAATTTATTTCCGAGTTGGACCAAGAAGTTGTTAGCTTGGGCCAATTTCCCAGACTCCGAGGGCTAACCCGATGCGCCAAAAACATTCAGACGATATTTTTGGCTGGGTTGCGAAGCAGCAATGAAATCCCCCAACCCCGCTTCGATGAAGGTCTTACTGCAGCTACGGTTCAGAGCATTGCGTTGGAGTGCGTGGCGTGTTTTGACATCGCGCAAGCGTTGGGGGGTGAGCTGCCTTTGGCTGCTGCGTTGCACTTTTGTTGTGTAACCAGTAATTATTTCCGAGTGGCCGGGGGCGGGGTGCGTGCGCTTTCCGTCTTCACTGACATCTGCAAACCGTGGCGGTTTCTAAAGATGAGCCTTCAGCTCTTTGCAATGAAGGTAAACGCTCAAGGCGGTTGCACGCCGGCTTTTGTCGACGCTTTGACGGCGTTGGGGGGGGCCGTAACTGCGGCGACGGACGCGACGGCATTGGCGCCCCTGGTTGACGATTTAAAGCGAGAGTGCTTTGTCGCCAAGCGTGCAAAGATGTACAAATGGCTCAAAGAACTGACCGAAGTGCGGTTGCCCCGCTCCCTTGCCGGCGGATCGGACCGTGAACTTGATCTAATTACACGGGGGATTCTAAACAACCTCGGCCAGCCGCACGGCGCGTTTAATTTAAAATAAATTAAATTAAACGGGTGGCAGCGTTTGACATTTGCGAGTTCGCCGATTCGCCTGCTTTTGGGGCGCTGCCCGTGGTTAACCCCGCCCAGTTGAGCCCAACTTAGCGTATAAGCCATCGCTGGTGTTTTGTGTTGTTCCTGCTGCAGCACCGACTGATGCTAAATTTAGGGTTTGACCACGCGCTTGCGCAGTGGTGCACCACGGGCCGCAAACGACATGCTGACCGCCACCCAGCAGAAGTTGATGATGCCGACACCGATAGCGTCATCAGTGCGCGCAACTCTTTGGCCGAGGCTACGTTCCGACGTGCGGTGGAGGAAGCCAAGAGAGTTCGTGATGCGGCAAGTTCCCCGGGAAGCAGCGCCGAACCTAACCCTGCGAACGTCGCAGCCGAAACTCTGTACCAACGCATGCTGACGGACGCCACGCTTGCTCGCGATGCGGCGGTGGTTCAGGGGAGCCGTGCTCCTGTCGACCCACACACCGCGCAGTCACCACTGACCCGACGCACAAGCAGCTGGAAGCGGGGTGTTTCCGTGCCGGAACAGCGGAAGCTCGACGCCGAAGAAGATGAGATCGACTATTTGCTTGCCGAGCATGACCACGCCGAGCGGTTGGACGCTATTTACAACGCGGCAGCCGAAGAAGATGAGTTCGACTATTTGCTTGCCGAGCATGACCACGCCGAGCGGTTGGACGCTATTTACAACGCGGCAGCCGTTGATGCAAGAAAACGTGCTGTAGCCAACTAATTTAAACACATGACGGAAACTTCGGAAAACCACTTGAATGTGCCGCAATTGCAAGTACTTGCGGATTCTATCACGCCAGAAACAATTAACAGTATTTTGCTGTTCGTTTGCAACCATGCAGGTGTGCGGCAAAACCAACACATACGGGGCCACCGAACTGCTGCAAGCTTGTGCGATTACATTTATGCGTTTATTAATAATCCTGATTCTAGCGATGATGACAAGGCTAGCATGCCATTCATGTGGTGTGACGATGGCCCTTTTATTATAGAGGAATGGCATGCACAACAAAACGCCTAAGAAGTTCACCATTTTCTTTTGCGGCTCTGACAACGACAGACACGGACACCGACGGGTTAAGATTCGTGCCGGCAACTGGATGGCACCTATGGATGATGCTGCCGAAACTGAGTTGCGGCACCGGATGTGCTACTTTTATTATGAACCCGTTTAAATCAAATTAATTTAAATTAAATTAAAAGGTAGTTGGGTCGTATGCCGGATTCGTGTAGACGGCGGCGTAGTTGCCTTTTCTGGTTCGTTCTGATTTAAGCGACATTGCGCCGAATATGACTACGACTGCGACTATGGCTGCGACTGCGACGACTGCGGTTGCGACTGGCGTGCCTGACGTTGTGCTTTTTTTTGATTTTAGTTTTAGTTTTGGGCTTGATTTTTTTTGGGTTTTGGGTTCTTGTTTTGGTCCTACCATTACAGCCGTGGTGCCCAGTTTGAACGGTGTTTCGATTTGGGCTGTAAAGGCGACTGTTGCGGTTGCTACGAACTGTGTGCCGTCGCCGTCCCGCCGGGTTCTTCTCGCTGTTTCATAGATTGAAATGTCTTTGACGCTTTTGATTGTCCCTGTTGCCGTGGTGGCGGATTCGACGTCGTGGAGCGTGATTGCGTGCCCTTGCAACGCTGTATCATTTTCGAACTCTGCGTTGATTATAAATACGACGTCGACGTCTGCGTTTGCGTCGGTGGGGTTGACGCTTGCTAATATGTCGGCGCTGATGGACGATTTTGTGCCGCCCTTGCAGCAATCTGTTGCGTCGCACATTTCTCCTTTGCACGGGCGTTCGGCTGTATCGAAGTAGAACGACGCGTTTGCGTCGCTGCAAAAAGTCACGCGCCCGCCGACGTGCCGGCTGCAGTGGTCGTTTCGGTTGAACTGTGCCATTGTTCCTGGGATCATGATTGGTGCGTTTTCTACGCCTGGGGGTTTGACGACGATGTCGAACAAGACGACTGCGTCTGGCTCGCTGCGGCGTTCGCGGCGGTCGCCTGTAACAACGGCATCCTCCCCGGGGGGGGGTTGGTAGCCTTCGCATTTGGTGAAGTTTGGGGCGCAGTCGGAGCCGGATTCGCATACGGTGTCGCCTGGGTACCAGCAGGTGTCGCTTTTGAGGGTGCTCGTGGACTCGTACCCCCCGAAGATGTATTTGATGTTTGCGCTCGGCTTTAAGGACGTGTGCCACGAGCTGAGGTTGTATTGGATTCCGTCTGTTGTGCCTGCGTTGGCGCATTCACGTCGGTCGAACATTTGGTTGAAAGCAACGCCGCTGCTTACGTTCCAGTCTTGGATTGTTTTTCCACCGGAGTTTTCGCGGCCCGTGAACGCGCACGCGCGCTCGAACATAGAGGAGAACTTTTTGACGTTGCGGACGTCCCAGCCTCCAACGGTTCCGTCGAACGCAGTTGCGGCGTAAAACATGTCGGTCATGTCAGTTGCACTTCCGACGTTCCACGATTCCAAGGATCCGGTAAAGTTGGGTGTATGCAGGAACATTTTCTCAAAGTGTGCAACGTTGCTAACGTCCAGGCTTTCTACCGCCGCCGGAGTTTCGAACTCGCAATCCTCAAACAAATTGTGCGCACTTTTGCTTCCAAACAGATCAAAGGTGTCGATTACGGTCGATATTTCGTCGTCGTCCGCAAGCGCGTTGAGCCTCAAGCAGTCAAGGTTGTACACGCCGGGGCCGTTGGCTCTTGGACCGTGTATTGCGCGGGCGATTTCGTGGTAGCCGCAGAATTCGGTGGTGCAGTTGCCTGCGTCTGCGCGAAACGCTGCCGACGTGACGGCGAGCGTGCGGACCCCTTCGTTGCCGGGTGCGTCTGCGTCTACGTCTGCGTCTACGTTTGTGTTGATGTCTGCTGCAACGTACTGAATCGTTGGCTCGGTGCCTTCCCTGAAGGGGCCGCTGTCGACCGCGGCTTCGAACGCGGCTTTGGACGCGGCTGGGACTTCGAGCGCGATTGTGTTGTTTTCAAAGTTGTGGGTGGTGTGCACGCGGGCGTGGAACGCGACTGCGAACGACGCGTTCGATGGGGCGATGCAGCAGTCATCAAACGTGCATGCGGCGGCGTCGCCGTTGTTGTCTCTGCACGTGTGATCTGGATTTTCGTACACTAGCGCGTTTTTCTGCGCCGTGCTGGGGCACGCGGTGGAATTCCTGCACGTTTGAGCGGGCGCTGCTGGCGCGCACAGGATGGCGACTTGGGCATTCGGGCAATCCTCGTTGAATCCCCCCGCGGCGGCCGTGTACGTTTTGACGAGGGTGCTGCCGGATTCGATGCTGTTGCAGGCAGTTTTTGCGTCGGCTTGGTTGAATTTATAATTGCATACCGCGGACCACACGAGATCGCTGGGATTGTTGACATCGCCGGGGACGGCGACTTCGAGCCTGCCGCGGAGATTTGAGCCGCTGTTGCCTCTCAGCCTCAAGCCCCGGTATTCGCCCCCGCTTTGGTCCTGGTCGACCTTCTCCGGCTCAGTATAAGCGTTGTAGGCGTAGCCTTCGTTTTCGCCGTAGGCGTAGCCTTTGTTGTCGAAATCGAAGTCGTGCGCTGAGTTGCACTGGTTGCAGGCGTGGTAGTTGTTGGCGGCTGACGCTACGTTCCAGCACGTGGCGTGCCAGTCACCTGTGCAGCATGGGGCCGTGTTATGGGATCCGTCAGCGGCCTGGCAGCCCCAATCCGTCTCGTGGGTGGCGGTGCGGCAGCAGCTTTGGCACGCCGTGCTCGTTGAGTCGACGCAGGCAGACATGCACGGCGTGCTTGCTCTCGGCGTCAGCACCACTTGCTGCGCGATGGCCGCGCCTGCGACGAATGCGAGCGCTGCTGCGAGCATTTTGGTTTTTAATTGTTGTTGTTGCATGCACGGGGCGGGCATGCATATATGGCTGTCCGCTGCGGGCGGGGCGGCTGCCCATGAAGGCTGACCGCCGCCGCGCGGTGCACTTTGTTGCTGGGGCGTGGCACCTTGTGTCTGCTTTTGTGTTTTTGGCGCTGGTTGCTTCTCGCCGGGGTGCTGCGTTGCCTCCTGCCCTTCGCGCTGATTTTGAGTTTGCGGTGGACATTTCTGCTGTGCCTGGGGCTACTACGGCGTGGGAGGTGCGGTGCTACAGCGCGTTGACGAAGACGACTGCGCGGCACGTTGCGGCTTCTGCTTCTGCTTCTGCTTCTGCCTCTGAGTGCGTTTCGACGATCCATGCGTACCCTATCCGGCCTGCGTCGTCGCGGCTGGCGTTCCGGGTCTGGGTTGTTGCGCTTCCTGCGTTTGCGGCGTTCTGGAGCGGGGTTGTTCACCTGCTTTCGTCCCAGTTTGATGTTTTGCGCGGGCGGAACGAGCGCTGGGTGCGGTTCCTTTGCGACTACGCTGTGACTGCGCCTGCGATGCTTTCTGCGGTCAACGCGTTGTGGGGTGCGCGGAACGTTGTTGCGGTGGTTGTGTACCCTGTCGTTTTGGCGGTGCTTCTTGCGGTTGCGCCTGCGCTTGAGGACGTCGTCGTTTCGCGTGCCGAGTCCTGCTGCGCCCTTCTCGCGCTTGCTGCGATGGTGTTGTTTGCGTTTGGGATGTCTTCGATCGCGCCTTTGGTTGAGGGTGCTGCTTTGACGCTCCCCCCTGATGCGCCTTCTGGGGTTTGGGTTGCTGTTGCCATGTTTGGGTTGACGTTTGCGTCGTTTTTGGTGCCGTACTGTTTGAGCATTTACCGGCGTTGGCACCCGGGCGGCGACGACGACGACGGGGCTGAGGATTGGGTTGTTTTCGTTGGGTACATTGCGTGCTCGATGATTGCCAAGACGACGCTTCACGCGAACGTTGCTTTGGTTGCTGCGACGCAGCTTCTTGTTGAGGCGCAGCCTTTGGATGTGAAGCCTCGGCTTACGATGGAGGATGCTGGCGATGCTGGGATGGCGTCTGGGGTCATTGTGGTTGTTGCGGCGGTTGTTCTTTGGGTTACGCTCAAGCGTCCATATAAGTGGTGCTGCCCCTGCTGTTGAGCACCCCCGACTCTTTGACTCTTTGACTCTTTGACTCTTTTACTCTTTGACTCTTTTACTCTTTGACTCTGCTATGCCGCCCGCTGCGTCTTCGGCTGCGTCTTCGGCTGCGTCTTCGGCTGCGTCTTCGTCTTCGTCTTCGTCTTCGTCTTCGGCTTCGCCTTCGTCGTCTTCGTCTGGCGACCTTGTTGTGCGTTCTGCGGACCTGCGCGGGCCTGCCTACGGTCTTCTTGCTGCTGGGCCTGCGCAGAGCCAGTGCAGCGGTGCGTCTGGGACGACGTTTTGTTTTATGTGCGCGTTTGAGTCGTCGTCTTCGTCTTCTACTGGCGACGACTGCGACTACGACGACGACGACGCCGCCGTTGGCGGCGGTGCGTTTGCGGATGACGGCAACGACCACCCTGCGTCGCTCCGGTCTCTTGTTCGTGCGCTTGTGGCGCAGAAGCGTGAGACGTACCAGATCATCCGCCGTGTGTGGCACGCGTACGACCGCAACGTGCGCCCTGAGGTTGTGTGGACGCGGCCTGACGGCGTTGTTGTGCAGAGTCCTGCGTGGTCTCTTGATTCGATCAAGACGCACCTTCTTACTGCGCCCGAGTTCCACACGCTTTTTCTTGACTGCGTCGAGAACGTTTTTACGAACATTGTGATGGCGCAGAACACGGTGCTGATCGACCGGGACACTGGCGCTGCTGACCCTGAGGCTGTTGAGGCGTTTTTGAAGACTGTGAAAGCCATGTGCGCCTACAAGGAGTCGCGTGCGCGGCTGCGCAACCACGGCGGTGGGGGCGCTGGTTCTAGGCCGGCGCGCGGGGGTGCTGGCAAGCGGTCTCGGTGACTTCTTGCTTTTTTACTTTAATTTTTTAAACGCTTTATTTTTTGAATAACTGTTTACTTTCTAAAAGGGGAGCAGTTCCCACTTAGCTCGGTTAGCTTGGAGCACGATTGTTTTGTTGCCGCATGGCCCGCACATCTTTTTTGCTGCTGGTACAGAGGAGTAGTAGTGCGTGTCCACCGATGACGTGCCATCATGCCGGGTAAACAGAGTCCCCGAGTGTATGCGTTTATCGCATCTAGCGCAAGCAAACTGACTTCCGGGTATGACTGCGGCACTGGCTGCCTCTACGGCTTCGACTGCGTCTTTGACTGCGGCTGCGAGGTTGGCTGCGGACGAGTGCGACGTTGGTGGGAGATACCTTTGTGCTCTGGCTCCGGCTCCGGCTCCGGCTCCGGCTCCGGCTCCGGCTCCGGCTCCGGCTCCGGCTTTGGATGTGTATTCGACGGCGTGCTGTCGTGCCTTGGTGTCGTCCCTTTTAGCTTGAGCAACGTGGTTAAGTAAACCGTAGTCGAAGTGCGGGTGGTCCGACGACATTGTGGGTGATCATGCTTCGGCATTTGGCTTATATTTGCAATGCGTGTTCTGAAACTGCGAATGTTGCGAAAGTCAGCGTAATCTAGGATGGTCTTTTGCGAGCGTCGGGAGCATTGGCACGCCCGTATCGGATTGCACCATGTCTTTTTTTGGTATGGCGCGGGTACCTTTGAGTCCCCACGCTTCGAACCGCCCGCCGTGAATGTAGCGTTCAAGGAATGATTTCCAATTTTCGCCTGTCTTATCAATCGTCTGCACGCCGTATGTGTCGCAGAATTGGTTTTCGCGGTTGAGACGCACCATCTCTTCTTTTGCCCACGTTTTGCAATCATTTGAAAGTTCTTCTGCGACACTAATGGAGCTTCCCGGCGGAAGCGTTTTCTCTATAAGTCGCATTACCGTGCCGGCCAGCGTTTTTTTAGCGGTTGCCAGAATGTGCCGCAGCAGTGGGTTGCGGTCAGTCTCGAAAGTTTTCAACACGTATCTACCGCCCTCGGACTCAGGCTCGGGCTCGGGCTCGGGCTCCACGACAGCAACAGTGTGGAAATTTTCGCCTTCGTCATCTGCGTAACGCACCGACGCTTGGATCACTATGTTGTTGTTGTCTGCATGTATAATTGACTTTACGGTGGCAACGCGCTTGTCGCCGTCGACAGTTGCAGCGACCGTTTCATGATCAACGAAAAATGGTTCAGCGTCATCGGAATTGTAAGATTTAACACTGTCATCGTCGGACATGCTTCTTCTGGAGTGAGCGTGTTTTGTTTCGGCATTCGGCTTATATTTGCGCTGCGCGTGCTGAAACGCGCTTGCTTCATCGCAGCGTCCACGCCGCCGCCAGCATCGCCAGCATTGCGATTCTGTCCCACGTTGCGTACGGGCGTGCTGCGGACCAGGTCTCGGCCGCGGCCTCTGGCGCGAGCCATGCGAACTGCGCTGCCAGCGCTGCTGCCATTGCGACCAGCGCTGTTGCCATTGCGGCGACCTTTCTTGCGGCGCCCCTTTTTGCCTCGTCGCGTTCTTCGATTGCAGTGTCTGCCTGGATGCGCCTGAGCTGAACTGTGCGTTCGTAGTAGTCCTCGAGGTCCTCCAGCGACTGCACGTACTTTTCTTCGCCTGGCTGGAGGGCCCTTATGCGTTTTGACGCGAGGTCTATGTGCCCCTTGAGTTCCTCGAAGTTTGCGCGGGCTGCGTCGTTGTCAGCCATTGTGCTGGTGCCTTTGTTTGCTTGCACGGCGGCGGCGGAGGCCAACATATAGCGCCTGCTTTATCTTTCTCTCCTCGACGATTTTGCGCGTCTAGTGGGGTATGCGGAACCACCGCCTGTCTCACTGTCTACGGAGCCATAACCATCTGACTCCGACTGATCCGATGAGTTCGCTTCCTTTTTCCTTTTTTTGCCATCTCTGATTGCGGCTCTGGCTGCGGCTCTTTCTAGGGCTGCGGCTCCAGCGCTTTTTGCGGCTACGCGTGGACGTTGAGTTAACGGTGGCGAGAGCTTGTCATGATTGTCATCGTCATCGTCGTAATCAGTCTCCAGCAAATTCTGTTTGAAACGACGGCGTTATCGGAATCGTACACACGTCAGCATCAATGGTATTGTAAAATGGGGGGGTGGACGGTAGCACACTAAGTTGCCAACTTTGAGAAGACGTTAGTTGGATACTACTGGTGGAGTGCGGCACCACGCCAGGGCCCTTGGGTGAACTAAAAACCGGGCGGAGGTGATATTTAGGTGATGTTTTTCACTGACCAAGATAGCTTCATCATCCTCCTCCGACTCGTAATCATCAATCAAGGAATCTTGTTGCGGACCCGTAGCTCCGGCTACGACTGTGGCTGCGGCTGCGGCTGCGGCTCTTCTATTTAAGTCTGCGGCTGCGACTGTGGCTCTGGTCCCGGCTACGGCTGCGGCTGCGGCTGCGGCTCTTCTGATTAGGACTGCGGCTCTGACTGCGGCTCCGGCTGCGGCTGTGCCTGGCAGTTGAGCCGGAGCCTGAGCCTGAGCCGGAGCCGCAGCTGCAGCCGCATCTCTGATCTCCTGGTACCACGCTTCAAAGCATACGCGTGTTTTTTCGGGCACAAAGTCTTGCACTGCCATGCAGTCCTCTTGCGTGTACTCACCGTATTTGATGTTTAGTTCGCGCAACCGTTTTCGTAGCAACCCATCAATTGTTTCGGCGGCTAAACGCGCTTTGTCGCGGTTTTCTTCTTTGGACCCTGTGAGGAAATTGCGAATGTACCCTTCCTCTTTAGTGCTTACGGTCTCCCCGTTGGCGTTGCAGAGTGCGATGAAGTCATCGATCTTTGGTTTGGTCCACATGCCTTGCAGCGCTGCAAACACGTCGTCGAAGATGCTAACGATGATGCTGCGCTTCTCGGGAGTTTTATACGACGCTCCGCGTTTCCAAGCAGCCTGTTTGACGCCATCCCACCGAATTTCGGGTTTAATGTTGTCGACGCAGTGCCCGATGAAGGTGAAGGCTGCGGCTGCTGTGGCATCCGCAACCACGCCCCCCGGGAGGAGGTAGCGTCTGAGCTGGTCGATTTGGTCGTTTGGGCCGAGATCGAAAATGGAAACTTTCGCCATGTTGATAAACGTCTCGATTCGTTCGGTCGACCACCCGAGCGATTCCAGCAAGCGGTACTGATGACCTGCATGCAGAATGCAGATGGCGTCGGCGATGTTGGCGCCCCCTGAGGATTTGCAGACTACGTAAGCTTCCGCCTCGCCGGCGCTGTCTGCGTTAACCACTGTGCACCTTTGTTGCTGCGAAACCGACGACCACAACGACGCATTATCGCGGACCAGCTCCAGCACGAAAAGCGGTTTACCTAATATGGGCGCCAACCATCGAACGGATGGAAAGGAGCGTTTATCCAGGGGTACGTAACTCCCGATGTTGTCTATCACTCCTTCCAGCTCGCGTATGTCTGCATCATCTGAGGATGCGTCGCGCTTTGCCTGCAGCCGTCGCGTTATTGAGGCTACGGGAATGAAGTTGGCGAGGCAGCGTGCCAAGGTTTGATTGCCCCCCCCATCGGTTGGTGGCACCATCCGGAAACGGGGTTGATCGGCGGGGGCCGCCGCTAGATCTTCAAACAGTGTTGCCACCCTTGCTGCCGCGCTTGCTGCCGCCCTAAAAAGAGACTCACCAAATTGTGTGTTGGCCTGGTGCGGGGCGCGGCAATGATCGACGGCGATGGGCATTTCAGCCAGCGGGGTGTTTGTTTGCGGGTACGATTTCGACCGGCATATATAACGTACGTTTGGGGGG
>Ga0206123_10003755_pt1 | contig 12348 bp, 13 predicted proteins | sample Helgoland_Spring_2_FD_160086 | JGI IMG/M metagenome (GOLD analysis project Ga0206123, IMG submission 160086) | Pelagic subsurface seawater microbial communities from Kabeltonne, Helgoland, North Sea - Helgoland_Spring_Bloom_20160316_1 | ecosystem: Environmental > Aquatic > Marine > Epipelagic ... | reverse complement strand
ATATAGTCTGTTTTATTTCTATTGATCACAGAAGTCTTATCATTTGATATTTTCCACTTTACTCCAGTACTTTTATTACTATTTATAGAAGAATTATTTTTATGTAATGTACTGCTAATAACTAATGTAGTTAATATTGTAGTTATTTTATTTTTTTTCATTATATATATATATATATAATCCTAAAATTTAATTTCTATAAATAATCCGGTATTTAAATGCCATACTTTTGAAGACTACAAATTGTAGCAAACTTCTTAAAGGAAGTGTTATGATCCCTCAACACTAATATTTATTAATATGACAAACAAATCTAAAAATAAAAGGTTTTAATATGAGTTCTATCAGATTCAAATCTAAAATCGTTATTATATCCAGGTAGGGAATCGATGATACGTTTCTTTAATGAGAATGAAGTAGAACCAATTCCTGGTAAAACTAATTCTACACCTGTATTATAGTTATATTTACCCACTCCATTTGTGTCGGTTTTGAAATGTGCTACACGAAGTCCCAAAAAAGGTGCTTCATATGAAATACCTACCATTTGGCTATTAGTAATGCCAGTAGAAGTTGTCTTATCATAAGCACCAAAAAGATGAATTGAATCATTTAATACATAGCTACCATAAATATTTTTTGTTTTTTTTTGTCCTTCATCACTATATTTAAATTCTACAAAATCATTGGATGAATGATTATAGCCTATACTAGTTTCACTCTTTACAATTTTAGATTTTTCTGGTTTATACTGAACTTCATTATTAATAAAATAGTTATTATATGAAAAATTTATAGAGCCTGCTATGTCAGAATATGACTTTCGAGTTTCATAGTTGGTGTTTATGGTGGCACTTACTACTTCGTCGTCCGTAAAAAAACTTTGCGCAAATTTTACATTTAACAAATCATTATCCTCTTTGTCACTATTAATACCTTTATAGCTAGACTCTAAGCTAAGTGTAATATCATTTGCGTTTGTTATCCTGTCTAATCCGGTGTATCTTTCTCCAGATTTGAGATCTAAAAATGTTATTATATCGTCATATTTATCGGTAGTATCAAATATTGGAATATTTCCCTGCTCCTTTCTCGCCCGATAATTATATGAAATTATAGGCGTTATTCGGTGATTAATTTTATTACCAAACAACTCTATATTTTTATTAATTGTAAAATCCATATCAATTCCTGTCCCATAGATTATGCGATTAATATTTGTGTTATTTTTTAGGGAATAATTAGTAAGTAAAATATTCGCGTTTGGTGTAATCACAGGAAATTTACTATACAAATCCTTAGAAATACTTATATTTCCGTGAGATCTTGTTCCTGTTGTTTTTGATACAGTATCATGTGCAAATTTAGTCATGTCAATATCTATTTTTAGTGGTATTTTAGAATCAGTAAAATTTTTAGAAATAGAGATTTCTCCTTCTCTTGTATATCCGGGATCACCAGCATTAACAATCTGTTGATTTTCACTTAATAATGTTGTAAATAGTGAATTTTTAGTATCTTTATAATCTAATTTTACATGAGAAGAGAGGGTTTCTAAGCCAGCACCAGCACCAGCAAGGACTTCCTTAAAATAATTAATGTCCGATACACGATAATATTGGGTACTTAACTTTGTTTTTTCAGATATATCTTGGTCATATGACATATTAAATAACCATCTACTTAAATTAGTAGTGCTTTCTTTATATATATAATGAGATTCTATTTCCAATAATGAATTTGTATAGTCTGTTGTAATATTTGACTTATGATATTTTCCTTGATATAATAAATTATCCTCCCCTTGAGACCTATATGTTAATGCCAGGTCTATATTAGTTATCGGACTAGGTTTAAATGAAAATGGGATTGTTAACCCATAGTTCTTTTCAGTTGCATCTTGGTATACGTGGAAGATGGGAAGGTTTAAATATGGTATTCCTATATTCAATGGGTTAGTAGGTGGATTAGCGGTTTCGTCTTTTACTGAAATGTTAATATTAGAGGTTGGATTTAATTTCATATATATATATATATTTTTATTTCATATATATATGAAATAAAAATTCAAACCCTATATTATTAATTTTTGTAATCAATTCATAATTTATATTAAATGCCAGCATTTTTGAACAAACTAAATTATAAAATTCCATTAATTTTTTATGGTCTATTTGTTTTTTGTATTATGTTTATACTCAATAAATCATCGACTTTGATTGTGTAAAAAATATGTACATTTATATTATAGAAAAGTAATACATAATATCCATAAAATAAATATACAAACAGATAATTTAAGTAATAGTTATAATTTTGGGGTAAAAACTGTTTGGTTATTAAAAGTGATAATGAATTGATTACAAAAATTGATAATAATAAATTCCCAATATGTATTGAAAATCTAGCGGATTTATTAGAAATAGAACCGAAAAGTTTACTTAAAATAAATAAATGCAATCATATATTTCATATAAATTGTATTTATCCGCTATTTAATAAACATAATAGAAAAATAGATTGTCCACTTTATTGTCAAATTATTAATATAATTAATAATGTATATTGATAAATACTGTTTTTATTTTTTTTCCCATATACTCCAGTGGCAGTGAGTTTTCATTTCAGATTATTAATTAATAGTAGTAAATAAATATTTTCCAATATTTTTATAATAAATTTGGAAAATATTATAACTAAAAAGTTATATAACGATTATATTTAGAAGTATCAACTATTTTCGTCGTTTCAATATGCTGAGTATATTCTCGTTGTACCCATATAACTAATTGTTCGTTTGTTTTTGTCTTATTATTTTTTACCAAATGATCAATAGATGGTATATATTCAGAACATTTAGCCATTTTCCAAGAATGTGATTCAGAACATATTTTATGACATGATAAGGGTAGATAATTAAATATAGTCATTTTTTGACAGATTGGTTCTGTCAACTTATTTGATAAATAACTTGATTTTGTTGGACATCTTGCAGAGCATGATATTTTATTAGTATTTAAATTTAAGTTTAATCTATTTATTTTATTTAATACATCTACATTTGGTATATCATTTATAAATTCGTATGTTCCATCAAAAATAGAATTTAGTAGATTTATATCTACACGCATTTCAGGATCGTCGACAATCATTATATTTATTATAAAATCAAAAAATGAAAACTCCTTATTATTAATCAATTTACATAACTTGGATTTTATAGGTAAAAATTTAAGTCGTTCTTCTATAAATTTTAATGGTAAATATTTATTATAATGCTCCCATAAATCTGGGTCTTGATATGGGGTAAATCCATGAAACATTTCATAAATAGTAATTCCAAGAGAAAAAATATCAGTTTTTTGGGAAAATGTCAAATCTTCTAACTCATCGTCAGTAAATATTTTTTTATAGGGACTGTGTCTTAATAATTCAGGTGCCATATAAATGATTGTCCCTGGTACTGCTAATGTTTTATCGTTATAATTAACACACTCATTTGTTTCGTATTTACCACACGACATTCCAAAATCAATATATTTAATATGTGGAACTGTAATAGTATCATTTTCGTAATAAACCTCGTTTAAATCTAGTAAAATATTATCAGGTTTAATATCTCTATGAACTATATTATTATCATGTAAATATTTCAATCCTTTTATCATTTGTTCGATAATTTTAATCGAAACATTGGTTATATTTTGTTTATCTAATCTAAACTTTAATCTCATGGTGAGTATAAATTTAGACAATGATATATTATTTATATATTCCATTATAATAACAATATGAGTATCCACATTTAAAATATCATATGTTTTAACAACAAATTTACATTTATTATTTATTTTTTTAATATTTTTTATTTCTTTTTTTAATGCGGAATTTTGCCAAGTATTTCCTTTTGGTGGTTTCATAAATTTAACCGAAAAAAATGGAGAGTTATTATTATTTTCAATAATGTGTGGATTTTCCTCCTCATTTAATAGTTTACATACCCATACAACTCCTTGTCCACCTTCCCCTATATTTTCTATTAATTTAAATGTATAATTCCCTGTTTTAATATTTATATTTTCTTCTAATATTATTTTTTCTGAAATTATTTCAGAAAATTCTTTAGTAACCGCTACTGAAACTTCTTCATTCGCAGAGATAGGTGTTTGTGTGAATCTTCCTGTTTTTCTAGAGCCTTTAGGAGTAGATGTATCGGGTATAATTATTGGAACTGGTGTTTTCGTGAATCTTCCTATTTTTTGAGAGTCATTAGGAGTTGCTACTTGTATATTTTGTGGAGCATCTTCTGGTGGAGATGGTGATACGGTAAATCTGCCTTTCTTTTGAGAACTCTTGGGTCCCACGACTGGTATATTTTGAGGAGCATCTTCAGGAGGAGATGGCGATACGGTAAATCTGCCTTTCTTTTGAGAACTCTTGGGTTCTACTACTGGTATATTTTGAGGTGCATCTTCCGGGGGATATTGTGCCACGGTAAATCTGCCTTTCTTTTGAGAACTCTTAGGTTCTACTACTGGTATATTTTGAGGTGCATCTTCCAGTGGATACTGTGCCACGGTAAATCTGCCTTTCTTTTGAGAACTCTTAGGTGCTTTGGAAATATTAATATGATCATTATTATGTTTCCCTCCTATATAATTATTAATAAGTCTCTTTCCTTTATTACTATAGATAGAATATTTGTTTCCATATGTATCTTTAATATATTCATACATTAATAATATATAGATATATTTTATTTCATAATTATTTAAATATATTATTTATGAAATAAAATATATATATATATATATGTTTGATAAAATTGTAAATCCATTAACAAATAAAAAAATAAAACTTAATTCAATAGCTGGAAAAAAAATACTTAAAAATTATATAGATTTATTAAATACTAAATCAAATAGAATTAATTTAAAAGGAGGGGCACATAAGTTGTTCCCAGATGATAAACTAGATGTAGAAGAAGATCCTGATTGGGTCCCTCCTATACCAAACCACTACCCTATACATGGTTTTAGTCATCCATATATAAAAAAACATATTCATATTATTGGTGCTGGACCTGTTGGTTTGTATACTGCGTATAAAATACTAAATAAACATTATAATATAGCTCTAGTAGAGGGTAGAAAAGTTGGAATACAAGGCCCGCATCCAAACTATGTCTCGCCAAGAATTAGTATATGGGAAAAACGGGAGAGCGAACAGGCTGCTTTGACACGCGAAAATGTTATGTTTTTAATGCCAACCAATCCTGCGTTGAGTGATATTACTTTAAAGGATGCGTTTATTAAAAATGGGATGTGTCAAGTTGCTGCGCAGCCGTGGATTGTACAAGGTGCGGTGTGTTCTAGCCCTCAACTATATGTACAGCCTCCATCTACTGGAGGATACACAATGCCTATAAATAAAATACAAAAAGCTCTATTCGAATTGTTAAAATTTCCAGCATGGAAATCAAATATAGAGTTTATATATGGACATTCACTTACTAAAGAAAATGTTGGACAAAATAATATTATTATTGATAGTAGTGGAGGAAGAAGCCAACTGGTTTCTTTAGGCGAAGAAGCAGTCCTTGGTACCAAATGGGGAAAGAATGATTATTGTGTTCGTAATTTTATGACAGAAAAACCAGATGCTTATGGAATGACAATAAATATACCTTGTAGTGCTATTGCTCCTGTTCCACGCCGCGGATTGTACAAACAAGAAGTTGCAGTATTCAGGCAGAATACATTTAGAATGTTGCCATCATATACTGTTTATGGGGATACTGCATCCTGTGATAAATTTAGTTATTATATAGGTTTTAATTTGACGGAGGAAGAATATAAAACGATTCCATCCAATCGATCAAAAAACTATAATATGAGTAATTTATCTATAAACCTTTATCGAAAAATTATAGCTACATTAGACACGAACGGATTTGATACCAGAAATATGAAAGGGTCTGAATTTGATCCTAATTTTAGGAAAACTTTAGAAAATGTACCTGTGGCTGCTTTCCCAATAACTGTAGGTTATAAAAACGATGTATATTATAAAGATGTACAAAATAATACAACATATTTTATTGTTGGTGATTCGGTTCTTAATGTTCATTTTTTTGCTGGAACAGGGATTAATGCGGGTATGAGAATGGCATCAGTTCTTGTTGATAATTTAGTAGTTGATCAAAATATAAGTAATGCCGTCGAGGACCAACATAACCAACTTTATCAAAATAATATACGTACTATATCAAAAGCAGCAGTATTTAATTCTTGTGGAGTGCTAGATTGGGGGAAAGTGCCTGACGCAAGTGTTTGTAAAAGACAAACTCAACGAAACCAGAATTGTAGTGTAGAAAACGCTTATTAATGTATTGTCTAGATACGACTAATATAAATTTAACTACTATATTATTTTTCTAATAATATTATTAAAAACATAGACCAAATGGCTTAAAAATAAATAATCCTATAATACTTAAAATAATTCCAGTGTAAAATATAGTACGTCTCTTATCTCCAGAGTCCTTTTTAATTTTAATCAAATCAGGATAATTTTTAAGGGCATCATTAAAGGGTGTTCCATATCGTTTGGTTAATACCATATAGAATATACACGCCATAATATATATAGTTGCGATATATGCTAATAAAGTAGATACTTCACAAATTTTCATTATATATATAATGTAGAAAATAAATTTGAAACTTTAATATTATTATTTTTTCAAATTTAAAATGAACTCATTTGGTGATATCAATTTAAATCTAGAAGAATCTGATTTAGAAGATATTTTTAAAGAGAAAAACTCTTATACGGAAATCGAATTAGATGTTATTAAACAAATTATCATAGAACTTGGAAGTTTTGAGTACAAAACCAGGAAAGACTATTCTAAAAAAATGAATGCGGTTTTAAAACCCTATAAAGGACAACTATCTAAGTTCCCAAGTAAGATAGAATTAAATATTATGTATCGTAAACTTAAACTATCTAAATTAATAACACCTAATATTTCATTAGAAAAGTTTATGAAAAGAAAGTTTGGGCGAAGTGGTTCGGGCGAACTTCCAGTAACTGTTTTTACGAGTCCTTCTAATTTTGATTGTCCAGAAGATTGTCATTATTGTCCAGATGAGAAAGAAGCACAGGAATTTATAAATGAAAAAACGGGTAAGAAATACATTAAAAAGGTTAGAATTCAACCAAGATCATATTTAAGTACTGAACCTGGATGTATGCGAGCCGCGAGGGATAAATTCCACCCAATAACACAAACCTATGATAGAATCCATTGTTAGAGATTATGGGACACGAGCCCGACAAAATTAGATTTATTGTTCTTGGCGGAACCTATTGTTATTATCCAATGGATTATAGAATATGGTTTATGACTTGTCTGTATTATGCTTGTAATACGTATAGTGATTGGTCTACAAGACGAGAAATGAAAACATTGGACGAGGAGATGTTACAGAATAGAGTGTCGGGTGTTCGGGTAGTTGGTATAACGGCCGAAACAAGACCAGACCATTGCTCTCTGGATGATTGTGCTCATTTTATGTCTTGTGGAATTACAACAGTACAACTTGGTATTCAACAAGTCGACGACGCAATATTAAAAGGTATCAACCGTAGATGTACTGTAGAGCAAATAAAGGAGGGAACAAAACGAATTTTAGACTGTGGAATTAAACTAGATACCCATTATATGTTTGATCTTCCTGGTCCAGGAAAATTATGTCGTCTATCCCCCGAAGATGATAGAAATATGGTCGATTTGATAACTGAAGATGAGGATTTTGCGGTAGCGGATCAATGGAAACTTTACCCTTGTTCCACTACACCTCATACACGAATATTAGTTTGGTATAATAATATGAGAGATTTTATAACTGCGCTAAAAGAAAAGATAAATATTATTCGTCTACAAAGAACTTGGAGAAAAAATAAGAATAAAATATATAGTGGCCCAGTGGGAGGAGCTCCCCTAGACCTGAGTAAAAAGAAATATTTACCATATGCTGAAATCGATGATGGTTCTTACCTTGTAGATACATTAATCTACGCAAAACAAAAAGTTCATAAAGACACTCGTCTAAATAGAGTTATTCGAGATATTCCAGAAATCAGTATAGTGGGAGGAAATAAGATTACAAATCTAAGACAACATATTTTAACAAAGATTGAAAAGGAAGGTCTTAAGAAATGTGAATGTATACGATGTAGGGAAATACAGGGTGGAGCATTTAATATTGATGATCTTACGCTCGACGTTTATACCAGACATAAGGCCGGGTCAGATGATCATTTTATATCTTTTGAGGATTCCGATGGGAAAATTTACGGGTTAGCCAGACTCCGATTCCTGAACGAGACCTCAGATTGTTTACCACTTCTTGAGAACAGTGCTATTATAAGAGAAGTTCACGTGTATGGAGCCACAGTAAAGACAAATTTTAGCGATCCAACGAAACCACAACATTCTGGATTAGGAACAAAACTTGTGAAGAAATGTGAAGAAATGGCTAAAGCAGCTGGATATAATAAAATTTTTATAACATCTGGAGAAGGTGTTATAAACTATTATAAAGATAAGTTGGGATATAGTGTAGTATATGGTGACTACAATGGAATAAAATATCATTATATGATGAAATCTTTAGAAACCGAGGCCCGGGAACCCTGTTCATCTTGTTGGCATAAATCACTCGGGTATATTGTAATGGGATTATGTGTAGGTGTATACAGTAATATTTTCCTAAATTTAGAATATAAACTGTATGTAATAATTATGTTTAGTTTACTTCTGTATGGATTAATTTTAAATATGTTTAACTACACACTTGAATATATATAATGGTTAACTTCTTATAATTATATTACCTGTATATTTTATATTATTTTTTTTAATTTTACACGTTGTGACATGATTGGTATATGGTTTTGTTTTAGTATTTTGTGTAAGTGTCCAATACACCTTTTTACAATAGTGACACCTTAATATTAGTTCTGGGGTATCTGTAACCTTTTTTAAAAACCATTCATAATGTTTAATACTATCTGGTTGACAATTAGGTCCAGGCTTTTTAATATAAAATCCATTAATGAAGTTATAATTGTCCTGATTCATTAAATAGTTTGTTAGTCTAATAACTTTAAATAAAAATAAACTATTATGATGTTTCGCATTATTAAAATACTATGAACTGAATTATATTAATCTAGAAGTAGAAACGCAATATCTACTATAATTCAGATTATATAATAGGTAATAAAATTATAAGGAAGTGCAATATGTCTACGTTTAATTTATATATAACTTAAGGCGGATTTATCTTTATATATAGTTTTATATTTGATATTTCCCCAGGTGTTAACCAAGTTCTATATTTACCACAAAAACAACGTCTAATGATTTCTTGATGTGAATGTTCATATTGATTACTATTATCCCCATTATCACCATCACCATCACCATTATCATTATCATCACTATCATATGTATAACAAGTAGAACATTCATCAATTGGTATATCCATAACAGATCCATTACAATAAATTTCATCCGCAACCGTAGTAATTTCAGTACCCTACGCATCAAAAAAATCAGAGAATTGAACTAATGGTATACTATGGATATCAGCAGTATCTTTCACCGGGATATTTACATAACCTCCACCATTATAAGTAGCCTTAACAAAAATATTTGAAGAATCAGTTAGAGTAACTTTAACTATACAATTAGAAGCACAGTCAAATTGTTCATGATCACCACACGAATTACAACAGTATGAGAAATAACCCATTTTATGTATTTAAATAAATAAGTATTCTCAATCAATTTTATTATCTACATTGCCTATGTCCCAATTATTTAATGATTCGTTAAATTCATAATATTCAAATAAAATATATTTCCGATTACAGCCTAACTATAACAACTAATATATATATAAAAATTAGAGAAGAAACTATAACCTTAAGTTATTTGAGTTACCGTAATAAAATTATAGTAACTTAAAAATTTAAATTCCCTAAAATTAAAAAACGATACAACATTAAATTATTTTAAATATTATATGACTCTCAAAAAAAAAATAATAACCCAACTAAATATTATACTAATAAATTTAAAAACAGTATTGGACTATGTTCCTTCTAATAATAATATAATTTTATACAGAAACCAGAAAGATTATTTAATAAATAATATTACAAATACAATTAAAATTATAGATAATTATATTGATAGTATTAAAAATAAGTATAATTTACAACAAGTATTAAGTTATCCTATTAAAAATACTTACAGTTTAGAGCAAAACATTATTAATATAGAGTTAATTGAGTTAATGTATAAATTTATTTTAAACAGTGTAGATATTATCCCCATCGATATTATTAAATTATCTCAACTATTAGATTTATATTTAAAAAAAATAGATGTATTCATAAAATATCCATCTAGTTGGGTTGGTTCTGAACCAGCTATATGGAAACCATAGCTGAATGGAATTTAAAGCTGAATGGAATCCATAGTATTTAATTTTTATTTTCTTCATATAATTCTAATAAATTTTGCAAATTCGTATATTCAGCGTCTGATGCTAAAATAATGCCAGATGCTACATGGGGATTATCTAGATTAAAATTCCCAATTCTATCCAATATATTTGTGTACGAAGTATTTAAACCTACGCCTCCTGCTAATTTAAATATATAAGCAAATGGAATAGATTCATACAACATTCTAATTTTTCCTTTAGGGTGATTATTAGTTGTAGGATAATAAAATACCCCATCGTTTAATAATATCCGGTGAGCATCAGCAACTAATGTTCCTACCCATCTCATATTGTAATTTTTAGATTTGTATTGTTGTAATAGGAAACGTATTTCTGGGTCATAGTTATTTGATTCATTAATAGAATATGTTTTTGTTTTTTTTAGGATAGAGCTGAAATGTAAATTTTGAACCTTAATAAAATTATCCCAACCAGTTAATACACTCATTATCACCTCATTATTTTCTGTATATACCATTATACTATTAATACCGTACAAACAATATCCACTATGGACTATGTCTATTAGACTATTGGTAACTTTATTATACTTATAAATAGCATAGATAGAACCTGTATTTATATTAGAACTATAGTTAGAACTTCCATCTAATGGGTCGAATGCCACAATATACGTATCCTTGGAAGTATCTAGTGTTAAATCTGGAAAATATGTTAACTTTTCGGTTTCTTCAGATATATATCCTATAATATTAAGAGTATTGTGTTCTAAATGTTTTATAAATAAGTGTTCACACTCTATATCAATTTTTTTAATAACATCGCCAGATATATTTGTTCCATATCCCTCCATATTATTTAATGTATTAAATCGTAAATGGTGTGAAATATCTTTAAAAATAGTTTTAAATATCGAATCGAACATTTTAATATATAATAAATATATATATATATTAAATAATCAATTTTATCGTAAATCTCAAATTTAAAATTGATTATTTACATACATTTTTATAATATTATAAAAATGGATCCAAAAATTAAAAGCAACATATATGCAGGATTTATGGCTGGATCTATACAAACTGTATTAACATATCCCCTAAAAACAACTATTAAGTATCAATATTCAACAGGAAATAATATAATGTATTCATTAAACTATTTATATAGGGACCCTGATAAGTTTAGATTTTATAGGGGATTGGGATTTTCAGTATTAAAAACGTCATTTGGAAGAATGGGCGAAACTGGTATATACACCTATTTTAACTCGAAAAATCTATCACATTCAGAAAAGACAAGTCTAATTGCGTTTACAAGTACATCTTGGAAATCAGTTTTAATACCTATAGATACGATAACAAATATTTATCAGGTTAAGGGATTAGAGAGTAAAAATCTAATAAAAAATAAAATTAAAGATTCTGGGTTTTTAAGAACATTTTACTCGGGAGGAACCTTATATTTATCTAATATGTTTATTGGGTCATACATATGGTTTAATTTTTATATGATATTTAATAATAATTTACCTAAATTTAAATATGATGATATAAGAAATGCTGGAATTGGATTTACGTGTACCTTGATTTCAGATTTGACACTCAATCCTTTACGAATAATAAAAACATATAAACAAAGCAGTCCAAATTATATAACATACGTAGATAGTTTTAAAGAGATTGTAGGTAATAAAGGAATATCTAGTTATATAGGGAGAGGATTAGGCACTAGACTGTTTTTAAATTGTATAAATAGTTCTATATATGTTGTTCTATGGAAACGTTTAGAGTCTTAC
>Ga0206123_10003754_pt1 | contig 12353 bp, 11 predicted proteins | sample Helgoland_Spring_2_FD_160086 | JGI IMG/M metagenome (GOLD analysis project Ga0206123, IMG submission 160086) | Pelagic subsurface seawater microbial communities from Kabeltonne, Helgoland, North Sea - Helgoland_Spring_Bloom_20160316_1 | ecosystem: Environmental > Aquatic > Marine > Epipelagic ... | reverse complement strand
ATGGTTACCTCTAGGGAAAGCAATTTCTTGTCTATGTATTTCTTGGAATAAAGAATTAATGGAAATCGTTAAATCTTCGTTACTTTTTGAAACAAAATTCAATTTAACATTTCCTTTTGTTGGGTTTGGGAAAAATGAAATTTCAGCGTTTTCGGATTGTTTTATTGCTATTGTGTTAGAGTATGTATAAGCTCCATCATAATCTACTTGTCTTAATCTATAATAGAGGATACCGTTGTTTATATTTTCATCAATAAAGTTATATTGGACATTCCTGTTTGAATTAGCTTGTCCACTAATCTCACCTAATATTTCAAATAGTACTCCATCATGAGATCGTTCAATTACAAAACGATCATTATTAATTTCTGAAGCAGTAGTCCATTCTAGCTGATTATAACCATTCTCAGGATAACCATTAAAGTTAAGTAGTTCAATAGGTAGTGGCGTACAATTTAAGGTTAGTCCAGCACTTAATGTCATATCCATATCAAATGGAGAGGTCGTAGCGGCATAATTATCAATTAATAAAATGTAAACATCTCCAGTATTTGGAAATATTGGATCTACAATATTATCCCCACCTGCACCTTCACTATTATCCCCAGCACCAGTTAGAAGTCCAGTTCCAGTTAAAGGGTTTGGCGCACCTGCTGCAAAAGAACATCGTATTGGTGCACCTGCTGGAGGACATATTGATGCGGGCGTAGATCCAGAAGGATATGGTCCCCATAAAGCAAAGTCATAATCATCAGTACCGTTTTGAGGTATAATTGCAAATTCTAATTTCCCACCAGTTTGCGCTTCAAAGAAATACCATGAACTTTCATTCTCATTTATTCCTAAGCAACCACCAGTTGTTCCATCAATGTCATCAATAGGTCCAGGTCCATTACTATTTCCAGATAAAGTTTGATCGTTACAAATAGAAGTTCCTCCAGCACAATCACCTGTAGATACATTATTATTTGCTCCAACACCTCCGTCATTAGTAATGTCAACAGCTGTTCCATCGCCTAAAGCAGTAACATTTACATTAATGCTAAATTGTAAGTTTGGGCAATCTTCAACTACGGTATAAGTAGCTACAGGAGGGTTGCTACATGGGCAAGCAATTGTGAATGATTCAGAGGTTTCTAAATCATCTCCTGCAACCCAAGTAGAGCTATTGAATCCACCGAAACCATCTGGAGAATTTCCTCCATTATTAATTATGAGTGTTCCACCACCACTAATCGCATCTCTTAATTCGTAAGTCGATCCGTCCCAATCATCTCCCCATTGATCATAAGCGTTTAAGAAATAGGTGGTTCCACAATTTAAAGTAATGGCTTCATCAGTTAATAGTCCAGAACCATTTCCGAGGGTACCATTTCCTTGACCCCAAACTTGTGTTCCTGTCCCATTGATTCCTGTAGTAATATTTACCCATTTTTCACCTGAAAAACTACCACCGGTAGAAGTGAAATAAACGGTAACAGTTTGGGCTGTTACTGAATTTATAAATAGAGCAATTGTTGTCGTTATAAGTAAAAGGTATTTTTTTAGCATGGTATATGGATTAGGAGATTATTGGGCTTCTTTAATTATGATGTAATTCAAAAGTGTATACCCAATTTTATTGAGTTCATCAGTTAAATAAGGTTCAGAAATTTTTGAATTTGTTTTTATGATAAATGTGTCATTATCATTATAAAAATCACAGCGTTTAGAATGAGATATTGTTCTTAAATGACCTATAGTGATTTTTGCTAGCTCTTCGGTTTTAATATTTACGATACTAATTTCATAGTGATTTTTGTAATCTACTGTACTTTGAGAAAATAGTGCTAATGAAAGAAGTAAGGTGAATAATAATAGGATTGTATTTTTCATAATTTGTGGGTTTAGACTAAATAATTTGTACAACATTACTTATGTGCTTGATTTTGAAAGTGCTGATTCAAGAAAGCATACTTATTTGCAGAATTAATTCGTTCTAATTCGTGAATTAGTACTTGTAGTGAAGTGAGTAAGATCTAATACAGTCTTTGGGTCCGAACCTATTTTAGTAATTTAGTACTCCAGAATTGATTAAAAGATTTGAATGGAGGAAATAAGTTTTAATATATTTAATGTGCTTAGCATCCTATCCATTTTTGCTACAGTAATATTTGTACTTCAATTATACTTTCTTAAGCAAAGAAATGCCAGTACTCCTTATTTTGCATTCTACTTGTTGTGTGTTTCAGTAATAGTTGTTTTTTTTCTTATAGTAGAGTTGGATTATCAAAAACTCGCTATTGGACTTGTGCCTTTTTTTATGTTTGCAGTATTATCATTGGGGCCTGTTTTATGGCTTACTGTGAACAGTGCAGTTGGGGGTAAAACAAATAAAATTAAGGCTCATTTATTAATTCCGGTTGTTTCATTTGTTGTGTTTATATTGTTATTGGGCATTGTGATTTTACTTAGAAATGAACCATCTGGAGAAGTTGTTCAAGAATTACTAATCTATATTACTACGATAACTTTAACTCTTGTTTTTGTATCGCAAAATGGATATTATATTTATCATTCTTTAAAGCTATATAAGAATCACTTGAAGAGAGTTGGTGAAGTTTTTCCATATACTGAGCAAGTGAATTTAAGTTGGTTAAAGCTCTTGGTTTATGGTTATGTTGTATTTATTCTTTGTCTAATTTTCTCAAATATTTTAGATGAGGTGTGGTCAGAGATAGTTTTTCATACAGTACTTTTTATCTATATTATTTTTTCAGGATATAATGCTTTAAAACATGAACCGGTATTCAAAACATTAAAAGAAGAAGGGGAGGAGCTTAAGGAAGAAGTAGATGTCAAGAATTTATTTTTTACGGAATTAAAAACAGCATTGCTAAAAGCAATGGAAGTTGATAAATTATATTTACAAGATTCATTAACAATACATTCACTGGCTACTTCTTTAAAGATAAACAGTAAATATTTATCACAGCTTATTAATATGGAGTTTGAAAAGAGTTTTGTTGTATTTGTTAATGAATACAGAATTAATGAAGCTAAAGTTTTATTAAAAGACGAGAAAAATAAAAACTTAACAATAGAAGGAGTAGGTTATGAGGCTGGTTTTAAATCAAAATCTGCTTTTAATGTTGCTTTTAAAAAGTTTACAGGAGATACCCCTTCATCTTTTCTTAAAAAAGAAATTTAATAATTACCTTCGTTTTTCTAAAATAATACAAAAAATATGTACGGAAAATTGCAAAAAGATCTTCAAGATGAATTAAAAAACATAGAAGAAGCAGGATTATATAAAAGTGAAAGAATAATTACTACTCCAATGGGGGCTGAGGTTAAAGTTAGTACAGGGGAAGAAGTTATTATTATGTGTTCAAATAATTATTTGGGGCTGTCATCTCATCCTAAAGTAATTGATGGAGCCAAAAAAGCATTAGACACTCACGGTTACGGCATGTCTTCAGTTCGTTTTATATGTGGAACTCAGGATATTCATAAAAAATTAGAAGATAAAATTTCTAACTTTTTAGGAATGGAAGATACTATTTTGTATGCAGCAGCTTTTGATGCAAATGGAGGTGTTTTTGAACCTTTATTTGGCAAAGATGATGCTATTATTTCTGATGAGTTAAATCACGCATCAATTATTGATGGAGTTCGTTTATGTAAGGCTGCTCGTTACCGTTATAAAAATAGCGATATGGCAGATTTAGAAGCGCAACTGATAAAAGCTCAAGATCAAAGAAATAGAATTATTGTTACTGACGGAGTTTTCTCTATGGATGGATATGTTGCTAAATTGAATGAAATTTGTGATTTAGCGGATAGATATGATGCCTTAGTAATGGTGGATGACTCTCATGCTTCTGGTTTTATTGGTAAAACAGGAAGAGGAACACATGAACACCATAATGTAATGGATAGAGTAGATATTATTACCTCTACTTTAGGAAAAGCATTAGGTGGAGCAATGGGAGGGTTTACTTCTGGTAAGAAAGAAATTGTTGATATGTTAAGACAAAGATCTAGACCATATTTATTCTCTAACTCATTATCTCCAGCAATTGTTGGTGCAGCAAACGAAGTATTTGATTTATTAGGAGAATCAACAGATTTGAGAGATAAATTAGAAGAGAATGTAAATTATTTTAAAGCAGGGGTAAAGAAAATTGGATTGGATTACAGGAATGGAGATTCTGCCATTGTGCCAGTAATGTTGTATGATGCTAAATTGGCTCAAGAATTTGCAAATAAATTGTTAGAAGAAGGTGTTTATGCAATTGGGTTCTTTTATCCAGTTGTACCTAAAGAATTGGCAAGAATTAGAGTTCAACTTTCTGCTGCACATACTAAGGAACAATTAGATAAAGCACTAGCTGCTTTCGAAAAAGTTGGAAAAGAATTAGGTGTGATTTAAGATTAGACTGTTTATAAGATTGTTAAAGTCCTGTTATTCGTAGCAGGACTTTTTTGTTTATTTACTATTTAAAACTATAGTGTATAATACTTTAATATAATGTTATGGTAAGAATTTTAACTTTTTCAATAGCTCTTTTTTTAATGTCAATTACTCTTGTCGCACAAGAAGCTACAGCTGTTCATGAAATTAATAAAGGTGCTGAACCTAATGAATATATTGTGAAAACATCAGTTTCTGGGTTAAAAGGAGTAGATATTGCACGTGCTACCTATAAAATTGACGATACACATGCTTACCAAAAAGTATTGGGGAATGAATTGTTTTCTAGTAGGAACAAAGATTACATTAAGTTTTATGTGATGGGAGTTCCTGAATCAGGTGAAATCGTTATTGAGTTAGGTTTAACTTTAGCAAATAATGTAGCTCATTCATTTCCTGTAGAATTTCAATATTCAAGAAATGATGAGAAAAAAATAGTTCAATTTCCTGAGTTATTTTTTGAAGGGGAAGAGCTATTAGCTTCAGAAGAAACGATAAGTAAAAATGAGGCTTTAGAAGCTGCCGAAATCAAATCAGATATGGAGAAATCTAGTTTAGCTTCACCAACAACAACTAACGGTTCTGTAGGTTCTAATGAAAAGCCAACTCAAGAAAAAGTGATTGTGTTAGAATCAACAGTAGAAATAATAAAAAATCCAGTTGTTAAAAACGAAGCAACAATTAAGGAAGAATTAGCAGATACCAAAGTAAAATATACTATTCAATTATTATCCTTATCTAAATTTTCTCAAGCAAGGTTTGATGAGTATTGTGATGAACATAGTTTGTTGCCAGAGGAAGTTACTACAAGAGTGGTAAACGGAATGACCAAAGTTATTTATGGGAAGGCAAATTCTTTGGAAGAAGCTAAGAAGTTAATTGACCGATTAAAGTTGTTGAACAACATTGATGGAGCATTTGCGGTTCCATTATAATAGGTATATTTGAAAGGTAGAAAAAATCCATTTTTAAGATGATAATAGACATAAATTCAGCTAAAGTTTTTCAGAAAAAAAACTTGATTTTACAAGATGTAAATCTGAAAATTGATAAAGGAGAGTTTGTCTATTTAATTGGAAAAACTGGTTCGGGTAAAAGTAGTTTGCTCAAAACTTTGTATGGAGATTTACCCCTAGTAGAAGGAGATGCAACAGTTTGCGATTTTGATTTAAAAAGAATCAAAAGAAAAAAAGTTCCTTTTTTGAGAAGGAAATTGGGAATTGTTTTTCAAGATTTCCAATTGTTAACAGATAGAAGTGTAAACGATAATTTACAGTTTGTTTTAAAAGCAACGGGTTGGAAAGATAAAACTAAAATTGAGGAACGAATAACGGAAGTTTTAGAGAATGTTGGTTTAGCTGCAAAAGGCTATAAATTTCCACACGAATTATCTGGAGGGGAACAGCAAAGAGTTGTTATTGCAAGAGCTTTGTTGAATGAGCCAGATTTAATTTTGGCAGATGAACCAACAGGGAACCTTGATCCTGAAACATCTGAAGAAATAATGAATTTACTATTTGATATAAGTAAAAAAGGAAAAGCAATTTTAATGGCAACACACGATTTCCATTTAATGGGTAAATTCAGATCTAGAACAATTAAATGTGAAGGTCAAACGGTTATTGAAGTGAATGGAACGCCTACCTTACAAAACGCGTTTAGCTCAACTACTCAGTCTAATGCTCAAACTATCCCAGAAAGATCTGAAGGAGATAATTTGTAGTTTTCAAGGGGCTATTTAACGAAAAATTAAGGGTTACTTAGGTGCTTTTTTAATCAAATAAAAAGCTAAAATACTGTAAAGAATATTTGGTATCCATACCGCTAAAATTACTGGCATACCAGAGTTTATAGCAAAAGTTGAAGAAACCCGCATAAAAAGAATGTAGGAGAAGCTAATTAATAAGCCTAACCCAATGTGTAGCCCAATACCACCTCTTACTTTTCGGCTAGAAATTGAAACTCCAATTAACGTTAAAATAAATGTAGCAAATGGGTAGGCCATCCGCTGGTGTTTCTCTATTTCGTAAAGCACAACCTGATGAGATCCTTTGAACCTTTGTTCGGCTATAAACTCATTTAATTCAAAGTAGTTCATAGCAATTACATAATTTGTTCTTCGCTTAAACTCTTCAGGTTTTAGGTTGATGTCTAGGTGTTTTTTAGGTCCAGACTCAACAAACTCTTCTAAGCCATCAATATGTCTTTCAACGAAGTTGGTAACCATCCATTGGTTAAATGTGGTGTCCCATTTAGCGTTATCCGAAAGCAATTTATAGGTTAGTTCGCCCTTGTCATTAAATTTTTCTAACGAAAAATTATTTCCCAAATTTAAATCAATTACAAAATTCGACATATAAATATAAGTGCCATCATCAATTTTCATGTGGATGTCTTTTGCAAAATTTCTGAGTTTATTTCGGTAGTAAATTTCTTCAAAAACCAATCGTTCTTTATTGGCTGCAGGAATTAGAAAGTTGTTTAAGTAATATGATAGGCCAGATAAGAAGAAAGCACAAATTAAAAAAGGTCTTAAAAGCCTGTTAAATTTAACTCCTCCCGATAAAATGGCAACAATCTCAGAGTTGCTGGCCATCTTAGATGTGAAAAATATTACCGCTATAAATATAAAAAGCGGACTTAGCATATTGGCAAAATATGGTACTAAGTTGAGGTAGTAATCAAAAACAATGGCTTTCATTGGCGCATTGTTTTTTAAGAAATCCTCTAGCTTTTCTGAAATATCAAAAACAATAATAACACACACAACCATTAGTAATGCAAAGAAAAAAGTTCCTAAGAATTTCTTAATAATGTATATGTCAATTTTTTTTAACACTATAAACGTTGTCCTAATTGTTTAACCATTTTCTTTTTCCAATCGTAAAAAGTACCTGCTATAATTTGCTCTCTTGCTTCATTAGTTAACCAAATATAGAACGCTAAATTGTGTAAAGTTGCAATTTGTCCTCCTAATCTTTCTTTTGAAGTAATAAGGTGTCGTAAATAAGCCTTTGTATAATAGCTATCTACATAACTGGTTCCATCAGGGTCTATTGGAGAAAAATCATCTTCCCACTTTTTATTTTTAATATTTATCGTTCCTTTTTGAGTAAACAACATCCCGTTTCTCGCATTACGAGTTGGCATAACACAATCAAACATATCAATTCCTAAAGCAATGTTTTCTAAAATATTTAGAGGGGTTCCAACACCCATTAAATATCTTGGTTTATCTTCAGGTAAAATGTCTGTAACAATTTCGCACATTTCGTACATTTCATCATCTGGTTCTCCAACAGATAAACCTCCAATAGCATTTCCTTCACGTTCAAAAGAAGCAATTTTTTCAGCAGATTGTTTTCTTAAATCTTTGTATGTACTTCCTTGTACTATTGGAAATAAGGTTTGAGAATAACCATATTTATCATCAGTAGAATCAAACCTTTCGCAACACCTTTTTAACCAACGGTGGGTCATGTGCATAGAGTTCTTGGCATATCTGTAATCACAAGGGTAAGGTGTACACTCATCAAAAGCCATAATAATATCAGCTCCAATGGTACGTTGCACATCCATTACATTCTCTGGGGTAAACAAGTGTTTAGATCCATCAATGTGTGATTTAAAAGTTGCACCTTCCTCTTTTATCTTCCTTCTTCCAGATAAAGAATATACTTGATAGCCTCCACTATCGGTTAATATTGGCTTATCCCAATTCATAAATTTGTGCAAACCACCAGCTTTTTCCATAATATCCATTCCTGGACGAAGGTATAGGTGATAGGTGTTTCCTAAAATTATTTGAGCTTTTACATCTTCTTTTAATTCAACCTGGTGTACACCTTTTACAGTGGCAGCAGTTCCAACAGGCATAAATATGGGTGTTTTTATTTCGCCATGATCGGTTTTTACAACTCCAGCTCTTGCTTTCGATTGCGGGTCTTTTTTCTCTAATTTAAAGTCCATTTATGATATTAACTATTTGGTTTTAAAAACTTGGTCAAAGATAGTTATTTAGCCCAAAGTAACCCATTACATTTGAGATATGGAGATAACCGAATTAATAAATTTTATTGAATTTAAGAGCTGGATCGATTATGCAGTGGCTATTTATTTGGGAAGCTTCGTTATTCAGTTGTTTTATTACCTGTTTATTTTTTCGCGTTTAGCATTTTTTAAACCTCAAAAAATAAATAATGATGAGTTGCCAGTTTCTGTAATTATTTGTGCAAAAAATGAAAGGAAGAACTTATTGGAGTATTTACCACTTTACCTCAATCAGCAATATAAAAACTTTGAAGTTATAGTTGTAAACGATAATTCTGTTGATGATAGTGGAGATGTTTTAAGGGCTTTTCAATTGCAGTTTCCTCATCTTAAAATTGTTAATGTACCAGATACTGATCGATTTTATGGTAGTAAAAAGTTTGCATTAACGTTAGGAATTAAAGCAGCTGAGCATGATAATGTTTTGTTGACTGATGCAGATTGTAAACCTGCGACAAACCAATGGGTAAGGTTAATGAGTCAGTATGCTAAAAAGAAATCCATTGTTATTGGTGTAGGGGCTTACGAAAGGAAAAAAGGGTTGTTAAATAAGTTAATTCGATTCGAAACATTTTATACAGCATTGCAGTATTTATCTTTTGCTCAGGCAAAATTGCCTTACATGGGTGTTGGTAGAAACTTAGGGTATCAAACAAAATTGTTTTTTAATAACAAAGGGTTTTCTTCTCATCAGCACATTTTGAGTGGTGACGATGATTTATTTATTAATGAGGTAGCCGATAAACGAAACACACAAATTATAATAAATCAAAATGCACACACTATTTCTAATGCAAAAACAACGTATAGTTCTTGGATTAGACAAAAAAAACGACATTTTTTGAGTGGAGGACATTATAAGTTTAAGCACAAATTTATGTTAGGGTTATTACAATTATCTCAAATGATATTTATGTGTTTGTTTGTATTTTTAGTGATACAAATAAGACCTGTTTATTTAATTGTTGGAGTGTTCATTTTTAGATACTTAATTCAAATGTTAATCTTTAAACTGTCGGCAAACAAAATTGGAGGAAAAGATTTAGTGTTATTATCGCCTATTTTTGAAGTATTTTTTATGATATTCAATCCGTTATTAGTATTTTCAAACCTAATTATTAAAAAAGCAAAATGGAATTAAGTTCAAATCTTTCAGAAAAGGCTCAAAAAGACTATGTTATAGTTTGTAGAGCTAGAGATGAGAAAGACGAGAAGGCTTATGCTGAATTAATGGGTAAGTACAGAGATTCTATTTATTTTATGATGCTTAAGATGGTTAAGAACAGAGATGATGCTGATGATTTAACGATTGAAGCATTTGGAAAAGCATTTAATAGAATACACCAATATGTTCCTAAATATGCTTTTAGTACTTGGCTATTTAGAATAGCAACCAATAACTGTATCGATTTTATTCGTAAAAAGAAGATGGTAACTTTATCTATCGATAAAACGATGGATGATGGTGAAGGAGGTGCTATGGGGTTTGAAATTAAATCGGACAACTTAAATCCTGAAGAAAAATTTGTGCGGAAGCAGAAAATTAGAATAATGCGTGAAATTGTAGATCAATTAAAACCACGCTACCGAGAGTTAGTTGTATTGCGTTATTTTAGAGAATTATCGTACGATGAAATAGCTGAAGAAACAGACTTGCCTTTAGGAACAGTAAAAGCTCAACTGTTTAGAGCTAGAGAACAGTTGTATAAGCTAATGCAAAATAAAAAAGGGAAGATTTAAATCCAAAATTGTCATTATGGAATGACAAAGCGTAGTTTTGCGTTATGAAACCATCTATTAAAACAATAACTAATTATTTTCCTGATTTAACGGAAGAACAAATTGAACAATTTACAAAGTTAGAGCCATTGTATAAAGATTGGAATGCTCAAATTAATGTAATTTCAAGAAAAGATATTGATGAGCTTTATGTAAAGCACGTATTGCATTCTTTAGCAATTGCCAAGGTAATTACTTTTAAATCGAAAACTAGAATTTTAGATGTTGGTACAGGTGGTGGTTTTCCTGGAGTGCCATTAGCAATTTTATTTCCTGAAGTAGAATTTGTGCTGGTTGATTCTATTGGTAAAAAAATAAAAGTGGTAAACGAGGTGGTAAGCCGTTTAGGGTTAGAAAATGTAAAAGCTTATCATAAAAGAGCCGAAGAAATAGAAGGGCAGTTTGATTTTGTGGTGACTAGAGCTGTAGCACGAATAAAGAAATTTATACCGTGGGTAAAAGGAAAATTACATCCAGAAAGCTTTAATGATTTAAAAAACGGAGTGTTGTTTTTAAAGGGGGGCGATTTATTGGAAGAGGTTGAAGAAAGTAAAAAACAAGTACACCTTTACCCAATATCAGATTACTTTACCGAAGAATTTTTTGAAACCAAAGTGGTGCTCTATACTAGAGTTAAGAAGTAGGAGCTTCGTTTAACGACAACTCTATGTTTTCGTTTTGTTGAAACCAAATGTACAGTAATCAGCCAACATAATGAAATATAGAAATTGTTGTAACACTTTATTCTTGTAAGATCAACTTTTCAATTTTTGTATTATCCCTTCTGTTTTGAACGTGTTTTGAATCTTCAAGTAAAAGGGTGTTTTTTAATGAAGGAAAAATTTTGTTTGCTCGTTTCATCATTTTTACTCCTGGGAATATAATATCTTTTTTTGCTACTATCAAAGTGATTGGAGTTTTAATAGATAGTGCTTCTTCTTTTTTAATGATAGGAATAGGGCTGAAATCCATATCAAAATATAAAAATACCTTTGATAAGTAATTAAGTGCAAACTCATCTTTTTCAGAAAAGAGAGTTTTCAAGAATTTCTCAATATATTTAGTTTTTTGTGTTCTTATATATCGTTTCATAGGAATGAATATCTTAAACAATGCAATTAAAGGGTTTCCATTTACTATAAATGCAGGAGCTGATAAAAACACCTCTTTGATATTACTTTCATTTTGAATCAAAGTTTTAAGAATTATTAACCCACCGAAAGAAAAACCAGCCATAGTTACATTCTTCAATTCTAATTTATTTATTATCTGGTTGATCCATAAACCATAGCTATTATCTTTCATACTCAATCTGGTTTCTGCGCTTTTATTCGGTTGCGCTAAAACATCTATAGCAAATACTTGAAATTTTTTAGAAAGAGTAGGGTATGTTTCTAAAGCAATTGGAGCGCACCCATTTGCCCCGTGGATTATTATTAATGGTGGTTTTGTAGAGTCTCCAATTATAATAATGTTGGTTTTTCCAAAATCAGTATCAATTACTCTGTATTTATACTCTATTTCTAATTCCTTTAATTTTTGATTATAAAGGTTTAATATTTCATTTTTTCCAAATTCTGACTTGTATAATGATGGCATTTTGTAGTTTTAGGACAAATTTACTAATAATAATTATTTAGGACAAGTTTACTAATGAGTGAAAAGAAAAAAATGATTTTAGAAGCTGCAAGAACTCTTTTTAATGAAAGAGGTTATAGTCAAGTAACTATAAGAATGATTGCTTTAGAACTAAATATGAGTTCAGGAAATCTAAACTACCATTTTAAAAAACGAGAGGATATTTTTGAATCTTTGTATTTTGAAATGGTTTCAGAATTTGATGAGAGAATAAAAGATTTACCTAATACTGACGTGTCAATAGCCCAAATTAGAAACGATATCGAGCATAGTATGAGAAGGATGATTGATTATAAATATTTTTGGACAGATTTATATAATCTTTTAGTTGTTAGTGATATAGTAAAGAACCATTTTCAAGAGGTTTATAAAAACAGGATTGATGGTTGCTTATTATTGTTTAAAAAAATGAAAGCCCAAAACTTAATGA
>Ga0206123_10003747_pt1 | contig 12372 bp, 17 predicted proteins | sample Helgoland_Spring_2_FD_160086 | JGI IMG/M metagenome (GOLD analysis project Ga0206123, IMG submission 160086) | Pelagic subsurface seawater microbial communities from Kabeltonne, Helgoland, North Sea - Helgoland_Spring_Bloom_20160316_1 | ecosystem: Environmental > Aquatic > Marine > Epipelagic ... | reverse complement strand
AGAGACCCAGAAAACAAAGAAAAATACATCGGTTCTGATGAAAATTGGGACAAAGCTGAACAAGCCATTATAAATACAGCTGCAGCTAAAGGGTTAAATACTGTTGTTGAAACTGGTGAAGCGGCATTTTATGGTCCTAAGCTAGATTTTATGGTAAAAGATGCTATTGGTAGAAAGTGGCAATTAGGAACAATTCAAGTGGATTACAACCTACCAGAGCGTTTTGAATTAGAGTATAAAGGTAGTGATAACGAGAATCACAGACCAGTTATGATTCACCGAGCACCTTTCGGATCTATGGAAAGATTTGTGGCTGTTTTAATTGAACACTGCGCAGGAAATTTCCCATTATGGCTAACTCCTGATCAAGTTGCAATTTTACCAATTAGTGAAAAATACAACGAATCGTGTAAAAACATTTTAAATTCGCTAAATAATTACGTTATTCGCGGCTTCGTTGAAGAAAGAAACGAAAAGATAGGACGAAAAATTAGAGATGCAGAGGTTAAGAAAGTACCTTATATGCTAATTATTGGAGAGAAAGAAATTGAATCTGGAGTACTGGCAGTAAGGAAACACGGAGAGGGAGACATAGGAGAATTCTCTGAAAAAGCCTTTGCAGATTTAATAAATAATGAAGTAAAAGAGTTAACTAGTCAATCTTAATTTATTTAAGATTTTAGGAATAAAAATTAATAATTAAAACAAAAAGACATCGCAAAAAGATTTTCACATAGAGGGAGACGTAATTTTACAAAAAAAGAAGACCCTCATAAGATTAACGAAAAAATTAGAGCTCGTGAAGTAAGAGTTATTGCTGAAGGTGTAGAACCTGACGTGTACTCTATTGATGAAGCACTAAAATTTGCAGCAGATCAGGAATTAGATTTAGTGGAGATTTCTCCAAATGCTAAACCTCCTGTTTGTAAGATTATTGATTATAAAAAGTTTCTTTACGATCAAAAAAAGAAACAAAAAGAAATTAAAGCAAAAGCTCAGAAAATAGTTTTGAAAGAAATTAGATTTGGGCCTAACACTGACGATCATGATTTTGAATTTAAAACAAAACATGCACGTAAGTTTTTAGAAGACGGATGTAAAGTAAAAGCATTTGTATTCTTTAAAGGAAGAACAATTATTTTTAAGGATAGAGGTCAAATTCTATTATTAAAAATGGCAACAGAATTAGAAGATATTGCAGTAGTTGAAGCTTTACCGAAAATGGATGGTAAGCGAATGTTTATGTATTTATCTCCTAAAAAGAAAAAATAGTAATTAATTAAATAAGTATATAGTATGCCAAAAATGAAAACTGGCTCCAGTGCGAAAAAAAGATTCCGATTAACTGGGACAGGAAAAATTAAAAGGAAACATGCTTACAAAAGTCACATCTTAACTAAGAAAACGACTAAAGCTAAGCGTAATTTAACTAAATCAGGTATTGTTGCAAAATCTGATGAGAAAAACATTAAATTACAATTAGGAATCTAAATTCCTAAACATGTTGCCTTAAATCGGTTAACGTAAAGTTAAAAAAGTTAAAACCAAGAATTTAGTTTAAAGATTCGAAAGAACACTAAATTTTAAAAAACGTAAAAAGAAATGCCAAGATCAACAAATTCAGTAGCTTCAAGAGCTAGAAGAAAAAAAATCATGAAGCAAGCCAAAGGTTACTTTGGTAGAAGAAAAAATGTATGGACAGTATCTAAAAACGCAGTTGAAAAAGCTGGTGTTTATGCTTATACTGGTCGTAAACAAAAGAAAAGAAACTTTAGAGCCTTATGGATTCAGAGAATTAATGCTGGTGCAAGATTGCACGGTATGTCTTACTCTAAATTTATTGGAGAAGTTGCTAAAAAAGATATCAAGTTAAACAGAAAAGTTTTAGCTGATTTAGCAATGAACCATCCAGAAGCTTTTAAAGCAGTGGTTGACGCTGTAAAATAAAGTTTAAAATATATTAAAAAAAAGGGAAGCAAAATGCTTCCCTTTTTTTCGCTCAAATAACTCCTATGCAAACATTTATAGAAAACTTACCAAAAGCTGAACTTCACTTACACATTGAAGGAACTTTTGAACCTGAATTACTTTTTGAAATTGCCAATCGCAACAAGATATCGTTAAAATACCCTACGGTAGAAGCTTTAAAAGAAGCTTATTCTTTTGATTGCTTGCAAGATTTTTTAGACATTTATTACCAAGGTGCAGGTGCTCTAATTACAGAACAAGATTTTTACGATTTAACTTACAGCTATTTAAAAAAGTGTGCTGAACAAAATGTAAGACATACCGAAATTATGTTTGACCCTCAAACTCATACAGAAAGAGGTATAGCATTTAGTACAGTAATAAAAGGAATAAATAGAGCTGTTGAAGATGCGCAGAAAAACTTAAACGTTTCTGCCCTACTTATTATGAGCTATTTGAGACATTTAAGTGAGGAATCTGCTTTTCAAACTCTAACGTCTTCTTTACCATACAAACACCTAATTACTGCTGTTGGATTAGATTCTTCAGAGAAAGGAAACCCTCCATCAAAATTTCAAAAAGTATTTAAAGCTTCTATTGATGAAGGTTATATTCCTGTTGCTCATGCTGGAGAAGAAGGTGATGCTGATTACATTTGGGAAGCTTTAAATTTATTGCACATTAAAAGAATTGATCATGGAAATAACTGTTTGCAAGACGAAAAATTAGTTCAAGAAATTATTAAGCGCGATTTAGCTTTAACAGTTTGTCCACTTTCTAATACAGCATTACAAGTTGTAGCAGATCTAAAAGACCATTCTCTAAAAAAAATGATGGATCTAGGACTACAAACAACTATAAACTCTGATGATCCTGCTTATTTTGGAGGACAAGTAAATCAAAACTATATTGATACACAAAAGGCCTTAAATTTAACCAAAGAAGATTTGTATCAATTGGCTAAGAATTCTTTTAAATATTCATTTCTAACTGAGAATGAAAAATCTAATTATATTAAAGAATTGGATGCTTATTATTTAGAAAATAAGTAGTTATCTTTATTACATACTCTAAAACTAAGCTTCTTTATTTTACCTATATTTGATAACCTTAATTATGAGGCAAACTAAAAACTCCATTTATGGTGAACAAAGGAATGATTAAAGTCAGTGTTTTATATCCTAATGATGAAGGAAAAAAATTTAACATGGATTATTATTGCAACACTCACATTCCTATGGTTAAAGAATTATTAGGTGATGTGCTAAAAAATGCTACTGTTGAAAAAGGTTTAGGTGGGGGTATCCCAGATACTTCAGCTACTTATATTGCCATGGGTAACATGTATTATAATTCTATCGAAGAATTTCAGACCGCTTTTGGTCCACATGCTAAACAAATCATGGGAGATCTTCCTAATTTTACAAACATAGAACCTGTTATACAAATTAGTGAAGTACTTGTTTAAGCATTTATGATTATTAGACTAATCATATTCCTAGTTCTAAATTTCGGTGCCCTTGCATTAGGAGCTTTCTTTACCAGTAAAGGTGTTCCTTCGGAGTGGTATCTCAACATTAACAAAGCTCCTTGGACTCCTCCAGGATGGGTATTTGGTGCTGCTTGGACTTTTATAATGATTTGCTTTGCTGTTTATATGAGTTACTTATGGCCAACTACCGAAAATAAAAACTTAATTATTGGTCTTTACCTTGTCCAGTTAATTTTAAATATTGGCTGGAACCCCACTTTCTTTTATTTTCATAATGTATTAGCTGGGTTCTTAATAATTAGCGGGCTCACCATATTAATTGGTTATATACTACTCTCCTATTCGCCTACTTTAAAAATTAAGTCTTTATTATTAGCTCCATATTTAATATGGCTACTAATCGCTACCTCGTTAAATGCTTATATCCTACTTAAAAATTAATTTATGAAAAATTTATTCCTACTTACAATCTGCTTACTTACATTTTTATTTACTCAAGCTCAAAAAAAAGCTGTAACAGAAAATGGTGATGAAGTATTTCTATATGAAGATGGTACATGGAAATATAAAAATGAAAAAGAAATAAAGGCAAATGAAACGCTTTTAAATCCAAAAAAAATTAAGAAAAATGAGGATGCTACTTTTCTACTAAAAAGTAATAAATTAAACATTGGTGTTTGGTTAAATCCAAAAAAATGGTCATTTAAAAAAGCTGACACAAATACCGAAGCAGAATATGAATTTCAGCTAAAAGACGGTGATTTATATGGAATGGCAATTACAGAAAAAGTTGAAATACCACTAGAAACATTAAAGTACATTGCCCTAGAAAACGGAAGAGGCGCAGCTCCTGATTTAAAAATTATACATGAAGAGTATAGAATGGTTAATGGTGTTAAAGTTTTTATGATGCAAATGAATGGAAAAATGCAAGGCATTAAATTTTCATATTACGGGTATTATTTTTCAAGCGAAAAAGGCACTATACAACTCATAACATATACTTCACAAAATTTATTAAAAGAATATATGAAGGACTGTGAAGAATTACTAAATGGATTTGTCGAATTAAACAAATAACTAAGATAAATATAGTTGATTAATGGATAGTTTAACATGCCGCAATTGCGGAGAATCGATTACCAAAAACTTTTGTTCTAATTGTGGAGAACAGCAATACAAGCGTATTGAAATGAAAGATATGGTGGGCGATTTTTTATCTAATGTTGTAACGCTCGAAGGACCAATATTACAAACAGTAAAAGATCTTACCATCCGTCCAGGAAAGATGATTAACGCTTATCTGAACGGAAAACGCAAAGGATATTACAAACCTTTCCAGTACTATATATTAGCTTCTACCGTTTATTTTTTATTCTTTTATTTATGGGGTAATGAAATGATGACAATGATTTCTAACATTGGTGCTGATGCAAACACTTACGCCACGACAGAAGAAATCACATCTCTACAAAAAGAAATGACTGAATTTCAAGGTAAAAACATGAAGTTTTTTACGTTTTTACAAATACCTATTTACTCTTGGCTAATCTGGTTATTCTTTAAAAAGAAAAGCGGACATTCTTACACAGAAACTTTATTAGCAAGCCTTTACATACTTTCCCAAACTTTATTTTTCGGAATTGTTTTTACTCTTTTCGAATTCTTTAGCGCTGGAATATCTATAATGTTAAGCGGTATTTTTATGTTTATTTACATTCCTTGGACACTAAAACAATTATATAATGAGACTATGTTTAAAACTATTCTTAAATCTACTGCTATAATTGGATTAGCATTTATAATCTACGGTATTCTTATGGCTATAATTTCTTTAATATGGGTTGCTCTTCTAAGGTGAACAACTACTATTTTCTACTACTTTTACAAAAACGTATAATACCGCTAAATGCAACTTTTAAAAACACATCAACATCCTGATATTGAAACCTTAGCAAACAAAACTACTTTTACTAGATTAGCTACAAGAGCCATAACTTTACAAGGTAATAATATATTACTAATGTACACCGAAAGATATGAAGACTATAGTTTGCCTGGCGGAGGGTTAGATTTAGATGAAGATAAAGTTGAAGGAATGATGCGTGAACTCCAAGAAGAAACTGGAGCTCAAAATATTACCAACATAAACCCTTTTGGAATTTACGAAGAATACCGCCCTTGGTATAAGTCAGATTTTGACATACAACACATGGTTTCTTATTGCTATACTTGCGATATAGACAAGAAACTAGGAAACGCTAATTTAGAAGTTTACGAAGTGAAAAATGGCATGAAAGCCTTATGGATAAACATACACGAAGCAATAACACACAATAAAAAAACAATAGCTACAAGCAATAAAAAAGGAATGTCTATTGAACGAGAGACTTTTTTATTAGAGTTAATAGCCGAAAATATTATTTAAATCAAAACATGGAAAATCACTCAGTAAAACCAACACCAGAAGCAAAAGCACTTTCACTGTTTTTAATGGCACACAAAACAGTAAAACCTATTTACAAAGAGGAAGCTAAAAGAATTAACAAACTTTGGATGCAAGTAAAGGATGGTGATTTAAGTAGAACTAATTACTTGCAAGAAGTAGATGCTATGCTAACTACATATGGTGGTTATGCAGCAGTAGTTGAAAAAACAGTAAAGTATTACATTGATAAAACTGGTGTTTGGACTTTAGAAGGAGACGATCAATACTGTAAAGATGCTAAAGCTGTTGCTTTAAAAATATTGAACCAATAAAATGGAAGAAATTTCAAACAGAGCTCTAATAAGCAGACTATATAGCTCATCTAATCAACATCTTGAAGATACTAAATTTGATTTAGAAAACTGGGCGGAATGGTACCAAGTTGTACAAGATTTAACCATTCCTGAAAAAATGGTTTATGTGATTGTTAAACTAAACCAAGCAGTAACAAATGGTGGTTTTACAGACTTTTACGAAAGCTCATTAGGAATTTTCACTCCCGAAATTATTCATGTGCTTACTGAAATAAAAGCGGTAGCTTCTGCTGAAATTGTTACTAGCACTTTAGCTGTTGTAAACCCAAAAGGATTGTTAGATAACGAATACAAAACAATGGTATTCAACATTCAGTTAACAGAAGAACAACAAACACAACTTTACACACAAGACATTGGCTATGATGGATTACATGACCAAGAAAATTTAGAAGATTTATTGGGTAACTATTTACAGGAGCTAATTAAATAATTATTCAACTAACAATGCAAACAACACCACTTAATAAAGAAAGCATATTACCACTCACCTGCTCCCGATCCGGAACATGTTGTTTTGGTAAAGTAGTGATGCTTAACCCTTGGGAGTTGTTATGTTTTAGCAAAGAGAAAAAAATTACAGCCAAAAAGTTTCGTGATTTGCATTGTGAATTTGGTGGTATTCGCTTACGTTTTAATGGGAAATTAGACAACAAAGGGCAGAAAGCGTGTAGTCAATATATAGATGGTTTTGGCTGTAGTGTTCACTTAGGACGACCATTAGCATGTCGGCTATATCCATTAGGTAGACAAATACAAAACAATGAAGCTCACTACATTTTTCAAGGAGAACAATTTCCTTGTTTAACAGATTGTGCTGAAGTTTTAGATTTACCACAATTAAGTGTGGGTGAATACTTAAAAGGACAAGAAGCTGAACAATTCGAAAAAGCACAAGATGAATATTTGTCGGTAATGCAAAACGTTGCTGACATTGCTTTTGAGTTATTATTAGATTCAGGTTTAGCTGCAACTGGTGATACTAAAACACTTGCTCTTTGGAGAACAATGAGTACTGAAGATCCAGAATTACTCGCTAAAAGAATTGGACAAGATTGGATAGATTGTTTAATGATTCCTGCAATAAGTAATGATATTAAAGACCCTATTACTTTTGCTCAACAACACAATGAACTCTTACAATTAAAAGCTCAAAAACAATTTGGAGCATTGCAGATGGCTCAAGAAATTCACGAAGCAGCAGTCCTAATAATGGGAGTAGCTCTACATTTAGCAAGAGGATTAGGTGCTAATCAACAAAAAATTGGTGAACACTGGATAGCAATAGCCAAACAACATGGTGCTCAAGAATAATACTTTAGCATAAAAAATTACAGAATATGAGTTTTAACATCAATCAAGTTCCTTCACAAAAAGGAAAAATAGCAATTATAACAGGGGCTAATGAAGGACTGGGCAAAGAAATCACTATTGCTTTGGCAAAACTTAATGTTAAGGTAATTATGGCTTGTAGAAATCTTAAAAAAGCCGAAAGCACCCTATCTACAATTCTTAAAACAGTTCCAACTGCTGATATTGAAATTATGGAACTGGATTTAAGTAGTTTAAATAGTGTTAAAAGCTTTGCTAAAAGTTATTGTAGCAAACACCAACAACTTCACTTTTTAGTTGAAAATGCAGGCATTATGATTCCTCCATTTACAACAACGGAAGATGGTTTTGAAAGTCAGTTTGGTGTTAATTACTTAAGCCATTTCTTATTAACCAACTTGTTAATTCCGGTTTTAAGTAATACTGAAGGAGCCAGAATAGCCACTACAAGTAGCATAGCTCATGAAAGCGGATTTATAGATTTTGACAACTTAAACTCCGAAAAAAGCTATGGTAAAATGATTGCTTACCGACAAAGTAAATTAGCTTGCCTCCTATTTGCTTTTGAGCTCCAAAGAAGATTAGATAAAGTAAGTAAAAATATTATTGCGGTTTCGGCACACCCCGGAGTATCAAAAACTAACTTGTTTTACAATTTACCAAAGCTCCTCCAAATTATATCAATTCCATTTGTACCCTTTTTAACTCACTCACCAAAAAAAGCTGCTTTGCCAATGCTTTATGCTATTTTAGGTAACGATATTAAAGGAGGAGATTATTTAGGTCCTGATGGTTACAAAGGCATGAAAGGAAAACCCGAAAAGGTTAAAGCAAAGCCACATGCCTATGATAAAGCTATTGCTAAAAGACTATGGGAAGCTTCAGAAAAATTGACCGGAGAAACTTTTAATATTTAAACAACAATCAAATCTCTTACTTTTACCTTAGCAGTTAAATGGCCAAAAATCACTTTAGCAGCAGTCCCATCAATACTAACCACCTCTCCAACTTGTTTACCACCAGTTTTCAGTTTAACCTTAAGACCAACTTCAATTGGTTTAACCGGCTTCTTCGGTTTGTTTGATTTCTTTTTAGAGTTATTGGTTTTACTATTTTGAGCAGCATTTTTTATTTGCTGCGCTTCATTTTTCTTTATGAGAACAGCTTCCCTTTTCGCTTTTTCCATGGTGATGTACTTTTTCACCTCTTTTAAAAATGCGGGTTGCTTCCCTTTAGCTTTAGAGGGATAACCCTCAATAAAATGATGCATCTTTTGTCCCTGACTCAAATACTTATCATTCCGCTCAATACGTTTTTGCTGTGTATCTAACAACTCTTCAAAATGAATACGCTTTCGTTCAAACGCTTCTCTAGTCTCATCCATTAACTGTTTAGACTGAAAACTTTCCTTTTTCAACTTTTGCAAAACTGATTTTTCTCTTTGCAAATCCGAAATCAATTGATCGAAATGTATTTTCTGACCATCAACCTTAGTCTTAGCTAACGCAATCATATCCTTAGGGATACCATTTTTTTGAGCTACCTCAAAAGTAAAAGAAGAACCAGGTTGACCCATGCTCAACTGAAACTCTGGACTCAACGTTGTACGATTAAACAACATATTGGCGTTTACCGCTTCTGGCAATTCCGAAGCTTTTAATTTAATGTTTGAATAATGTGTGGTAATCACTCCAAAACAACCATCCTTATAAATCGTTTCAAAAAATACTTCAGCCAAAGCTCCGCCTAAATCAGGATCAGACCCCGTACCAAACTCATCTAATAATAGCAATGTTTTGGGTGAAGTCTTCTTTAAGAAAAAGTTCATCCTTTGCAAACGGTAACTGTATGTACTCAATTCATTTTCAATACTTTGATTATCCCCAATGTCAGATAAAATATAATCAAAAAAAGCCATTTTACTTCTGCCATTTACCGAAACCATTAACCCCGATTGAAACATCAATTGCAACAACCCCATGGTTTTTAAAGTAATCGATTTACCCCCAGCATTAGGTCCAGAAATAACCAATAAACGATTCTCTTGTTTCAGTTCAAATGTTTGCGGAATGGTTTTCAATTTTGCTGCTACATTTTTAACATACAAAATTGGGTGGTAAGCTTCTTTAAAAAATGTATCTTGATTCTTGGTGTTAATTTGAGGCATTACCCCTTCAATTTTCCGAGCAAGCTTTTCTTTAGCATTTACTTCATCAAAAGCATAAATAATTTTCTGATACTCCTCTAACAACTCATAATGCGAACGAAAAAATGCACTCAGTTCTTTTAATATTCGGTGTATTTCCTTGCGCTCATCATCAATTAATTGGTCTAATTCAAAGTTTAATGCTCTATTTACTTGCGGCTCCACATAAGTTAATGATCCCGTTTTAGAACCTCCCATTACTCTACCGTCCACTTCTCGCTTATAGGATGAAAGTACTGTTAACACTCTCCGGTTATCAATAACACTCTCCTTCGTAGGATCAATGTAACCGTTATTCATAGCCGAACGCAAAGCTCTATCAAAGTTTCTGTTAATTTGCTTTCTGCAACTTTGCATACGCTGTCTAATGCTCTTCAAAACATCAGAAGCATCATCCTTAATCTTTAAGTGTTTATCCAACACTTTATCCATTTCCTTTGCAATAGCGGTAGTATAATAAGCATTCCCCATCAAGGTTTGTAAATGCCCATACTCCTCTTTATGCTCTTTAAAAAAGGCAAAGAGTTCATTAACCAATTGCGAAGCATCTAATAATTTAATAAGACTTGTAATCTGAAGTACAGAACCAGCAATGGCTAACAGTTTTAATTCATCTTTCAATTCCTCTAAGGTTAACCTCGGAAATTGTACTCCTCTATTTCTAATTAGCTGTAAATCATGTGTTAAATTGAGGCTTTCTACCACCTTTTGTTGCTCTCGAAAAGGCTGAAGTTTCTCCATACGACTAATCACCGTTTCAGTTTGACACGACTGAGTTAACCAACTTTTAATTTGGTCAAACTCAAGGTCCGTAGAAGTTTTTTCATCAAAGTAATACATCAATGGTAAAATTAAAGTTTGCTAGTTAAATTGCATTAAAAAAGCATCATTAATTAATTTATAAAAGTCAATACCTTTAAAACTCGTTTTACTATTTTTGAAAAACGACAATTTGATGGAGTAATAATGGAAAACAAGAACGAATCGGCAGAAGAACAAAAAACAGCAGCAGATAAAACGTATGAACCCAAAACAAACGAACAGCTCAATACAGAAGACCCTAAACGAAAAAAACGTAGACAAGCTACACCAGAGGAACTGAACCACCCTCTACACGGAGTTAAGCTAAAAGAAATTTTAGAGCGTTTAGTAGATCGCTATGGTTGGGAAGGTTTAGCACAGAAAGTAAACATTCGTTGTTTTAAGTATAACCCCAACATGAAATCGAGCATAGGCTTTTTAAGAAAAACCAAATGGGCTCGCGAACATGTTGAAGATGTTTATATGGATATGTTGGAGGCTGACGAAATGAAAAACAATTCAAAATAATTAACTATTTTAGTTTTATAAATTCATCAAACCTAACATTATGAAATTTTTAAAATACACACTTATTGTCATTGCACTACTAGTAGCTGGATTTTTCCTTTTAGGAATGGTTAAATCTGAATTAACTTACGATTGTGAAATAATCATTGACAAGCCACTTGCAGAATCTTGGGCAGTAAGCCAAGATGACACAAAATTAAAAGATTGGTTAGAAGGTTTTCAAAAAAATGAACACATAAGTGGTACTCCAGGAACTGTTGGAGCTGTATCTGATATCTATTTTATTCAAGATGGAGAAGAAATGAGTATTCGTGAAACAATTAAAGAAATCAACCCTAATAAATCCATTAGCATGTTGTTTGAAATGGATTTTATGAATATAGATTACACAATGACCATGGTAAACGTTGATGGTAATACAAAAATTAGCTCAAATTCTGTTGTAACAGGAAATGGAATGTTTGCCAAATCTTTTATTGCTTTAATTGGTAGCACTTTTTCTGCTCAAGAAGATAACAATCTGAACAACTTGAAGCAAGTTATTGAAAAAAACAGCGACTCTTATTAATCAATATGAAAGACGCTGAAGAATATTGTCCTAAAAACAAAAAAGCTTGGAGAAAATGGCTCGAAACCAATCACAATAAAAAGGATGCTGTTTGGGTTATATTTTACAAGGTTAAATCTCCTAAACACAATCTGTCTTGGAGCGATTCTGTTGATGAAGCACTCTGTTTTGGCTGGATAGATAGCACCAAAAGATCTTTGGATGATGAGCGTTTTATACAGTATTTCAGTAAACGAAAAGCAAAAAGTAATTGGTCTAAAATAAATAAGGACAAAATAAAAGTGCTTATTGAACAAGACCTAATGGCTGAAGCTGGTTACAAAAGCATTGAAATTGCCAAAGAAAATGGTTCATGGACTATTTTAGATAATGTAGAAGCACTAATAGTTCCAGAAGATTTAAAGACAGCATTTGCCAACAACAAAGCCGCGATGAAGTTCTATAAAAGCTTAAGTAATTCATCTAAAAAAACTTTGTTATATTGGTTAAATTCTGCTAAAAGAACAGCTACCAGGCAAAAGAGAATTGCTGAGATTATTCAAAATGCAAGTAAAGGGTTAAAACCATCACAATTTAGATAACCACCTTGCAAGAAGAAGCAAATATTCCAAAAGTGAAATGTTATAAATGCATGAGGCCCGAAAGCGCCTGTATTTGTAAATATACTAGCCCACT